>Ga0255334_1000340_pt1 | contig 42211 bp, 48 predicted proteins | sample EtOH5_35cm_T3_12_FD_202080 | JGI IMG/M metagenome (GOLD analysis project Ga0255334, IMG submission 202080) | Sandy soil microbial communities from University of British Columbia, Vancouver, Canada - EtOH5_35cm_T3_129 | ecosystem: Engineered > Artificial ecosystem > Sand microcosm > Unclassified ... | reverse complement strand
CGCCATGGCCGAACAGCGCAAGCGTGCCCGCGCCGCCTGGTCCGGCTCCGGCGAGGCCGCGACCGAAACCGTCTGGTTCGACATCAAGGAACGCACCGGCGCCACCGAATTTCTGGGCTATGATACCGAGACCGCCGAGGCGCAGATCCTGGCCGTGGTCGCCGATGGCGCCGAGGTTTCGGGGGCGGCCGCCGGGCGTGCGGTCGCGGTGGTGCTGAACCAGACGCCCTTCTATGCCGAATCCGGCGGCCAGGTCGGCGATGCCGGTGTCATCACCGGCCCCGAGGGGCTGAAGATCACCATCCGCGACACCCAGAAGAAGGCCGGCGTCGTCCTGCACCTCGGCACGGTCGAGGCCGGCTTCGCCGCCCCGGGCCAGGCGGTGGTCGCGACCGTGGACCATGCCCGCCGCGGCGCGATCCGGGCGCATCACTCCGCGACGCATCTGCTGCATGAGGCGCTGCGTCGCCGTCTCGGCGATCACGTCGCCCAGAAGGGCAGCCTGAACGCGCCGGAGCGTCTGCGCTTCGACGTCAGCCAGCCGACCCCGATGACGCCCGCCGACCTGCAATGGGTCGAGACGGAGGTGAATGCCCGCATCCGCGAAAACGCCCCGGTCGTCACCCGGCTGATGACCCCGGACGCGGCGGTCGAGGCCGGCGCCCGCGCCCTGTTCGGCGAGAAATACGGCGAGGAGGTCCGCGTCGTCGGCATGGGCCATGACCCGGAGGCCACCTCGACCCATGGCGTCTTCTCGCTGGAATTGTGCGGCGGCACCCATGTCGCCCGCACCGGGGAGATCGGGCTGTTCAAGATCGTCTCCGAAGGCGCGGTCGCGGCCGGTATCCGTCGCGTCGAGGCCGTCTGCGGCGCCACCGCTTTGGCCGTGGTCGAGCAGAACGAGCGCCGGCTGGTCGAGGCCTCGGCCGCTCTGAAGGTTTCCCCCGCCGACCTGCCGGCCCGCGTCACAGCACTGGTCGAGGAACGCCGCCGGCTGGAACGCGAGGTCGCCGATCTGCGCCGCAAGCTTGCGACCGGCGGCGGCCAGGCCCCGAACGAGGTTTTGGCCGGGCTGCGGGTGGCGCTGCGCGGGGTCGAGGACGTGCCGTCCAAGGACCTGAAATCCATCGCCGATGCCATCCTGGCCGAGGGTGACACCGATGTCGTGGCCCTGGTCAGCTCCTTCGAGGGCAAGGCCAGCATCATCGTCGCGGTCGGCGCCGTGGCCAAGGGTCGCGCCGATGCCGTGGCCCTGGTGCGGGCGGCGGCGGCGGCGGTGGGCGGCAAGGGCGGCGGTGGCCGGCCCGATCTGGCCCAGGCCGGCGGCCCCGAAGGGGGGCGCACCGCCGAGGCGCTGGCGGCGGTGCGCGAGGCGATTTTGTCGGCGGGTTGACTACTCCACCCGCGCCCCGGACACCCGCACCGCTTCCTGCCACAGCGGGCGTTCCCGCGCGGCGCGGGCGGCCATGTCCTCGGGCGAGGACCAGACCGCCTCGGCGCCGCTGCGCAGCAGCCGCTCCTTGAAGGCGGGTTCGGTCGCGACCTTGCGCAGCGCTTCGCCCATGCTGGCGACGATCCCGGGCGGGGTGCGCGCCGGAAAGACGAAGCCCTGCCAGGAGGTCACGACGAAATCGGGCACCCCTGCCTCGGCCATCACTGGCACCTCCGGCAGGGTCGGCCAGCGGTCGGCGGAGGTGACGGCCAGGCCGCGCATCTGCCCCGCCTGGATCGTCGGCATGTAGGAGGCGAGATTGTCCAAGGCGAAATCGACATCGCCCGCCAGCATGGTCGGGTTGGTCTGCGCGGCGCCGCGGAAGGGCACATGGATGCCCTGGATGCCGGTGCGGGCGCAGAACAGCGCGCCCGACAGATGCGGCGTGGTGCCGACCCCCGGCGAGCCATAGGTCACCCCATTCGTCTTGGCCTTCGCCCAGGTGATGAACTCGGCCAGGGTCCTGGACGGGTTGTGCGCCGCCGCCACCACCGCGACGTTCGGCAGGTCCCAGGCGATGCCGACCGGCAGCAGATCCTTCTCCGGGTCATAGGGCAGATGGGCGTAGAGGTACTGGTTGATCGCCAGATGCCCGATCGAGGCGATGCCCAGCGTATAGCCATCCGGCGCCGCCTTGGCGGTGGCATCGATGCCGATATTGCCGCCGGCGCCGGCGCGGTTGTCCACCACCAGGCTCTGGCCCAGCACCTGCTGCAGCCGTTCGGCATAGAGGCGGACCAGCACATCGGTGGAGCCGCCCGGCGGCCAGGGCACGATCACCCGGATGGGGCGATCCGACGGCCAGGCGCCCTGGGCACGCGACAGGCCGGGGGCGGCGAGGCCCGCCGCGGAAGCGGCGAGCAGGCTGCGACGATACATGCGGGGTTTCCCTTTGTTTTGTCTTGGACCCCTCTGTCATCGCATGGGTCAGGCGGTAACGACCAGCCGAAACGCGGGATCGCGCGGCTGCCGAGCCGCGTTGACGGCCTGATTTACTTGTTGGGCGCGGAAGGGTTCGGGCGATCAGCCGCGTTTGCGGGCGATGATGCCGACCGAGGTGCAGGCATAGCCGGCAAGCTCCAGCTTGATGTGCGGCAGGCCGAAGGGCGGCACGTCGACGCGCTCGTCCGCGCCGCTGGCGCCGGGATGCAGGTTGAGGGGCCAGACCTCGTGCCCGGCCGCCACCAGCCGCGACACCAGCGCTTGCGGAAGATGCTGATGGACCCGGTTTCCAGCGTCTCGGTGTTGCTGGAGAGGTTGAATTCGGTGGTGTGGACGGCGATGCCGCCCGGCTTCAGCGTGTCCATGCTGGCCACGAAGAAGTCGAGCCCGTGCTTGATCGAGCCGAGGTGTTCGAAGCAGCAGGCCGACCAGCACACGTCGAAGCCGCGCAGGTCGGGGTCGATCGCGTTCATGTCCACGGGGCGGAACGAGACCAGGGAGTCGAAGATGGCCTTTTCGACCAGTTCGGGCATGAACAGCTGCGCCAGGGTCGCCGCATGCTGGCCGGTGGTGTCCCAGCCGACGCCGGTGATGGCCTCGATCGGGGCGTCGGTCGCCACGACCTCGACGCCACGGCTCGCGAGGAAGGCGGGCAGCGGCTCGGTGCCGACCCCGAAGCCCAGGGCCCGGCATCCCGGCCGCATCACCCCGGCGCTGCGCATGACCTGCAGGATATAGGCGAATTCCCAGTATTTCCGGTGCTCGACGGCGGGGGTGTGCAGCGCGTCGCACCATTCCGCGTATTCGGGCTCCTGGAACTGCCCGTGCGTGCACAGCTGCGAGGTCGGCCGCGCCAGCGTCGGCAGTTCGAAGCGGGTGGGAAAATCGCGGCCCGGCGGCGGTTCGAGCAGGAACAGCGGCGCGCGATAGGCGCCGCCCCTTGCCGTCGACCGCAGGAAGGTCTGAAATTCCGGACTGTCGGCAAAGGCGTAGCGCAAGGATTCGACGTGAAGATGAACGCGATGAACTTCGATTTCGTCTTCGCTCTGCGGTTCCCGGCCGAGAAACATCCGGATGGCCCAGATCGCGGCGTCCCGATCAAGCATTCATGCGTCCCCACCCATTGCCGCCGCGATCGACGCCAGCCCCGATCGCGCGCCTGTCGGCCGAGCAGCCGCGGCAATCCGGCCTCACCAGCCTATGCGGCAGCGCGCCAGCCCGTTCAAGGCCGGGCATGAGACATTCGCGGCGGGGTCGCGAGGTGCCGCGCGCGACGAAACCGCGCCGGTGGCGGCCGTCAGGGCCATTTCACCTCGGGCGGCATCGACATCAGGATGGCTTCGGTATTGCCCCCGGTCTTGAGGCCGAACAGGGTGCCGCGGTCATGGATCAGGTTGAACTCGACGTAACGACCCCGGCGGATGAGCTGGAAGTCCCGTTCCTCGGGCGTCCAGGCCTCGTGCATGCGCCGATGCACCAGCCGGGGGAAGACATCGAGGAACGCCTCGCCGACGTCGCGGGTGAAGGCGAAATGCGCCGGCAGCCGGGCGGCCGGCTCCTCCCGCCCCAGCCAGTCGTAGAAGATCCCGCCGAGGCCGCGCGGTTCGTTGCGATGCGGCAGGAAGAAATACTCGTCGCACCATTTCCGGTAGCGGTCATAGGCGGTGGGGTCGTGGCGGCCGCAGGCGGCACGGAAGGCCGCGTGGAAATCGGCGGCATCCGCCAGCATCTCGGGGGCCGCCATGTCCATCGGCGTGATGTCGCCGCCGCCGCCGAACCAGCCGCGGTCGGTGACGATGAAGCGGGTGTTGAAATGCGCCGCCGCGACCCGGGGCGAACGCATGTGCGCGACGAGCGAGACGCCGGTCGCCATGAAGCGAGGATCGGTCGCGGCCCCGGGAATCTGGGCGCGAAAGGCCGGGTTGAACTCGCCATGCACGGTGGAGACGTTCACGCCCACCTTCTCGAACACCCGCCCGCGCATCACGCTCATGACGCCGCCGCCGCCCTCGGGGCGGGTCCAGGGGCTGCGGGTGAAGCGGCCGGGCGGCAAGGCGGCATGCGGGCCGCTGTCGAGGGCGTCCTCGCAGGCCTCGAAGGCGGCGCAGAGCCGGTCGCGCAGCGATTCGAACCAGGCCCGGGCTTCGCCGGCGAGCGGGTGATCGAGGGGGGCGGGGGGGTCGAGAAGGTCGCTCATGATGCCGCAGACTGCTCACTTGGGCCCTCGCGCTTCAAGATGGGGCGCCGTCTTGGCGTTAAGGTGCTGTTAGGACCATTATATTCTGCGTCATGCTGCGGCGCGGTGGATGGACGCAGGCGGAACCCCTGGGTATATCCGGCCGGCGCCCTTGGCCAAACGCCGGTGGTGGCGCGCGTCGCTCACCTGGCGGCGTGCTCGGTCTCGCGGGGGACCGGGGCTTCCCGGCCCGTCCGCCGCTAACAGGAACGGACAAGGCTCATGGCCGACACGCTGGCGTCGCCGCCCCCTGAACAGCCCGAAACGCGGCGGGATTTTCTCGTCCTCGTCACGGTCTCCTTTGCCGCGATCGGCGTGGGGGCGGTGGTCTGGCCCTTCATTTCCAGCATGAACCCGTCCCGGGACGTGCTGGCGCTCGCCTCGACGGATGCCGAACTCGGCGCCATCGCCGAGGGCCAGGCCGTGACGGTGATGTGGCGCGGCAAGCCTGTCTTCATCCGGCACCGCACCGCCGCGGAGATCCAGGAGGCCCGGGCCGTCCCGATGGGCGATCTGAAGGACCCCGCGACCGACCAGAGCCGCGTGCAGCGCGATGCCTGGCTGATCGTCGTCGGCATCTGCACCCATCTGGGCTGCGTGCCGCTCGGCCAGAAGCCGACCGACAACCGTGGCACCTACGGCGGATGGTTCTGCCCCTGCCATGGCAGCCAGTACGATACGTCCGGCCGTATTCGGCAGGGACCGGCACCCAGTAACCTTCTGGTGCCGACCTATACCTTCCTGTCCGACGACAAAATCCGCATCGGCTGAACGGAGACACATCATGGCCATCGGGCTGCACGACTCCGATCTCAAGAATCCGGTGCTCCGTTGGGTGGATCAGCGGCTGCCGATCTTCTCGATGATGCAGAAGGAATATGGGACCTTCCCGACGCCGAAGAATTTCAATTACTTTTGGAATTTCGGCGCGCTGGCGATGGTGACCCTGGCGGTGATGATCCTCACCGGCGTCTTCCTGGCGATGAACTACACCGCGCATACCTCCATGGCCTTCGACAGTGTCGAGCGGATCATGCGTGACGTGAACTACGGCTGGCTGCTTCGTTACATTCACATGAATGGCGCCAGCATGTTCTTCATCGTCGTCTACATCCATATTTTCCGCGGGATGTACTACGGTTCCTACAAGGCACCGCGCGAATTGCTGTGGATGTCGGGCGTGGTCATCTTCCTGCTGATGATGGCGACCGCCTTCATGGGCTATGTGCTGCCCTGGGGGCAGATGTCCTTCTGGGGCGCCACCGTCATCACCAACCTGTTCTCGGCCTTCCCGCTGATCGGGGACAGCATCGTGACTTGGCTCTGGGGCGGCTTCAGCGTGGACAATCCCACGCTCAACCGCTTCTTCTCCCTGCACTACCTGCTGCCTTTCGTGATCGCCGGCGTCGTGTTCCTGCACATCGCCGCACTGCACATCACCGGCAGCAACAACCCGCTGGGCATCGAGCCGAAGGGGCCGCAGGACACCATCCCGTTCCACCCGTATTACACGGTCAAGGACAGTTTCGGCATGGTGGTGTACCTGATCGTCTTCGCGATCCTGGTGTTCTTCATCCCGAACTACCTTGGCCATCCGGACAATTACATCCCGGCCAATCCGCTGGTGACACCGCCGCATATCGTGCCGGAATGGTACTTCCTGCCCTTCTACGCGATCCTGCGCGCGGTGCCGGACAAGCTCGGCGGCGTGCTGATGATGTTCGGCTCGATCGCGCTGCTCTTCGTGCTGCCCTGGCTGGATGGCTCCCCGGTGCGCTCCATGCGCTTCCGCCCCTGGGCGCGGCCCTTCTTCCTGCTTTGGGTCGTCGCGGTCGTGGTGCTCGGCTATGTCGGCGGCAAGCCGGCGGAAGAGCCCTTCGTGACCATCAGCCGCTTCGCCGCCGCCTATTACTTCGCGTATTTCCTGGTGATCCTGCCGTTGCTGGCGCGTCTGGAACGGCCGCTGCCCCTGCCGGAGAGCATCAGCCGCCCGGTCCTTCACGGCGGGGGGCCACTGCCCGCCGGCGCCGCCGCCAAGCCGATGGAGAAGGCGTGATCATGAAGCTCTCGATCAAAGCGGCCGCGCTCGGCGCCGCGCTTGGGGCTGCCCTCCTGCTCGCCCCGCTGACGGTGCGGGCGGCCGAGGGGGAGATCGAACTGCCGAAGGTGCATTTCTCCTTCGACGGCATCTTCGGCTCCTTCGACCGGGCCAGCGCCCAGCGCGGGCTGCAGGTCTACAAGGAGGTCTGCAGCGCCTGTCACGGCATGCATCTGCTGTCCTACCGCAACCTCGTGGACCTGGGGCTGACGCCGGAGCAGGCGACCGCCGTCGCCGCCAGCTTCAACATCACCGACGGCCCGAACGACGAGGGCGAGATGTTCGAACGGCCGGGCCGGCTGTCCGACCGTTTCCACAACCCCTATCCCAATGCCAATGCCGCCCGCGCCGCCAACAATGGTGCGTTGCCGCCGGACCTGTCGGTGATCACCAAGGCGCGTGAGGGCGGGGCGGAATATGTCCATGCCATCCTCACCGGCTTCCGCGATCCGCCGCCGGGCTTCGCCATGGGGGACGGCATGCACTACAATGCCTATTTCCCCGGCCATCAAATCGCGATGCCGCCGATCCTGAACCCGGACCAGGTCACCTATGGCGACCACACCCCGGCGACCGTGGATCAGATGGCGCGCGACGTCGCGACCTTCCTGACCTGGGCCGCCGAGCCGGAACTGGAACAGCGCCGCACCATGGGCGTGAAGATCATCCTGTTCCTGGTCGTCCTCGCCGGGCTCACCTATGCGGTGAAGCGCAAGGTCTGGTCCGACATCCCGCATTGAGCCGATCCCGGCCCCCCCTGCCGCGGCCGCCCTCACCAGGGCGGCCGTTTCCATTTGTGGAGCCCAGCGCATGACCGACCTCATCGAACCCGTCATCGGCCTCATCGGCGGCTCCGGCCTCTATGACATCGAGGGGCTGGAGGAGCGCGAATGGCGGGAGGTCGCCTCGCCCTTCGGCGCGCCCTCCGACCTGCTGCTGTTCGGGCGGCTGGATGGCGCGCGCTGCGTCTTCCTGCCCCGCCATGGCCGCGGCCACCGCATCCCGCCTTCGGAGCTGAACTACCGCGCCAACATCGATGCGCTGAAGCGGGCGGGGGTGACCGAGATCATCTCCCTGTCCGCCGTCGGCAGCCTGAACGGCGACCTGGCGCCGGGCAGCTTCGTGATCGTCGACCAGTTCATCGACCGCACCTTCTCCCGGCAGAAATCCTTCTTCACCACGGGCTGTGTGGCGCATGTGTCGGTGGCGCATCCGGTCTGCCCGCGGCTGGGGGATGCGCTGGAGGCGGCCGCGCGCGACATCGCGCTGCCCCATCGCCGTGGCGGCACCTATCTGGTGATGGAGGGGCCGCAGTTCTCGACCAAGGCCGAGAGCGAGCTCTATCGCGCCTGGGGCTGCGACGTGATCGGCATGACCAACATGCCGGAGGCCAAGCTCTCCCGCGAGGCGGAGATGTGCTACGCGACCGTCGCCATGGTCACCGATTTCGACTGCTGGCACCCCGACCATGATGCGGTCAGCGTCGATGCGGTGGTGAAGGTGCTGGTGGCCAATGCACACCGCGCCAAGGATCTGATCCGCGCCGTGATCCCGCGCCTGGGCGCGCCGCGCCCGCCTTGCCCGGCGGGCTGCGACCGGGCGCTGGAGAATGCCATCTCCACGGCGCCTGCGTTCCGCGACCCCACGCTGATGCGGATGCTGGATGCGGTGGCCGGGCGCGTCATCGAGGCCTGAGGAACCGATGCGCTGCCCTGCCCTCACGGCGGTGCAGCGTCAGGAATCGACGCCGTTGCCTTTCCGCATCGCATAGACGGCGGCCACCGCGAGCACGACCACGACCCAGATCGGCAGGCCCGCGAACAGGCTCGGATTGAGGAAGGGGATCAGGGCCAGCGCCGCCAGCAGGATTACGACCCAGAGGACATAGCTCACCGCATCAACCCACCCGGGTTTCGGCGCGTGTCGTCATCGAAGGTGCTTTGCGAGGAAGTCGAGTGTGCGCTTTTCGGCAAGCTCGGCATCCGGCTTCACATAGGAGCCGCGCTGTTCGCAGGCGAAGCCATGGCCGGCGCCTTCATAGACGAAGACCTCGACTTCGGGCCGCGCCGCCTTGATGGCCAGCACGTCGGTCATCGGGATGCCGGTGTCCTGATCGCCGAAATGCAGCTGCACCGGGCAGTTCGGCTTCACATTGCGGGTCGCGGCGATGCCGCTGCCGTAATAGCCCACCGCGGCCTTGAAGCCGGTCATCCTGGTGGCGCCCCACCAGGCGATGGTGCCGCCCCAGCAATAGCCGACGATGCCCTGGGGGAGTCCCGCCGGCAGGGCGGCCTGGGCGGCGGCGATATCGGCCAGCGTCGCTTCGTCATGCACCGCCGCACGCAGGGTGCGGCCGCGGGCGACATCATCGGGGGTATAGCCAAGCTCCACCCCGCGCGAGACGCGGTCGAACAGCGCCGGCACCACCACGCGGTAGCCCTGGGCCGCAAACATGCCCGCAAGGCGCCGCATATGGCTGTTCACGCCAAAAATTTCCTGCACCACCACAAGGGCGCGCTTGGCGTCGGCGGGGCCCTCGGTCCAGGCGGAGAGCGTGTGACCATCCGCGGCCTGAAGATCAACGTGCATGGAAAAACTCCTTGGTACGGTGATATGATTTGGCATGGCCGATATCGTCAACCTCAACCACGCCCGGAAACGGCGCGCGCGCGCCGAGGCGGCTGCCACCGCCGCCGCCAACCGCGCCAGGCATGGGCGCAGCAAGGCGGAACGGGAGCGGGAGGCGAAGGCCGAGGCGATCGCGCGTCATCAGCTGGATGGCGCGCGACTGCCCGATGAGCCGCCGGACCCCCTCAGACGTTGAAGCGGAACAGCAGGACATCGCCGTCCTTGACGATATATTCCTTGCCTTCGATCCGCATCTTGCCGGCCTCCTTGGCACCCTGCTCGCCGCCAAGCGCAATGTAATCTTCATAGGCGATCGTCTCGCAGGCGATGAAGCCGCGTTCGAAATCGCCATGGATGACGCCCGCCGCGGCCGGCGCCTTGGTGCCCTTGGTGATGGTCCAGGCGCGCGCCTCCTTCGGTCCGCAGGTGAAATAGGTGATCAGCCCCAGCAGCGCATAGCCCGCGCGGATGATGCGATCGAGCCCGCTGTCGACGAGGCCGAGGCTCTCCAGAAATTCCGCGCGGTCGGCCGCGGCCATCTGGCTGATCTCTGCCTCGATCGCGGCACTGACGACCACGGCGCGCGCGCCCTGGGCGGCGGCCATCGCAAAAACCTTCTCGCTGAGCGCATTGCCGGTGGCGGCCGCACTTTCCTCGACATTGCAGACATAGAGCACGGGTTTGGAGGTCATCAGCCCGAGCTTGGACACCGCCGCCGCATCGACGGGGGCGATCACGCCGCGGGCCGGGCGGCCCTCGGCCAGGGCGGCGACGATCGGCTCCATCAGCGCGACCAGCGCGGCACTTTCCTTGTCGCCGCCCTTGGCGCGTTTCTGCAGGTTCGGCAGCCGCTTCTCCAGGCTGTCCAGGTCGGCGAGCATCAGCTCGGTCTCGACCGTCTCGGCGTCGCGGACCGGGTCGATGCTGCCTTCGACATGGGTGACATCGCCATCCTCGAAGCAGCGCAGGACATGGATGATGGCATCCACCTCCCGGATATTGGCCAGGAACTGGTTGCCGAGGCCTTCGCCCTTGGAGGCGCCGCGGACCAGCCCCGCGATATCGACGAATTCCAGGCTGGTCGGCACCGTCTTCTGCGACTTGCCGATGCGGGCCAGCGCATCCAGCCGCGGATCGGGCACGGCGACGCGGCCGACATTGGGTTCGATGGTGCAGAAGGGGTAGTTCGCCGCCTGCGCCGCGGCCGTCGCGGTCAGCGCGTTGAAGAGGGTGGACTTGCCGACATTCGGCAGGCCCACGATGCCGCAGTTGAAGCCCATGGGGAGGGAAACCTTGAAGTTGGGGTGCGCGGGGCGCGCCCTGGCGCGGTGCTTGTCCGCGCCTCAGTAAACGTCAGGGGCTTCGGCGGCTAGATCGGCGGTCGCGCCCGGGGCGGGGCTTGGCGCCGCGCGACAGGTTCTTGACCCGCCGCGACGCGATCCGGCAGCGGGAAGCCTTCCTTGATCGCAAGCGCCCGGCCCCGGCGCGTGACCGGGTTCGTCAGGACCCGGGGGGTGGCCCCGGCGGCAACGCTTTTGGCAAGGTCAAAGGGGTAGCGCCCGCACCACCTCCGCCTTGTCACGCGCCGACAGCCCGGCGATGGCCCCGACATAGACCGAGGCGGTCTTGACCCCCGTTCCGCAATATGCTCCCCGGATCAGCCCGCCGGTCAGGGCGCCCGCGAGCAGGGCCGCCGCCGCGGCCGGCGTCAGCGGAAAGATGTTGATGAAGCCCGCACCCGGGGCACGCCCTCCTGAAGCAGCTGCCGGCGGATGAAGGCATAGGCCAGCTCAAGCTGCGCCGCCGAAATATCGGTCTGGGCGTAAGCACGATGGCGCGGCGGCCGGCCGCTGATCCAGGCCCCGGCATCCCGCCAGAGCCGGTGCGACAGCGGTACCGCCAGCGAAAGAATCAGCACCCCCGCCACCGCCGCCAGGGCGATGCCCGCAAGGATGAGCAGGCTGCGATAGGCCGCGAGCCCCGGGACCACCGCCAGCGTCTCGTCGCTCAGGCTGGCCGTGGAAAGGGCGACGCCGGCCAAGGCGAGCAGGATCCCGATGAGCGTGACGAGGCCGGCCATTCCCCCCTCCGCGCATCCCGCGTGACGGGCGTTCAGCCGCCTTCCAGCACCACCGCGACCTGTTCTGCGATGGCGCTGGCGGCGATCCGCGCCGCCGCGTCATCGGTCGGCAGGGCCAGCGCCGCCGCCCGCAGCGGGGCCGCGAGAGGGGCGGCCGGCATGCCGACGCGCTTGGCCGCTGCCACGACGCGGGCGGCGCGTTCCAGCGCAGTGCCGGGGTGGATCATCGCATCGGCGACATCCAGCAGCAGCGCCGACCGCAGCGCCGCCGAGGCGGCAGCGCCCTGGATGGCGCCATGCCGGCGGATATCGGAGGTGATGCCGGCCGCCAGCGCCTGGCCGAGCCCTGCCGCGACCTGGGCCAGGGTCGCCGCTTCCTTCACAACCCCAGCGGAAAGGGCCGCGGCGGCATTCGCCCAATCCTCGGAGGCCGGGCCGCCGGCATCCGGCAGGTCATCCTGTTCCATGTCCATGTCCATGAGATAGCGTCTCCGCAGCGAATTCCAGGGGGCGCGCCACCGGCGCGGATGCGGCCGCGCCAACGGGCTGCGCGGAAGGTGCGGATACGTTGCCCCGCTGTCTCGGCGGTCGGGCCGCTGGACGGTTCGGGCGCTTTGTCGCGCCTCTTGGGGCAGAGATCGTCCTTTCTCGACAGGCTGTCCAGCGTGATGGCCGGGCGGGCGGCGAAAACCCCGTGCGGGACGCGGGAGGACGTTGCCTCCGCGCCATCCTCGGTCGGACGGACCGGGCGGCTTCGGCCGAGGGTCAGCCGCCGCTTTGCGTCAGAAGCGCGACGCGGGTCATGAAGGCTTCGGGCTGGTCGGCGGCGAGCAGCGGCGCGGCCTCGGCCACCGCGTCGAGCAGGGGTCCGACCCAGGTATCGACCTTGGCGAAATTGCCGAGCACATGCCCCAGCACCTGGTCGCGATGCCCGGGGTGCCCGATGCCGAGGCGCACCCGCCAGAAATCCGGCGTGCCGAGGGCGCGCTGCATGTCGCGCAAGCCATTGTGCCCGGCCGCCCCGCCGCCCCGCTTCACGCGCAGCTTGCCGGGGGCCAGGTCCAACTCGTCATGGAAGGCGCAGATGTGGTCGGGGGGGATCTTGTGGAAGGCGCTGGCGGGCTGCACCGCATCGCCGCTGCCGTTCATGTAGGTCTGCGGTTGCATCAGCAGGATGCGTTCGCCGCCGATACTGCCATCCGCCACCAGGGCGCGGAATTTCTGGCGCCAGGGGGAAAAGCCATGGCGGCGGGCGATCGCCGCCACCGCCATGAAGCCGATGTTGTGACGCTGGTGCGCATGCTCCGCGCCAGGATTGCCGAGGCCGACCCAAAGTCGCATGAAATCGGGTCGGCCGCGGGCTGGTGCCTACTTCTTCTTGGCGGCCGGCTTGGCGGCGGCCGCGGCGGGAGCCGCTGCGGCGGCGGGCTTGGCCGCGGCCTTGCCCTTGCCCTTGACGGGCTCCGGCGCCGGCGGCGGCGGGGCCAGGTCGGCATCCACGGTGGGCGCGGCGATCGAGGCGACCATGAAGTCGCGCCCCAGGATCACCGGCTTGGCGCCCAGCATGTCCTTGATCGCCGACATGCGCAGCGAGGCGCCGATGGCGGCCTCGGACAGGTCGATGTGGAACGCCTCGGGCACATTGGCCGGCTCGGCCAGGACCTCGATCTCGCGCCGCACGACGTTCAGCACGCCGCCCGCCTTGATGCCGGGGCAGGTGTCCTCATGGGTGAAGGCGACCGGCACCTTGACCTTGATGCGCGCGCCGGGGGCCAGGCGCTGGAAGTCCACATGCAGCGGCTTGTCGCTGACCGGGTGGAACTGCACTTCGCGCATCAGCACGCGCTCGGTGGTGCCGCCTTCGACTTCGATGTCGTACAGATGCGACTGCCAGCCGCCCTTGTGCATTTCCTTCATCACGACGCGCGGGTCGAGCGAGACCATCGTGGATGGCAGCTTCGCGCCGTAGATCACGCCGGGAACCAGTCCCGACCTCCGTGTTGCGCGTGCCGCCCCCTTACCGGCCTGCTCGCGCGCCACGGCGGGGATCCGATATGTCTGGACCATGTCCGCTACTCCTGTGGGTGTTTCGCCCCGCCCGCGGGCGGGGGATCGAGAGGTTGTGTCAAAGCGCCCCTTCCGGGTGGCCTTCGCGCACGAAGGGTGATCCACAGCGTTCGGGGCCGCCGGCCTCCAGGGGTGCCGGCGTGGGGGGGGCCATAGCGGGGACGCCCCGTTTAGGCAAGGCTTGGCGTGGCGGCGGGACGATTCAGTCGACGGGCGCGACCAGTTCCAGCGCCGTCATGGTCCAGGCCGGGGCACCGGGCGCGACCCAGAGCGGCTGGGCGTTCGGGGTGCGGACATCGGCGGGCATCCCTGCCTCCGCCCGGAAGCCGCGCCAGAGCGCGCCATGCGCCACCACCAGCACCGGCCCCGGCATCACCAGCAGCCGCCCGATCGCCGAGCGCGCCCGGGCGCGCAGCGCGGCGAAGGATTCACAGCCCTCGGGGGTGTCCTCGCCGGCGACCCAGGCGTGGAACCATTCGGCCATGACCTGACCCTCCATCACCCCGAAACAGCATTCGCGCAGGTCCTGGTCGGTGGTGACCGGCAGGCCGAGGGCATCGGCCGCGACCTCGGCCGTCACCTGCGCGCGGCCGAGCGGGGAGGCGATGATCGCCACCGGGCGGCGTTCCGGCGGCAGCGTCCGCAGGGTCGCCGCGGCGCGATGCGCCTGGGCGACGCCATTGGCGTTCAGCGCGACATCGGTGGTGCCCTGGGCGAGGAAACGGGCGTTCCAGTCGGTCTCGCCGTGGCGAAGGAACCAGAAGGGGATCTGAGGGAGGCTCATGCGGCGTCTCGTGCAATGGCGGCGACAGGTTCCGTCACGCCCGGAAGTTTCCCCTCGGGCGGTTTCGGGAAATCGGTCGGATGGAAGACATATAGGGCGCCGGCGGCCATCTGTCCGCTTCCGGGCACGGGCTCCCCCTCCGATCAGACGAGGATCAGACGAGGCCTTCGGCCGCCATCGCGCGCCGGGTCGCGGGCCGCGCCAGCATCCGGTCGTAATGCGCCGCGACCCGGTCCGGCAGCGGCTGCTTCAGCCGGCCCGCGCGCCAGAAGGACACGTAGAACAGCGCGGTATCGGCGAAGGAATAATCGCCGGCGAGCCAGTCCTTGCCCGCCAGCGCCGTGTCCATGACGGCGAGGCCCTTGTCGAAGATTTCCGTGCCGCGGGTCTTCACCGCCTCGTGGTCGGTTTCGGAGGGCGCGTAGTTGGCCGGGCGGAAGATGCGGGAAAACCCCTGCATGTGCATGGTGGAGACGCAGAAGTCGGTCGCCTCGATCGCGCGCGCCATCGGCACGCCGGCGGCGGGCATCAGCTTCGCATCGGGGAAGCTCGCGGCCAGGTAATAGGCGATGGCGGGGTATTCAGTCAGCGAGGCGCCTTCGTCCAGCGCCAGCGTCGGCACCTTGGACTTCGGGTTCACCGCGGTGAATTCGGGCTTGAACTGCGCCCCGCTGCGCAGATCGACGGCCTCGGCCTCATAGGGCGCGCCGGTCTCCTCCAGCAGGACATGGATGCCGAGCGAGCAGGCGCCGGGGGAATAGAACAGCTTCATGGACGTGGGTTCCCTGACCGGTTTCCGGTAAGCTGGAGCTTGGCGCGAAAGCCGCGGGCGCGGAAGGGGACCGAACGATCCGGGCGCCATCCGATGTGGGCGGCGAGCCCCCCCGCGTTCAGCAGAACAGGGTGGAGACCGAGGATTCCTCGCTGATCCGCCGCATCGCCTCGGCCAGCAGCGGGGCGATGGTCACCTGGCGGATGTTGCGAGAAATCCGCACCGCCTCGGTCGCCAGGATGCTGTCGGTGACCACCATCTTCTCGATCGGCGAGGCGCCGACGCGGGCGACCGCGCCGCCCGAGAAGACGCCATGGGTGACGTAGACGCTGGCGGATTTGGCGCCCTCCTTGATCAGCGCCTCGGCGGCGTTGACCAGCGTGCCGCCGGAATCGACGATGTCGTCGACCAGGATGCAGTCGCGGCCCTGGACCTCGCCGATCACGTTCATCACCTCCGACACGCCGGCGCGCGGGCGGCGCTTGTCGATGATCGCGAGATCGGTGTGCAGCCGCGTCGCGATCGCCCGCGCGCGGACCACGCCGCCGACGTCGGGCGAGACCACCATCAGCTCGCGCCCGGCGTAATGCTGCTGGATGTCGCGCGCGTAGAGCGGGGCCGAGAACAGATTGTCCACCGGGATGTCGAAGAAGCCCTGGATCTGCCCGGCATGCAGATCCATCGTCAGCACGCGGTTGGCCCCCGCCTCGGTGATGAGGTTGGCGACGAGCTTGGCGCTGATCGGCGTGCGGCTGCCCGATTTCCGGTCCTGCCGCGCATAGCCGAAATAGGGGATCACCGCTGTGATGCGCCGTGCCGAGGCCCGCCGCAGCGCATCCAGCGTGATCAGCAACTCCATTAGATTGTCATTGGCGGGGTAGGAGGTGCTCTGGATGACGAAGACATCCTCGCCGCGCACATTCTCGTGGATCTCGACGAAGATCTCCATGTCGGCGAAGCGCCGGACGGAGGCTTGCGTCAGCGGGATGTTCAGCGCCGCGGCCACCGCCTCGGCCAGCGGGCGGTTGCTGTTGCAGGCGATGATCTTCATGGGCGCGCGGGCTCCAGGGCCGCGTGACGCGGCCAGGGGGGGCTGAAAGGCGGGGGAGGGTTAGCAATGCGACACTTGGGAGTCCATGGCTGGGCTGGGTCCCGCCGCCTTTTGGGCCGAGGCGCCATGGCCGGGCCCAGGCCGCGCCTCGCGGGCGGGTCCCGCGTCACGGCGCCCGCGTCGCGGGCGTCGCCGGCTGCGCGGCGGCGAATCCGCCGGCGGTTTCGACGACCTGCTTGATCCCCGGTGCCGCCGTCTGGGCGATGACATCGGCGATGTCGCCCCAATACCCGTCCAGGCTGCCGGTCGGAACATTGTTGACGAAGGCGACGCGCCCAAGCTCCTCGCCGTCGCGGCGGGTGACGATGAACTGGATATCGGCCTGGTCCTCGGTCGGATGCGCGCGGTCGCGGGAGACGCGGACGACGCCCTCCACGGCAAAGCCTGCGCCATCGGCGACGTCCTGCACGGCGAACCCCTCATTCGGCAGGAATTCCCTGAGCCGGGTGGTCAGGCTGGTGTTGCCGTCCCCGGGGGCGCCGTGCACCGGCATCAGCCGCAGCCGGGGCGGCGCGCCGGCGCGCAGCGTGTCGGGATCGGCGGCGCGGCGGGCCGCATCGGCACCTGCCAGCAGGCGGGCCACCAGGGGGGTCGCGGCCTGGGCGGCACCGGCCAGGGTGCCCTCCGCCTCGGCCCCCCAGGCCGCCACCGGCACCAGCGGGCCGGCGGTGGCGCCGAGGTCGCGGCCATCGGCGTCCCGCAGCGTGTAGCGCGGGCGGATCATCTCGCCCTCCCGGGTCGCGGCGATGGTCAGCTGCCAGTCGAGCGGGGTGGGCGGGCCGGCGACGGCGGGGACCTCGTCGGCCACCAGCGATTCGGCCATCAGCACGGCAAGGTTGGAGGAGGCGCGGTCGGTCAGCATCGCCTGGTCGGGCGAGGGCACCGCAAGCCGATAGACCGGCGGGGCCACCAGCCGGGGGGCTTCGCCGCCGGGATTGCCGCGATAGGGCTGGTTGAACGGGGCGCAGCCGGCCAGGGCCACCGCCAGCAGCAACAGGATGCGCCGCATCAGAAGAAGCAGCTGCCGAGCAAAGTGACGAACATCAGCGCCACGAACATGAACATATAGGGCATGGCGGGGGTTATGCGGATGTGAGGGTCATGGCGCCAGCCCGATGGCGGAAAGCTGGTGCCCGACCGGCTGATCCTGGGCCAAAGTGGCGCGGCGATGGCTGAAGAAGCGCTCCGGTTCGGCCATTGTGTCGGCGAGCAAGGTTTCCGCCACAACCCCGCGCCGGGCCAGCCGCGCGGCGCAATAGCCGGCGAGATCGAACTGCCAGCGCAAGGGGCGGGCGCCATCGGCGAAGAAGCTTGTGGCGGCGGCGTCCTCGGCCAGCACCGCCTCGCGCAGATCGGCCCCGACCTCATAGGAGGGCTGGCGGATGCAGGGGCCGATGGCGGCGGTGATGTGGGCGGGATCGGCGCCGAGGCCGATCATCGCCTCCACAGTCGCCTCCAGCACGCCCGCGACCGCGCCGCGCCAGCCGGCATGGGCAGCCCCCACCACCCCTGGTGCCCAGAACAACACCGGGGCGCAATCGGCGGTGACGATGCCGAGCAGCAGCCCGGGTTGGTCGGTGACCAGCGCATCGGCGCGCGGGCGCTCCGCCCAGGGCGCGCGGGCGGTGGCGACATCGGCGCCATGCACCTGCACCAGCCCCAGCAGCGTCGAAAATCCCAGGGCCGAAGTGGCGCGCCTGCGGTTCTCCTCCGGCAGGCCCGGCTCGTCGCGGCCGTTGAGCGAACAGTTCAGGCTGCCGAAACGCCCAGCCGAGACCCCGCCCTGGCGGGTGAAGAAGCCATGCGGCACGGGCAGGGCGGCGGTCAGGAAGGGCGGTGTCATGGGGCAAATCCCGGGGGCAGGGGCAGGTCGGGGTGGCAGATCGCGAGCGCCTTGAACAGCCGTCCCATCGCCTCGGGCGCCGTCAGCCGATGCGCCGCGGTGGCCAGGGCGCCGCCGCGGTGGGGGGCGGCGGCGGTCAGCGCTGCGGTGCGCTGGAACAGCCCGAGCCGGGCCAGGAACACGCCCTGGGGCAGCGGGCCATGCACAGCCGCCGGCGGGGCCGCGGCCTTTGCCAGAGCAGAAAAATCCACATGCGCGGTCAGATCGGCCTCGCCGGGTTCGGCCAGGGGATCGCCGGGCGCGCCATGCCGCAGTGCCTGCAGCGTGTCGCCGGGGCCGCTCTGCGCGGGGCCATAATCCAGGATCAGCGCGGCACCGCCCTCGGTCGCCAGCCGGGCGGCCAGGGCGGCGGTCCAGGCCAGGGCGGCCTCGCCGACCTCCCGGATGTCGCCGGGCACCCCGGGCCAGTCGCGATCGGTGGGGCGTTCGACGAAGGCGCCGCCCTCGACCCAACGTTCGCGCCAGCCATCCGCCGCGTAAAAGAACTGGCGGATCGGTAGCGCGTCCAGGAATTCATTGGCGAGCAGGATCATCGGCCCCGGCGGCAGGCTGGCGAAGTCATCATGCCACACCGCCCCCGGCACCCGCAGCGCCTGTTCGGCGCGCAGGCTTGGCGAGGCCTCGATCAGATGCACCCGGACGGCCTCGGAAAAACCCGGCAGCACGGCGGCGGCGCGCAGCGCATCGGCCATCATGGTGCCGCGGCCCGGCCCGGCCTCGACCAGCAACACCGGGTCGGGGCGCCCCATGCTCTCCCAGACCAAAGCGGCCCAGAGCCCCAGCACCTCGCCGAACACCTGGCCGATTTCCGGGGAGGTGGTGAAATCGGCGAAAGGGTTGTGGGTCGCGTAATAGGCGGCGTTGGCCCGCGCCATGAAGGCGTCGAGCCGCTCCGCCGTCACGCTGTTTCCGGCGGCCGCCGGGACCGCCACATGAGCCAGACGCCGACCACCACCATGGGCAGCGACAGGATCTGCCCCATGGTCAGGCCGAAGGCGAGGAAGCCCAGATGCGCATCCGGCTGTCGGAAATGCTCGCCGACCAGCCGGGCGACGCCATAGCCCGCGACGAAGGCGCCTGTCAGGTAGCCTCGCCGCGCCAGCACCGCGGGCTTGCCGGCCAGCCAGAGCAGCAGCAGGAAGAGCGCCAGCCCCTCCATCCCCGCCTGATAGAGCTGCGAGGGATGCCGCGGCTCCGGCCCGCCGGTCGGGAAGACCATGGCCCAGGGCACGTCGGAGACGCGGCCCCAAAGCTCGCCATTCACGAAATTGGCCATGCGGCCGAGGCCGAGCCCGATCGGCACCACCGGCGCGATACGGTCGCCGAAGCGCAGCGGATCGAGCTTTTCCCGGTGGCAGAACCAGAAGGCGGCGATGATCACGCCGAGCGCGCCGCCATGGAAGGACATGCCGCCCTGCCAGACGTAAAGCGTCTCCCATGGCACACGGATGTAGTAGAGCGGCCGGTAGAACAGCACATAGCCGAGCCTGCCGCCGAGGATGATGCCGAGCGTCGCCCAGGTCACGAAGTCGTCGACCTGCATTGCGCTGGCCGCGACCGGCGGCCGCGCCGCCAAGACCCGCGCCAGCCGCCAGCCGAGCAGGATGCCGGTGATATAGGCCAGCGCATACCAGCGGATGGCGAAGGGGCCGAAGGCGACCGCGACCGGATCGATCGTCGGAAAGGGGATTGCGAAGATCACCGATACGGGTCCGATTGGGTCAGGAAGCGACGCACGTAGTCGCCCACGCCGTCCTCCAGGGAGATGGCGGGGCGGTCGTAGCCGGCTGCCCGCAGCCGGCCGAGGGGTGCTTCTGTGAAATACTGGTACTTGCCGGCCAGATCGGCGGGCATGGGCACGAAGCGAATCTCCGCCTGCCGACCGAGGGCGACATAGATGGCCCGGGTCAGGTCGAGAAAGCTGCGCGCCTGGCCGCTGCCGATGTTGAACAGCCCGCTGACCCGCGGATGCGCCAGCAGCCAGAGGATCGCCTGCACGCAATCCTCGACATGCACGAAATCGCGCTTCTGGTCGCCATCGGCGATGCCGGGGCGGTCGGAGGCGAAGAGGGTGGCGGGCTCGCCGGCCGCGATCTGGCGGTATTTGTGCAGCACGACCGAGGCCATGCGGCCCTTGTGCGCCTCGTTCGGCCCATAGACGTTGAAGAATTTCAGCCCGGCCCAGGATGGCGGGCGCGGCCGGCCGCGGGCCAGAAGATCCTGGATGCGGCGGTCGGTCGCGTGCTTGGACCAGCCATAGAGGTTGAGCGGCCGCAGCCCGGCCAGCGCCGCCGGATCATCCTCGAAGCCCGCGCTGCCATCGCCATAGGTCGCGGCGGAGGAGGCATAGATCAGCGGCACCCCCTGCGCGGCGCACCAGTCCCAGAGCCGCAGGGTCATGGTCATGTTGGTATGCGCGACCAGATCGCCATCGGTCGCCGTGGTCGCGCTGATGGCACCAAGATGGACCACCGCCTCGATCCCAGGATCGCCATCGAGGAAGGTCCAGAGATCCTCCGGCGCCAGCAGCCCGGCGATCGGGTGTTTGGCAATATTGTGCCATTTCTCGCCATCGCGCAGCCGGTCGCAGACCAGAACCTCTTGTCCGGCATCGCAGAGGGCCGCGGTAACATTCGACCCGATGAAGCCGGCCCCACCCGTGACCAGATACATGTCTCTTCAGCCTTGCCGCGCCGCGGGGGTATAGGGCGGGGCTGGAAGCTGCGGCAAGGAGACGAGCATGAGCGGGACCGGTGGCAAGAAGTTCTTCGACGATCTGGCGGGCATGGCCGGCGGCGCCGTCAGCATGATGGCGGGCTTGCGGGAGGAGGCTGAGACGATGGTCCGCGCCCAGACCGAGGCGGCGATCCAGCGCATGGGGCTGGTGAGGCGCGAGGAGTTGGATGTGGCGATCGAGGTCGCGCGCCTTGCACGCGAACAGGCCGAGGCGCTGGAGGTCCGGGTCGCGGCGCTTGAGGCGCGGATGGGGCCGGCGGAACCCTCCCCCGCGCTGCCCGAGGGCGAGGTGTCCCCGGGCGCCGCCATGGATGATCCGCCGCCCGCCGAGGCGTAACCGTCACGATCCGACATGCACGCGCCTCTTGCGGCATGAATCCCGCGTGTCTTAGCTATTACTGGTGGGTCGGGCTGCGATTCGCCCCTAGGGGTCGGGATGGTGCACCGGTACCGAGGAATCGGACCGGCGCCGGACCGGGGGGCGGATCGGGCCAGACCCCGGCAGGAGGCACGCCACCATGTCCGCTGCTCTCGGCTACGAAACCGAACGCTCGCACAATCCGCTGGATGTGCTCGAACAGATCCTCGGCGCCAACGACTGGACGCATGAACGCGCATCCGATTCGGAAATGGCGGCCGAGGTACCCGGCAAATGGTGCGACTATGGGCTCTGGTTCTCCTGGTCGCAGGACATCAGCGCCATGCATTTTTCCTGCGCCTTCGACATGAAGGTGCCTGCGGCGCGCCGCGGGCCGCTGTTCGAACTGCTGGCCCTGGCCAATGAAAAACTCTGGATCGGGCATTTCGGCATCGATGCCGACGATGGCGTGCCGGTGTTCCGCCATTCGGTGCTGCTGCGCGGGGCCTCCGGCGCCTCGGCCGAGAGCCTGGAAGACATGGTCGATATCGCCATCACCGAATGCGAACGCTTCTTCCCCGCCTTCCAGTTCGTGCTCTGGGGCGGCAAGCCCCCGGCCGAGGCGCTGGCGGCGGCGATGCTGGAATGCGTCGGCGAGGCGTGATCGCGCCCCGTCAACCCGGGCTCGGTTGACGGGCTTCGGTTGACGGACCTCGGTTGACCGACCTCGGTTGACCGGCAGCCTCGGCAGGCGGCAGACGGGGGCAGACCTGCCACCGGAGCCGCTGCTATGACCGAGACCCTGCCCCCCCTGCTTCTGGTCGGCTGCGGCAAGATGGGCGGCGCCATGCTGGCCGGCTGGCTCGAACAGGGCCTGTCGGAGGCGGTGGTCGTCGATCCCCACCCTGCCGCCGGCCAGGATTTTGCCGGCCGCGTGCGCGTGGTGCCCGATGCCGCGGCGATCCCGGCCGATTTCACCCCCGGCGTCGTGGTGCTGGCGATCAAGCCGCAGGAAGCCCCGACCGCGGTGCCGGCCTATGCCCGCTTCGGGGATGCGCTGTTCCTCTCGATCATGGCCGGCCGCACCGTCGCCTTCCTGCGCGAGGCCCTGGGCGCTGACACCCGGGTCATTCGCGCCATGCCCAATACCCCGGCCGCGATCCGACAGGGCTTCACGGTCAGCCATGCCGGCGCCGGCGTCTCGGCGGCGGACCGGGCCCTGGCCGACCGGCTGCTGGGGGCGATAGGTCAGTCCGCCTGGGTCGCGGATGAGGGGCTGATCGACCCGGTCACCGCCGTCTCCGGCGGCGGCCCCGCCTATGTCTTCCTGCTGGCCGAGGTGATGGAGGCCGCGGCCATCGCCCAGGGCATCCCCGCCGACCTCGCCCGCCGCATGGCCCGCGCCACAGTGGCGGGTTCCGGCGCCCTGCTCGCCACCAGCACCGAGGACGCCAGCGCCCTGCGCCGCGCCGTCACCAGCCCCAAGGGCACCACCGAACGGGCGCTGGCGGTGCTGATGGCGCCCGAGGCCTGGCCCGCGCTGATGGACCGCGCGATCGCCGCCGCCACCGCCCGGTCCCGCGAACTGGCGGGCTGACCCCTTACCGGACGGCGCCGCCGCCCCGATATCCTCCCGACACACAAAGGTTCTCCGCAGCGTGAGCGAGCAGACCAGCCCCCCTCCGACGGGCGACGCCCCGATCTTCGACGCCTTTTGGTCCCTCGTGGCCGAACTCGGCTGGCGTGCCGCGACGCTGGAGGCGGTGGCGCGGGGCGCCGGCCTGCCGCTCGGCGGCCTGCGGGCCCGCTTTCCCTGCCGCGCCGCGCTGCTGGCGCGGCATGCGGCGATACTCGACCGGGTGGTGATCGAGGGCACCGTGCCCGAGGCCCCCGGCAGCCCGAGGGAGCGCGTCTTCGACGTGCTGATGCGCCGTTTCGACGCCATGGCGCCGCATCGGGCCGGGCTGCTGCGGTTCCTCGACGAATTGCCGCGCGATCCGCTGACCGCGCTGGCGCTGGCGCCGTTGCTGGGCCTGTCGATGGCGCGGATGCTGGAGGCCGCGGGGGTCGCCGCCGATGGTCCCTTGGGCGTCGTGCGGGTCAAGGGCCTGGGCGCGGTCTGGCTGGTCGCGCTGCAGGCCTGGCGGCGGGATGATCAGCCCGATCTTTCCGCCACCATGGCGGCGCTGGACCGGGCCCTGGACCGTGCCGAGCAGGTTGCGCGCGGCATTCGCCTGCCGGATGGCGATCGCCAGACCGTCCCGTCGGCGCAGCCGCCCCAGCCAGCCGCAGAGGCGTAACATTCCGGCGCTTGGAGCGACATGCCAGGCCGGGCTAGCCTCGATCTCGCCAGATCAGGGAGGTTCACGTGCAGACCCCGAAGCCCGAGGATTTCATGCGCATGTTCTCAGAGTTCCGCATGCCGGCGATGCCCGACATGAACGCCCTGGTGGCGGCCCAGAAGCGCAACCTGGATGCCCTGGCCGCGGCCAATCGCGTGGCGCTGGAAGGCGCCCAGACCGTCGCTCGTCGCCATATGGAGATCCTGCAGCAATCCGTCAGCGAGATGACGGAGGCGATGCAGACCATGAGCGCGCTGCCGGAGGCGAAGGAAAAGGCTGCCAAGCAGGCCGAGTTGCTCAAGGCCTCCTACGGCCGCGCGGTGAACAACATGAAGGAGCTGGCCGATCTGATTCAGAAGGCCAATTCCGAAGCGCTCGCGCTGCTCAACCGTCGCTTCTCCGAGGCGATGGACGAGGCCAAGACCATGGTGGCGTCCAAGACCCAGGAGTGATCCGGGGGGCCAAACGCCCGCCGGCCTGAGGCGGCCCCCGCCAAGTGGTCCCCGCCAAAAGTCCCTCCTGTCAGACCGGCAGGCGCACCCGCGCCCGCAGGCCGCCCAGCGGCGCATCCTCCAGCACGACATCGCCGCCATGGGCGCGGGCGATGTCGCGGGCGATCGCCAGCCCCAGCCCGGTGCCGCCCGAGGAAAACGCGGCGAAGGGCTTGAAGGCCTCTTCCCGCTGCAGCGCCGGAATCCCCGGCCCGTCGTCATCCACCGTGACCATCGCCCAGGCCGCCGGCCCGCCTTCCTCGCGCGGGACGGCGGCGATGCTGATGGCGATGCGGCGGGCGTGTTTGCGGGCATTGTCCAGCAGATTGCCGAGACAGCGGCGCAGCGCATCCGCCCGCAGCGGCATTACCAGCCGCGCCGGGCCCTCGACCGCGACCGAGGCGCCGTCGCGCCGCGCGCGGGCGGCCAGATCCTGCACGATCGCGACCAGATCCTGCGCCTTGGGGAGCTCCGCACTCTCGCCGCGGGCGAAGGCGAGGTAGCCCGCGACCATGCGCTCCATCTCCTCCACATCCTGGGTCAGGGCGGCGCCATCCTCCTGCGCATCCTCGGGCAGCATCGCCAGCGCCAGCCGCATCCGCGTCAGCGGCGTGCGCAGATCATGGCTGATCCCGGCCAGCAGATCGGTGCGCTGCGCGATGAAGCGGCGAAGGCGGGACTGCATCTGGTTGAAGGCGGTGGCGGCCTGGCGCACCTCCAGCGCGCCTTCCGGCTTCATGGCGCCCTGGTCGCGGCCCATGCCGAAGGCCTCGGCCGCCTGGGCCAGGCGGCGAATGGCGCGGACCTGGTTCTTCATGAAGATCGCCGCCACGCTGAACAGCAGCACCCCCGACCCCGCCAGCCAAAGCACAAACAGATAGAGCGTGGTGGTGAACAGCCGTTTGCGCGCGGCCTCCACATGCAGCACGCCGTTCGGCATGCCGACGCGGATGATGATGCTGCGCGGGTCGCTGTTCCAATCGGCATCGAAGGGCAGGCCGACCCGTTCGCGCAGCGCGAAGGCCAGATCCTCCTCCAGCGGCAGCAGCGGCAAGGCGGTGTTGCGCGGCTGCACCGGGCCAAGCGTCGCACCTTCCTCGAAGGCGAGGGAGAGGTCGAGCCGCCAGGCTGCCTCATGGAAGATCCAGCCGCGATCGGCCTCGCCCGGGAAGCGGGTCAGCAGTTCGACCACCATGCCGACATCGCCTGCCACCCCATGCGAGAGGCGGCGGGAGACGATGTCCAGATGCCCGCCATAGAAGAGCTGCAGGGCGATCGCCTGCAGGATGACCAGCGGCGCCAGGATGATCAGCAGGCTGCGCCCCAGCAGCCCCTTCGGCATCAGGTTGCGCAACAGTGGCAGGCGGAGCGCCACGGGCTATTGCCCGGGCCGGAGCACGTAGCCGCGGTGGCGAATGGTCTGCAGGAAGCGCGGCTCCCGCGGATCGGGTTCGATCTTCCGGCGCAGCCGGGTGACCTGCACATCGATCGCGCGTTCCCCGGCATCGGGCATCGAGAGCGCGGTGGCGATCTCCTCGCGGCTCAACACATCGCCGGCGCGGCGGGCGAGGGCGGCGAGCAAGGCGGCCTCGCCCCCGGTCAGTCGCACGCTGCCCTCCGCATTACGCAATTCGCCGCGTTCGGAATCGAACCAATGCGCGCCGAGCTGCACCGGCGGCGCGGCCAGCGACGGCTGCGGCACCGCGGGCGCGGCGCGCCTGAGGATGGTGCGGATGCGCAAGGCGAGTTCCCGCGGGTCGAACGGCTTGGCGAGGTAGTCGTCGGCGCCATGTTCGAAACCGGCGATGCGGTCGTCCGGCGCCCCCGCCGCCGTCAGCATCAGGATCGGCACATCGAGCCCGTCGCGGCGCAGCGCCTCGGTCAGCTCCAGCCCGCTTTCGCCGGGCATCATCACATCCAGCACGATCAAATCGAAGGACACCGAGGCGAGGGCCGCCCGCGCGCCCGCCGCATCCGGCGCGGCGGTGATCCGGAAGCCCTGTTCGGCGAGGTAGCGTTGCAGCAGCGCGCGCAGTCGCGCGTCGTCATCGACCACGAGCAGATGCGGCTGGTCCACGGTCATGGCCGGCTGCCGCCCCGCTGTGCGCGATCGAGCGCGGCGCGGTCGATCGCAGCACGTGCCTCGGCACCCATGAGGCCGCGCATCACGCGGCGAAACCCGTCCACGGCCTGTGGCCCGGCCTCGCGATAGGCCCGCATCACTGTCTCCCGCTGTCGTTCGAACAAGCGACGTTCGAGCACGCTGCCATCGGGGGTCAAGGCCAGAAGCCGCTGGCGGCGGTCGGTGCGGCCGGTGGTCTGGCGCACCAGCCCCTGTTCGATCAGCGGGCTCAGCACGCGCCCCAGGGATTGCTTGGTGATCCCGAGAATCCCCAGCAGGTCGCCCACGGTGATGCCGGGGTGGCGGCCGACGAAATGCAGGACGCGATGATGCGCGCGGCCGAGTCCCAGCTCCTCGAGCATCGCATCGGCGCCGGCGGTGAAGTCGCGATAGCCGAAGAACATCAGATCCTGGGCGGCGCGCAACTCTTCTTCGCGCAGGAACAGCAGGTCCTGCCCGGCGGCACCGGGGGGCGGGGTGGAACGCAGCGAACTCGCGCCCTCCTTGTTCAGGCCGGGGGGCAGGGCTGGCATGGGAGCCATGTCTCCATGTTGGGTCAGATTCTTTGACACTTTTACCGGTTCGGGTCTAGCGTCCGCCCATCAACGCAAGATTGTTGCGTGACCTACGGTGAAAACCTACGAAATCTATAAAAGGAGCGTGTGTTATGTCTCTCGTGCCCTTTGACGACCGTGACGGCTGGATCTGGATGGATGGCGGATTCGTGCCCTGGCGCGAGGCGAAGCTCCACGTCCTCAGTCATGGTCTGCACTATGCCTCCGGCGTCTTCGAGGGCGAGCGCGCCTACAACGGCAACATTTTCCGGCTTGAGGACCACACCGCCCGGCTGATCCAGTCCGGCCGCATCCTCGGCTTCGAGATCCCCTATTCCGCCGAAGCCATCTCCGCCGCCTGCAACGAGGCGCTGGCGAAGAACGGGCTGACCGATGCCTATATCCGCCCGATCGCCTGGCGCGGCACCGAGCAGCTGGCGGTTTCGGCGCAGCTGACGAAGATCCACCTCGCCATCGCGGTCTGGGCCTGGCCGAATCTGTTCGGCGCCGACCGCATGAAGGGCGTGCGTCTCGGCTATGCGAAATGGCGGCGGCCGGCGCCCGATACCGCGCCGACGGCCTCCAAGGCGTCCGGGCTCTACATGATCGGCACGCTGTCCAAGCATATCGCCGAGGAAGAGGGTTTCTCGGACGCGCTGATGCTCGACTACAAGGGTGATGTGGCCGAGGCGACCGGCGCCAATATTTTCTTCGTCTTCGACGGCGAGATCCACACACCGACGCCGACCTGCTTCCTGGATGGCATCACCCGCCGCAGCGTGATGGCGCTGGCCCGCAAGCGACGCATGACGGTGGTGGAACGCGTCATCGGCGCCGGTGAGATTGCCCGCGCGAGCGAGGTCTTCCTGGCCGGCACCGCGGCCGAGGTGACGCCGGTGCGCTGCATCGGGGAGACGCAGTTCACCCCGGGCAAGATCACCGAGACGCTGATCGCCGACTACGACGCGCTGGTGCGGATGGCGCCGGCCGAGGTCGGCAGGCTCGCGGCCTAGAGGAGAAAAAGGTCGAGGGGCTGTTCGCCCTCGGCATCCCAGCAGAAACAAGGTGTTTCTGCACTTCCCCCCTTTAAGAGGAAGGTCCAGGAAACTCTCAGTTTCCTGGTGGGTGGGTGTGGGAGGGCGAAGCCCTCCCACGGCATCAGATCATCTTTCCGCGCAAAAACCCCAGGGCCGGCAGCGGCACCCAGCCCTTGGGCAGTTCCGCCCGGCGCACCGTGGTGACGCTATAGACCGGCACCGGCTGTTGCAGGCTGCGCAGGAAGCCGGTGTAGGCCTGCACCTGCGAATCTCGCCAAGCCCGGTCCGCTTCCGCCGCTGCCCGGGTCGGGTGGATCGCCGCGACCCGGTGCTTGCGGCCGAAAGAGGCGAAGACCGCCCAAACCTCATCCTCGCGCAGGGACCGGCTCGGCAGGGATTGGCTCATCCCCCGATTGGAGGCGCGGTCGCGCCGCCGCGCAAGGCCGATTTCAGGCCTCGTCGGTGAGCGCCATGCTGATCGCCCAGGACACCAGGGAGATCACCAGCGCCCCGAACACCGCCGGCCAGAAGCCCGCGATCGACAGCCCCGGCAGGAACCAGGCGGCGAGGCCGAAGATCGCGGCATTCACCACCAGCACGAAGAGCCCGAAGGTTACGATCGTCAAAGGCAGCGACAGCAGCAGGAAGATCGGCCGCAAGGTCGCGTTCAGCAGCCCGATCACCAGCGCGGCGAGGATGATGGTGCCGGTGTCGCGCACCGCGACGCCCGGGATGATCTCGCTGGCGAGCCAGACGCCGGCGGCGATGATGGCGGCCCTGATCAGGAAGTAGCGCATGGGGGAGGGTCCTCAGCTGGTGGGGGTGAAGGTGGCGGGCTTTTCCTCGACGCTCATCCGGTTGCCGCGCCAGACGACCTGGGCTCCGGTCCAGGCGGCGACCCACATGGCCGGGATGATGCCATCGCGGACCAACAAGGCGCCGACCCAGCCCCAGGACACATGCCAGCCCTTGGCGCGGGCCAGGAGAATCTCGGGGCCGTGGAAGGCGACCAGCACGGCCAGAGCGACCGGCGCGACCGGCATACCGCCCAGCCCCGCCGCGACGCAGCCGGTCAGGAGCGGCGGCAGCACACCCGACAGAATCTCCGGCGCGAAATAGGCGGGGAAGGTCACCCGCCGCAGCCGGCCCCAGCGAATCTGCCGGCCCCAGACCTCGCGCAGGCTGCGGCGGCCGAGCGGCTGCTCGAAGGGGCTGTCCACGAGATGCACATGCAGCCCGGCCGAGCGAACGAGCTTGGTCGCCGCCGCATCCTCGGCGATCTCGGCCGCCAGGGCGCGGATGCCGCCGCGGTCGTCCAGCACGTCGCGGCGCCAGAGCATGCTCTTGCCCTGCGCGAAACCGAGGCCGAGCGCCTCGCCCACATATTGCCACCGCGCCTGGAGGGTGTTGAGGAAGGCGCATTCGACCTCCGCCCAGAACCCGTCCGGGCGGGTGCCGAGCGGCGTGGAGCAGACCAGCCCGGTATTCGGCCGCCAGGCGGCCATGAGCTGCTGGAGGTAGTCGGGCGGCATCAGCACGTTCGAATCCGCCAGCACCACCCAGTCCGATTGCGCCGCCGCCCAGCCCTTGATGCAGTTGTTAAGCTTGGGATTGGCATTGACCCGCTCCTCGCCGACCAGCAGGCGGGCGCGGATGTCGGGGTGGGCGGCGACCAGCCGCTCGACCACGGCGACCACGGGGTCGGAGCGATGCTGCACGCAGAAGATCAGCTCGTAATCCGGCCAGTCCAGGGCGAAGCCGGAGGCCAGGGTCTCCTCCACATGCGGCTCGATGCCGCAGACCGGGCGGATGATGCTGATGGGCAGCGCGCCGGGGGCCGGGGCGGGCAGGCGCCGCACCCGCCGCATCCGGTGCCAGGCGATGCCGATGCTGACCAGATTGATCGCGAGCAGCAGGATGCAGAGGCCGGCCAGGATCGCGGCCGTCACGAGGCGGTGACCAGCCGCTTGCCGCCGCCATTCGGGCTTTCGACGACATAGGTCGGCCAGGCGAGGCCGGTCACCCGCCCGCGCAGGGACGCGACCAGACGCAGGCCCTCCTCGGGCGGGACCGCGAAGCGGGCGGTGCCGGGGGCGGCATCGAGCTGATGCAGGTAATAGGGTTTGATCCGGTAATGCAGCATCGTGCGGAACAACGCCTCAAGGGCCTCCGTCGTATCATTGATCCCGCGCAACAGCACGGATTGGCCGAGCAGCACCGCCCCCGATCGGTTCAGCCGGCGGAGCGCCACCCCCGCCTCGGCGGTGAATTCGCGGGCGTGGTTGGCGTGGACGCAGAGGAACAGCGCCTTCTCCGTCTCCAGCGCCGCGACCAGGGCGGGGGTGATGCGGCCGGGGTCGGCGACCGGCACCCGGCTGTGCAGCCGGATCAGCTGGAGATGCGGCACCGCCGAGAGCCGCGCGACGATTTGGGTGAGCCGGCGCGGGGAGAGCATCAGGGGATCGCCGCCGGTCAGGATCGCCTCGGTCACCGTGGGCGTGCGGGCGAACCAGTCGAGCGCGGCTTCCAGCTCCGGATCGGTCAGCATGCCGCCGCCGGGGCCCACGACCTCGCGCCGGAAACAGAAGCGGCAATAGACCGGGCAGGCCAGCAGCGGCTTCAGCAGCGCCCGGTCGGGGTAGCGATGGACCACGCCCTTGAGCGGGGTGAAGGGCGCATCGGCGGTAGGGTCGTCGATCTCCCAGGGCGCGGTGGTCAGTTCCGCAGCATCGGGGAGATATTGCCGCGCGATCGGGTCGGCGGGGTCTTCGCGGTCCATCAGCGCCGCCACCGTGGGGGTCACGGCGATGGCATAGCGGGTGGCGACGGCGGCGACCTCGCGCTCCCGCCCCGGGGCGAGCAGCCCGGCGGCCACCAGCCCCGATGCGGTCCTGATCGTCTGTTCCATGCGGGAGGCTCTAGCGCAGGCGGCGCGGCCCTGCCACGTCACAAGCCATGACCTCGACGTGGCACCCCGACTCCCTGGCGGCCCGGATGCCGGCGCTGCGCGCCCGCGCGCGGCTTGCGGCCGCGACTCGCGCCTGGTTTTCGCACCGCGGCTACAGCGAGGTCGAGACCCCCGCGCTGGTGCCAGTGCCGGGGATGGAGGTGCATCTGCACGGGTTTTCCTCACGGTTCGAGCCGCATCTGGGGCGTGGCGAGGTCCTGCCGCTGTGGTTGCGCACCAGCCCGGAGCTTGCGCTCAAGCGGCTGCTGGTGGCCGGTGCGGGGCCGGTCTTCGAACTGGCGCGGGTCTGGCGCAATGGCGAGGTGTCGGCCCGCCATGCGCCGGAATTCACCATGCTGGAATGGTATCGCCCCGGCGCGGGGTTTTCGGAGCTGATGGACGAGACCGAGGCCTATCTGCGCGAGATGCTGCCGCCCCGGGTCGTGCATGGCGATGTCGCGACCGATGTCGGTCAGCCCTTCGAACGCCTGCGGATGCAGGAGGCTTTCGCGCGCTGGTGCGGCCTGGACCTGCTCGCGACCATCGGCCCGGATGGGGAGGGCGACGGCTCCGCTTTGCTGGCCGCCGCCGCCGCCGCCGGGCACGGGCTGCCGCCCGACCTGTCCTGGGAGGATGCCTTCTTCCGCCTGATGCTCGACCATGTGGAGCCGCGCATCGGGCGCGACCGCGGCACCTTCCTGACCCATTGGCCGGCGCCCCAGGCCGCCCTGGCCCGGCGCGACCCGGAGGATCCCCGCGCCGCGCTGCGCTTCGAGGTCTTTGTGGCCGGCCTCGAACTCGCCAATGCCTTCGACGAGCTGACCGACCCGGCCGAACAGCGCGCCCGCTTTCATCGCGACGTCGCCGATCGCCAAAGATTGCATCCCGAGGCTCCAGGCTGGCCGGTGGATGAGGATTTCCTGGCCGCGCTCGGCCAGGGGCTGCCGCCGACCGCGGGGATCGCGCTCGGCTTCGATCGGCTGGTGATGCTGGCGGCGGGGGTGCCGCGCATCGCCGACACGCTCTGGCTCGGCGGCTGGCCCTATGGTTGAACCGCCGTGGCGCCGGCCGGGGTGACGCGGGCGCGTCGGGCCGCCCGGGCACGGCGGCGGTTCAGCGTCCGTCGCGCCCAGAGGAACACCCCTGTCACGAGCAGGGCGGCCAGCGCCAGACCCGCGACCAGATTGCCGAGGCTGCCGAGCAGCCCGCCCCAATTGCCCTCGTGCAGCAGCCGCGGCCAGCTGTTCGGTATCGGCTCCAGCGCGCCGCCGGTGGCGCGGTAGAGCACCGCAGTCCCGGCCGAATCCAGCACCCGCACCAGCGGCACCCCGCCCATGGGGCGCACGAAATCCAGCCCGTCGAGGTCATGCTGGGCCGCGACCAGGCGCAGGGTTTCGCCAAGCGGCTGTGGCGTGCCCTCGGCGCGCGGCAGCGGGGCGGTGAAGGAGATCCCGAAGGCGAGCGCCAGCCCGGTCAGCGGGCTGCCCACCACCAGCGGCAGCAGCACCCAGCCGGTGAGCCGGTGCCAGCCCATGATCGTCATGCGTAGCCGCGGCCAGCCCAGCAGCAGGCCGAGCGGTGCCAGGGCAATCAGCGCGATGGTGCTGGCGGTGACCAGCCAGCCGAGGTCGAGCAGCAGCGTCTCGTGCAGGCGGCGCGCGGTGCGGAAGGCCGTGGCGAGGCCACCGGGTTCCGTGGGCCGGGCGGTCGCAAGGTCGAAGGTGGCGCCGCCCTGCGGGCCGATGGAGACGGTGCCGTCATAGCCCCGGACGAACAGCGCGCCGCGCGCGGCGGCGGGGCCGGCGGCGGCGATGGCGGCCTCCAACCGCGGCAGGGTGACGGTGCCGTCGGCGACCGTCGCCTTCAAGGCGGGTTCTGCGGTCAGGAACAGGCCGGTCGCGATCAGGACGAGCAGCGGCAGCGCGAAAATCAGCGCCACCCAGCGATGCAGGCGAAGCAACCAGGGCTTGAGCACGGGCAGGCTCCCAGAAAGGTCGTGGCATCTAACGCGGTTTGCATCACCGGAATGTCAGAAAATGTTGCCGCTGTCAGGCGACGGCGAGGCTGGCCAAGGCGGCCGCCGCATCCTCCACCGGCAGGGCATAGAAGACGAAAACATAGGGGTCGGAGGTTTTGAACACGCCGGGGTCGGGACCCGCGCGCTGCATGGCGGTACGATCCAGCATCGCCACCGGGAACCAGCGCCCCGCGAGTTCGAAGATCACCTCACATAGCCCAGGGCCTCGGGGTGCAGCGCCACATGGGCCCGCATCGCGCCGCCAATGCGCCTCGGTGAGGGCGGCGATCAGCCGGGCGAAGGCGCAGGGCAGCGGCTCGAAGGCCAGGACGCGGCTGTTGGGCAGTTGCGAGAAGGGCAGGGTCAGCAGCCCGTCATGCGCGCCCACGTCCAGGATGGTGCCAGGACGGTGCAGGCGGGAGTGAAAGGTGATCTCATCCATCATCCGGCGCCTCAGGCGGCGGCGATGGCGGCGTTGATCGCGCGCACCCCCGCGGCCGGGCCTGCGGGATGGTTCCATACCGCGCCGACCACGGCCAGGAAATCGGCGCCGGCCGCGACCAGCGGGCCGCAGTTGTCCGCGGTGATGCCGCCGATGGCGACACAGGGGATCTCGAACAGGCTCGACCACCATTCCAGGAGCTCGGCATCGGCCACGTGTTCCGTGGTCTTGGTCGCGGTCGGGAAGAAGGCGCCGAAGGCGACGTAATCGGCGCCGATTTCCCCTGCCTGCATCGCCAGGTGGCGGCTGGCATGGCAGGTGATGCCGAGCATCCGGTCCGGCCCCAACAGCCTGCGCGCCGCCGTATGGTCGCCATCGGTCTGGCCGAGATGGGCGCCGTCGCAGCCGGTCTCGATGGCAAGCTCGGCGCTGTCGTTCAGCAGCACCGCGACGCCGCGCGTCTGGGCGACCGGCAACAAGGCGGCGACGGCGCGCCTTACCGCATCGGCCGGCGCATCCTTCAGCCGGATCTGCAGGGCGGCGATATCGCCGGCATCCAAGGCGGCGGCCAGCGGGTCGCGAAAGGCCAGCGGGTCGAAGACCGGCGGGGTGATCAGATAGAGGCGGCAGGGGTCCTCGGACACGATGAACCCCTGCCGCCGTTCCCTCACACCTTGGTCTTGTAGACGTCGATGATCGAGCCCAGCAGCGCCAGCGCATCGGCCTTGCTGCGCTGGAAGGCGTTGCGGCCGACGATGCTGCCGTTGCCGCCGCCGGCATGGATCGCCCGCACCTCGTCCAGCAGGGACTCGTTGGTGCGTGCCTCGCCGCCCGAGAAGACCACGAGGCGCCGGCCGTTGAAGCAGGCCTGCACGATATGGGCGAAGCGCTTGGCGCCATCGTCCTCGATCGGGAACTTCTCGTAGGTCTTCTTGGCGGCATCCAGGCTGATCGCCGCGGTCGGCGGCTTCACCTTGATGATATGGGCGCCGCAAAGCGCGGCCATGTGCGCGGCATAGGCGGCGATGTCGAGCGCCGTCTCACCCACCTTGTCCAGCATCGGGCCGCGCGGATAGGACCAGACGACGACGGCAAGGCCGGCGGCCTTGGCTTCCTCGGCCAGCTCGCGCAGTTCCTCCATCATCTCGAACTGGTATTCGCTGCCCGGGTAGATCGTGAAGCCGATCGCCGAGCAGCCCAGGCGCAGCGCATCCGCGACCGTGCCGGTCACGGCCTGGTCCTTGGTGGTGGAGAGGCCGTTGCTGCTGTTGACCTTCAGGATGGTCGGGATGGCGCCGGCGAAGGTCGCGGCCCCGGCCTCGATCATGCCGAGCGGCGCGGCATAGGCGTTCAGCCCGGCCTCGATCGCCAGCTCGAACAGGTAATGCGGGTCATAGGCGGCGGGATTCGGCGCGAAGGAGCGCGCGGGGCCGTGCTCGAACCCCTGGTCGACTGGCAGGATCACCATGCGCCCGGTGCCGCCGAGCTTGCCCTCCATCAGGATGCGGGCAAGGTTGCCCTTGGTCCCGGGGTTGTCGCTCTCGTACCAGGACAGGATTTCCTTGACGCGGCGCGTGAGCTTCATGGGCGGTGATCCTTGGATGGCGAAGTCCGCAGCCGGATAGCCGATGCCGCTGGTCCTGTCACGCCAGCAGCACACGCAGCCGGGCCAGGCCGGAAGGCCGTCGCAGGTCGATCCCCTCGATCCCGATCGCCGCGGGCCGGGCGGGCCAGAGCGCCACCCCCGCCGCTGCGGCGGCGCCGGCGACGGCAGGCCAGGCCGGATGCGCCCCGTCCAGCACCAGGATCGGCAGCCCCGCGCGCACCCCGGCCAGGGCATGGCCGGGGGCGGCACCGCAATCGAGCGCATGCCGGAAGGCGACCCCCGGGAAGAGGCTGCCGGCGCGCGCCACCAGCGCCGCCCAGCCCGCCGCGCCCAGCCATCCGGCGGCGCCGGCGGCGGAGAGCAGTAGCGGCGGTTCCGGACGCATCCAGCTTGCCAGGACCGCCGCCGCCATCGCTGCATCATGCACGATCACGGCTGGTAAGCCATGCGCGACAGTCACTTGCGGTTGACCCTGCCCATGCAGCATGCGTAAAGCCAAGTCCTTGCCCTGCGGCCTGTCGAGGACGACAGGCCACGCCGTAACCGAGGTCGAGCCGAATACTTCATGAGCAGCGCCGCAAGCGACCCCGATGCCGTCCTGTCGCGGCTGGAAGCGGCGGTGGACCATCTGGCCGCCCGCGTCCAGGCTGCCCGTGAAGCCATGGCCACCGTAGCCCCGGCGGCAGCGCCCGAAGGGCCCAGCCGCAGCGATATCGCGGCCCTGGCCGACCGGCTGGAAGCGACGCTGGCGCGGCTGCGGCTCGCGGCCGAAGATCCGACGTCCGAGGAGTGAGAGGCTAGCATGGCCCAGGTTACGGTTCGCGTCGGCGGCTATACCCATCCTGTCTCCTGCGAGGACGGGCAGGAGGCGCATCTGGTCTCGCTGGCCGCGGATGTGGACCGCAGGGTCGCCTCGATCCGCGCCATGGGCGGCCAGTATGGCGAGGCGCGGCTGCTGCTGCTCGCGGCGCTGCTGCTGGCCGATGAGCTGCACGACATGCGCATCGAGCTTTCGGCGGTGCGCGCGGGGCAGCCGGCCGGCCCCGCCACCGACCCGCGCCTGGCCGAGCGCCTGGCGCGTCTGGCCGAACGGATCGAGGCCATTGCCGGGACACTCGACCAGCCCTAAGTGAGTTCGGCGGGGCTGCTGGGTTTGTTGAGGCAGCTACATCCCCGGGGCCAATGAGCAACCTCCGGGAGCTGGCGCTGCCTGGACCCTGGTCCAGGTACCTGGCGCCCACCTGCAACAGCAGGTCCATGGAGGATGACACGCCGACGGCTATGGCGGCTCCGCACCTTTCCCTCGATGCCGAGAAGGCCGCGCTGCGCCGCGCGGCCTTTGCCGCACGGCAGGGCTGCGACCCCGCGCTGGGGGCCGCGATGGCGGCGCATGTGCTGGCGGGCGCCGCGCCCCCGGCCGGCGCCGTGGTGGCTGGATTCTGGCCCATGGGGGCGGAGATCGATCCGCGGCCGTTGTTGCAGGCGCTGGCCGAACGCGGTCATGGCCTGGTCCTGCCGGTGACGCCGCCGCGCGGCCAGCCGCTGCGGTTCCGGCGCTGGAATTTTGGCGACCCGCTGGCGCCCGGGCCGATGGGTACCAGCCAGCCCGCCACAGGCGACTGGTGCGATCCCGACTGGCTGGTGGTGCCGCTGCTGGCCTTCGACCGAAGGGGCGGGCGGCTCGGCTATGGCGGCGGCTATTACGACCGCACCTTGGCGGGCTTGCCGGATGCCGGCGTCCTCGGCATCGCTTTTTCCACACAGGAGGTGCCGCAGGTGCCAACTGGACCCCTGGACCACCGGCTGCCGATGATCGCGACCGAGTCCGGCCTTATCGTCACGGGAGCCTGAACGGTTGCGGATTCTGTTTCTTGGAGATGTCGTGGGCCGCAGCGGCCGCGACGCCATCATCGCCCAATTGCCGGGGCTGCGGACGCGGCTGAACGCCGACCTCGTGGTGCTGAACGGCGAGAACGCCTCGCATGGCTTTGGCCTGGCGCCCGACATGGCGCGCGCCTTCCTGGTCGCGGGGGCGGATGTGGTGACGCTGGGCAACCACGCCTGGGACCGCAAGGAGCTGGTCCCCTTCCTGGAAACCGAACATCGCGTCATCCGTCCGCTGAATTTTCCGCCCGGCACCCCGGGGCGCGGGCATTACGAGGTGGTGCTGGCCGACGGCCGCCGCGCTTTGGTGCTGCAAGCCATGGGGCGGCTGTTCATGGAGGCGCTGGACGATCCCTTCCGCGGCACCCAATCCGTGTTGGCGCCCTATCGGCTGGGCAGCGGTGGCGTTTCCGCCATCATCGTTGATTTCCATGCCGAGGCATCCAGCGAAAAGCTGAGTTTTGCCCATTCCTTCGACGGGCGGGTGTCGCTGGTGGTGGGGACGCATACGCATACGCCCTCGGCCGACCACCAGGTGCTGGTCGGCGGCACCGCCTATATGACGGATGCCGGGATGTGCGGTGACTACGACAGCGTGATCGGGATGCAGAAGGGTGCCGCGGCGCTGCGCTTCTGGCGCAAGGTGCCGGGGGAAAAACTGTCGCCGGCGGAAGGCGAGGCGACGATCTGCGGCTGCTTTGTCGAGACGGATGATGCCACGGGGCTGGCCCGCAGCATCGTGCCGATCCGTATCGGCGGGCGGTTGGCGCAGGCGCTGGGGTAGCGCTGTCAAACGCCTGACCAAGATCGCGATCCAGAGACGAGGCCCTCTCGTGCTCCGCAGCGTCCCGACGCGCTTGGGCGAGGAACGTCCGCCGTGCCTCCGTGGCCGACGAGCCGGAGACGTCCGGCCCCGGCGAGGGCGGGACCAGCTCGGAAGTCGGCTCCGGCAGTTTCGTCGGGAAATTTATTAAGGCGCCTGCATATGTAACCCATTAAACGTAGACTCCTGCCCGGGAACCGGCAGAGCTGGCGGAGAAGCATGCATGTACGAGGTCGCGAAGTATGGGACCTTTTTCATCTGGTCGCCGACCATTGAGGAGTACCTAACCCAAAACCACATTTACGTCGGCCATCCATGGCAGATCACCGGCGTCTACGAATACGGGACTCGCATCTTCGTCCCGGCGCGCTGCCAGGTTGAGCCATACAGCACAATGGCGCGAGGCGGTTTCCAGAGGACCGGGTCCTTCTCCTACGTACTGAGCTCCGGTTTCGAAGTGGGCCGCTACTGCAGCGTAGCCTCCGGCGGATCGGTTAGCGGCGAGGAGCACCCGACGGACCGAATCTCCACCCACCCCTTCACCTATAAGGGCCCATACCGAGACTACGGCACCCGTACGTTCGGCGGCACCTATGACCTGCATCGCTTCGCCGTACACGCCGGCCCGCCCAATATTGGCAACGATGTCTGGATCGGCGGCCAGGTGCTTGTTAAAGGCGGCGTCACGATCGGGGATGGCGCCGTAATTGCAGCACGATCGGTCGTAACGCGGGACGTCCCCCCCTATGCGATCGTCGGAGGAGTTCCTGCGCGGATCATTCGTTACCGTTTTTCCGGGCCTGTTATTCAAGATCTCCTTGATCTGCGTTGGTGGCGCTTCCGATACTCTGATTTCGGGGGATTGAATACTACGGACGTGCCTGCATTCTCTGCCGGCCTCCGAGAGCGGATTGAAAACGGCACGATTGTCGAATTGGCGCCGCGGTGGATTCCTTTGGCTGAGGAGGTAAGGGCCTTCCTGGATAGCCGCGCTGCCGAATCGACGTAGCGGCCGCCGAGTAAAACGCATGCCGATCCCGCAGGAGGTGGCTGGCACGCGGTCCGGCCGCCGGCCACCCGTTGTTCCGAGCCCTGGTCGTACTCCGCGGCATCGACCTGCCTGCCCCAAAGCGCCGACCGCACCAATGCGCGGGGGCATTGCATGAAAACCTGTTCGGCGGTGATCAGCATCACCGTCACCGGCTCCACGCCACGCATCGCAAGGCGGGCGCGCAGGGCAGGGTCGGTGGTGAGCCGCGCGGTGCCGGTGACGCGCAGGGTTTCCCCCGCACCAGGCACCAGGAACAGCAGCGCCACGCGCGGGTCGTCGAGCACGTCGCGCAGCGCGTCGATGCGGTTGTTGCCGCGGCGGTCGGGCAGCGCCAGGGTCTTGTCGTCCAGCATCGCGCAGAAGCCGGGGGCATCACCGCGCGGTGTGGCATGCATCCCGCGCGCCCCGGCCGTGGCCAGGATGCAGAAAGGGCTGGCCGCGATGAAGGCGGCGGCGGTGGCGTCGATCCGGTCCATCACCTTGGCCCGCACCAGCTCGCGGGTTGGGGCGTAGAGCGCGGCCAGTGCTTCCGGCGTGGTGACGTCGTGGCTCATGAGCGCAGCACAGCCCCCGTCGCCTTGGTGACGGCCGCGACGATCCTGGCGGCGACAGCCTCGATCTCGGCCTCGGTCAGGGTATGGTCGCGCGGTTGCAAGGTCACGTCGATGGCGAGACTCACCTTGCCTTCGGGCAGGCGGTCGCCGGCGTAGCGGTCGAACAGCGCGACCTCGGTGATCAGGGCGCGTTCGGCGTTGCGGGCGGCCTTCAGCACCGCCTCGGCCGCCACGGTCGCATCGACCAGGAAGGCGAAGTCCCGGTGCAGCGGCTGCAGGGTCGGGAGGTCGGGGGCGGATTTCTTGCGGCGCTTGGGGTCGGGGATCGCGTCCAGGAAGATCTCGCAGGCGACCGCGAGGCCGGAGATATCCAGCGCCGCCAGCACCGCCGGATGCAGCGCGCCGAAGGTCGCCAGCACCGTCTTCGGCCCCTGCCGCACCACGCCCGAACGGCCGGGGTGATAGAAGCCGGGCGCATCCGCCGTCACCGACAGCGCCGCCGCCGGCACGCCCAGGGCCGCCAGCACCGCCAGCGCATCGCCCTTGGCATCCAGCCAGTCCAGCGGGCGGGAGGGCACATCCCAATGGCGCGGCGTGGCGCCGGTGCGGACGCAGGCGGCGATGGCCAGCTGGCCCTCGGGCAGGGGCGAACGCCAGCCGCCGCCGACCTCGGCCAGCGCCACGGCATCCTGGCCGCGCGCGGCATTGCGCCCGGCGGCCAGCACCAGGCTCGCGACCGGGGTCGGGCGCATCTGGTCGAGATCCGAGGCGATCGGGTTGAGCAGGCGCAGGCTCTCCGGCGTCTCCCCGAACAGGGCGGCCTGGGTATGGTCCATGAAGCCGAAGCTGACGCAATCCTGCGCGCCGCGCGCACCCAGCACGCGGCGGGCGAGCGAGGCGCGAGCCTGGCGCGCGGTCAGCGCCGGCGGGCCCATGGCGGCGACGGGCAGCGAGACCGGCGGGATCGCATCCAGTCCGCCGAGGCGCAGCACCTCCTCCAGCAGGTCGCATTCCGCCTCGATCGCCGCGACGTTTTCCCGCGCCCTGGCGGCGCGGGCGGGTTCGATCCCCGGCGCCTGGTCCAGAGATTGGGCCAGCACGCGATAGGCCGAGCCATCCGCCGCGACGTCATTGCGCCAGGAGGGGACGGCGACGGTGACGCTCTCGGCGTCCCGGGCAGAGATGGCGAAACCCAGGCGTTCCAGCCGGGCGCAGGCCTCCTCGGCCGGCAATTCCAGCCCGCCGAGGCCGGCGATGCGCGCGAAGCGCAGGGTGGCGCTGCGTTCCCAGGCGGGGACGGCGCCGGCGCTGACGATCTGGGAGGCCTCGCCGCCACAAAGCTCCAGGATCATGCGCGTCGCCAGTTCCACGGCATCGGTCAGGAAGGCGGGGTCCAGCCCGCGTTCGAACCGCGCCCGCGCATCGGAGCTGAGGCCATGGCGACGGCCCGCCTCGGCGATGCGGACGGGATCGAACAGCGCGCATTCGATGAAGGCTTCGGTGGTGCCCTCGTCGCAGCCCGAGGCCTCGCCGCCGATCACCCCGGCCAGGGATTCCGGCCCGGCGGCATCGGCGATCACGAGGTCATCGGGGGTGAGCGTGACCTCCTTGCCGTTCAGCGCCAGGAAGGTTTCGCCCTCGCCGCCCATGCGCAGGGTCAGCACCTCGCCCTGCAGCTTGCCCGCGTCAAAAACATGCAGTGGGCGGCCATAGGCGAAGGTGAAGAAGTTGGTGACATCGACCAGCCGGCTGATCGGCCGCAGCCCGATCGCGGTCAGCCGGTCTTGCAGCCATTGCGGGCTGGGGCCATTGGTCAGGCCACGGACGGCACGGCCGAGGACGACCGGGCAGGCCTCCGGCGCCGCGATTGCCCAGCGCAAAGGGGTGGTGAAGCTGGCGGCCACCGGTTCGGCCGGAAGCGGCCGCAACGTGCCGAGGCCGGCGGCGGCCAGATCCCGCGCGATCCCGCGGATCGACAGCGCATCGCCGCGATTGGGGGTGACGGCGATCTCGATGATCGGGTCGTTCATCCCCGCCCAGTCGGGGTAGGAGGTGCCGACCGGCGCATCCTCGGGCAGGTCCACGATGCCGTCGTGATCCTGGCCAAGGCCCATCTCGCGCATCGACAGCATCATGGCTTCGGATTTTACGCCACGGATTTCCCCCGCCTTCAGCGTGATGCCGGTACCGGGGATGAAGGCGCCGGGCAGGGCCACCACCGCCAGCATGCCGGTGCGCGCATTCGGCGCGCCGCAGACCACGGATCGGATCACGCCATCGCCGATATCCACGCGGCAGGCGCGCAGCCGGTCGGCATTGGGGTGCTGCACCGCCTCCAGCACGCGGCCGATGCGGAAGGGGGCCAGGGAGGCGCCGCGATCCTCGATGCCCTCGACCTCCAGCCCGATGGTGTTCAGGCAGGCGGCGATGGCGGCGGCATCGGCCGTCGTCTCAAGATGATCGGCGAGCCAGGAGAGAGAGAATTTCATGGCTCAGAACCCCTCGGCCAGGGAGGCCGGCGACAGCACGGCGGCGGAGGTCGCGCGCAGCCAGCGCGTGTCGCTCTCATAGAAGGGGCGCAGGTCGGGCAGGCCGTGCTTGAGCATGGTGATGCGCTCGATGCCCATCCCGAAGGCAAAGCCCTGCCATTCGGCGGGATCGATCCCGGCATTGGCCAGCACCTTGGGATGCACCATGCCGCTGCCCAGGATTTCCAGCCAGTCGCCCCCGGCGCCGAGTTCGCCGGTCTTTTTGCTCCAGCCGATATCCACCTCCATGGAGGGTTCGGTGAAGGGGAAGTAGCTGCTGCGGAAGCGCACCGGCAGGTCGGCAATCCCGAAGAACGCCCGCAAAAAATCGATCAGGCAGCCCTTGAGGTGCCCCAGCGTGATATCGCGGCCGAGCACCAGCCCCTCGACCTGGTGGAACATCGGCGAATGGGTCGCGTCATGATCGGCGCGATAGGTGCGGCCCGGGGCGATGATGCGGATCGGCGGATCGCCGGCCAGCATGGTGCGGACCTGCAAGGGGCTGGTCTGGGTGCGCAGCACGGTCTGAAAGCCGGCGCCATGGGCGGGCGGCAGATAGAAGGTGTCGTGGTCCTGCCGCGCCGGGTGATGCGCGGGAATGTTCAG
>Ga0255334_1000339_pt1 | contig 42222 bp, 43 predicted proteins | sample EtOH5_35cm_T3_12_FD_202080 | JGI IMG/M metagenome (GOLD analysis project Ga0255334, IMG submission 202080) | Sandy soil microbial communities from University of British Columbia, Vancouver, Canada - EtOH5_35cm_T3_129 | ecosystem: Engineered > Artificial ecosystem > Sand microcosm > Unclassified ... | reverse complement strand
CCGAGACCGGCGTGTCGGATGCCGCCGGCGGCCGCGGTGTGCCGGGCCGCGACCTCGCCGCCGAGGGCATGTTCGAATACGGTTCGCGCGCTGGTTTCTGGCGCCTGCTGCGCATCTTCGCCGATCACGGGGTGCCGCCCACGATCTTCGCCTGCGCGCTTGCGCTGGAGCGCAACCCGCCGGCCGCCGAGGCCATCCGACACGCCGGCCTCGACATCTGCTGCCACGGCTGGCGCTGGGAAAACCATTTTTTGCTGACCGAGGACCAGGAACGCGAGCGCATCGCCATGGCGGTCACCAGCCTGACCGCCACCACCGGCGCGCCGCCTTCCGGCTGGTACTGCCGCTATTCGCCCTCCGAAAACACGCGGCGGCTGCTCGTGGAGCATGGCGGGTTCCTTTACGACAGCGATTCCTATGCCGATGACCTGCCGTTCTGGACCCGGGTCGGGGCGACGCCGCATCTGGTCGTGCCCTATTCCCTGACCAACAACGACACCAGGATGATGAGCACCCTCGGCACCGGCGAGGCCTGGTTCGCCGCAATGCGCGATGCCTTCGACCTGCTGCTGGCCGAGGGCCGCGCCGGCCAGCCGAAGATGATGAATATTGGGTTGCACATGCGCATGATCGGCCAGCCGGCGCGGGCCATGGGGCTGGTGCGGCTGCTTGAACACATCGGCAAACACCGGGACGAGGTCTGGATCGCCCCGCGCAGCGCCATCGCCCGGCACTGGGCGCAGACTCACGGCCCGGGCTGATGCCGCCACCCTGGATGCCCGCAGCTATGGCCGAGATATTCCGCCTCGCGCCCGGACGGGCGCCGGCTTGACCCGTCCCGCCCTCGCGCCCTACAGCGCAATGCCGCCACAGCCAGCACGCCGCGCCAAGGTGGCGGAACCGAGGGCCGCCATGACCGACGACGCGCGCAACCGCATGGCCATCCTCTCGGGCGCCCTGCCCTTTTTGCAGCGCTATGACGAAAAGACCATCGTCGTGAAATACGGCGGGCATGCGATGGGCGAGGAGGAGACCGCACTCCGCTTCGGCCGCGACATCGCGCTGCTGGAGCAGGTCGGCATCAAGCCCGTGGTGGTCCATGGCGGCGGGCCGCAGATCAACGCCATGCTGAAGCGGCTGGATGTGAAATCCACCTTCGTGCACGGGCTGCGCGTCACCGACGCCGCCATGCTCGATGTGGTCGAGATGGTGCTGGCCGGCCCGGTCAACAAACAGGTGGCCCAGGCGATCACCCGGGCGGGTGCGATCGCAGTCGGCATCTCGGGCAAGGATGGCGGGCTGATCCGCGCGCGCAAGGCGGTTCGCACCATGCGCGACCCCGGCAGCAACATCGAGCAGGTGCTCGACCTCGGCTTCGTCGGCGAGCCGGAATCCATCGACACGCGGGTGCTGGACCTGCTGATCGGCGCGCATATCGTCCCGGTGATCGCCCCGGTCGGCGTGTCCTCGGATGGTCAGACCTGGAACATCAACGCCGATACCGTGGCCGGCGCGGTCGCAGGCGCGCTCAATGCCGAACGCATGCTGATGCTGACCGATGTCGCCGGCGTGCTCGACAATGATCGCAACCTGATCCCGGAGATGACGGTCGCCGAGGTCAAGGCCGGCATCGCAAGCGGCATGATCTCGGGCGGCATGATCCCCAAGGTCGAGACCTGCATCTATGCCATCGAGCAGGGGGTCAAGGGTGCCGTGATCCTCGATGGCCGGCTGCCGCATGCGGTGCTGGCCGAGCTTTTCACCGATACCGGTTCCGGCACGCTGATCACGGCCTGACCGCCAGCGCCTCGATCAGCGCCGCCTCCAGGAACGGCCCGAGCCGGGGCAGGCCGTGGACCGTGAAGACGCGATGCGCGGCATTGGCCCAGTAGCTTTCGGGCAGGATGGCGCCGCCCGAGACCTGGAAGCCGCCGATGATATCCTCGGGCGGCACCCGGCCCTGCGGCCCGTCGGGGGTGCGCAGGTCGATGATATAGACCCAGCCCTCGCCCTGCGCCCGGGCGGCGGCGGCCATGCTGGGGTCCTGCGGCCCCGCGGCCCGGATCACGGCATGCAGGCGCGCGACGAAGCCTGGGTTGGGCTGGAACTGCTCCGGGCCCGGCGCCCCTGCGGGCAGGGTGCCGGCGATGGCATCGGGGGGCAGCCCGCCGAGCGCTCGCGCCCGCTCGGGCGGCAACAGCGACAGGGCGCGCAGCGGCGGGGCGGCCGGGGGCGGGGCGGGGGAACGGAAAGGCCACATCGCCGATCCTCCATCGGAGCCGCCATGGCAGCCGCGCGCCGGGCACCCGGTCAAGCCACAAACCCGCTACCCGGTCCGGCGCCCCAGCATGTCGACATGCCAGCGCATCTCGGCCAGCGAGAGCGGCCAGCCGCCATCCGGCGCCGCTTCCTGCAGCTGGTCCGGCGGCACGCGGCCCAGCACGGACTGCGCCACCACCGCGGCGCGCGGCGACAGCCCGGCGCGCCAGGACAGCGACAGCAGCGCCTTGCCGCTGCGCAGCGCCATGGCGCGATCGACGATCGCCTCGGGCACATCGGCGCGGCGGATCAGCATGGCGCGGCAGGCCGCGACATCACCCGCGGCCCCGGCGGCGAGGAAGGCGGTCTCGGCATCATCCTGGTCGCTGGCCAGGGTCGCGCGACCCGGCCGCACCGGCTGCAGCGCCGGCCGCGGCGGGGGCTTGCTCAGCCGGATCTGCAGCCGGCTCCGCAGCCCGGGATCGAGGTCGCCGCGTTCGGCCAGGCGTGCCAGCAGGTCGCCGGCGACGCATTCGGACAGCACCTGCGCGGCATGCGCCGGCAGGTTCGGCCGCGCCAGCAGCGGCGCGTGCCAGGCGGCCCGCCCGACCGGGTCGCTGGCGGCCTGGGCGGCCAGCGTGTCCAGCGTCGCCTCCCGGATCGCCGCCGAGGGGTTGGCGAGCAGGGCCGCGACCGCCGGGGTATCGGCCGTCGCGGCGATGGCATCGGCGACCACCTCAGCCAGGCCCTGGCGGCGGGCGATGGCGGTCAGCGTCTCCGGTGTCGGCGGCGCGGCGATCAGGCTCAGCAGATCGGCGTCGGTCAGCAGCGGGCAGGCGCGCAGCACCGGGCCGCAGACCGCAAGTGCGGCATCATGCGCCAGCAGCAGCACCAGGCTGCGCTGGTCGGGATCGGCCATGCCCACGGCGGCCTCGGCGACCACGGCGCGGACCTCGGTGGCGGCATCCTCGGCCAGCAGGCACAGCGTGTCCCAGGCCATGCGCGCCAGCCGGTCGCGCCGCGCCGCCGAGAGCCCGGGGGCAAGCGAGCTGAGCCGTCGGGCCAGGACCAGCCGCACCGCCTCGTTCTCATCCGCGGCCAACATCCGGTCGGCCTGGGACGGCGTTGCGGCATTGCCGGCGACGGCCGCGCGGACGCTGGCATCGGGGTCCGAGGCCAGGAAATACAGCATCTCCGGCCGCGCATCCGGCGCACTCGCCAGGGCGGCGCGGGCGGTGGCCGCGCCATCCCGCACGACATGCTTGGCGGCCTCATAGTCGAAGCTCAGTGTCATGGGCGCTGCTCCGGATCGGCAAGGGTGGCCCGGTGGCGTGGAGGGTCCGGGCGCGGAGAGTCTGGGCGCGGAAAATCCTGGCGCTGGAACTCCTGCCGCTGGTCGGGCGCCGGCCGGTTCCCGCCGCTCGGCGGCGGCGGGGCGGCCAGGGCCCAGCGGGCGCCGCCGCCGCGCTTGGCCGCGTACATGGCGGCATCGGCCCGCGCCAGCATGGCCGCGGCATCCTCGGGCTCGTCGGGCACGATCGCCGCAACGCCGATCGACATCAGCAGCGCCCGGCCCGGCAGGCCGATATCGCGCAATTCGATGGCGGCCAGCCGCAGCAGCACCTCGGCCCGCATGCCGGCCACCTCGGCGTCCACACCGTCGAGCCAGGCGGCGAACTCATCGCCGCCGAGGCGCCCGACCAGATCCGATGGCCGCACCCCGTCGCGGACCAGCGCCGCGACCCGGCGCAGCGCCGCATCGCCCGCGGCATGGCCGCGCTCGTCGTTCACCGGCTTGAAATTGTCGAGATCGAGGAACAGCAGCGCGCCCGCCGCGCGGGGGCCATGCGCCACTCGCTGCAGCCGCCGTTCCAGCCCCTCCACAAAGGCGCGGCGGTTGAGCAGCCCGGTCAGCGCATCCGTCCCGGCCTCCCGCTCCAGCCGCCGGCCATACCATTCGGCCGAAAGCTGCGGCCGCAGCAGGTCGCGCACGGCGCCGAGCATGTAGCGGTCGTCGGCATCCCAGTCCCGCTCCCCCACCCGGCGCAGCGCGGCCAGAACCGGGCGCCGATCCTCCGGCAGGTCCAGCGCGAGCATGGCGAAAGGCCCCTCCCGCCAGGGGCCGAACCGGCTGGTGCCGGGCGCCATGGCGGTGGCCAGGGGCAGCAGCGCATCCGGCAAGCTGCCGCAGACATGGCTGGCCAGCGCCAGGCCCGGCCCCTCGCCGAGGTCGAGCACGGCGGCGGCCTCCAGCCCCAGGGCCTCGCGCAGCCCCTCCAGCAGCGCCGCGATGCGCCGGCATGGATCGGCCAGGCCGAAGCAACGCGCCGCCACCTGGTCGCGCGCCTCCATCCGCCGCAGCGACTGCGCCGCCGCCCCGGCCGCGGCTTCCTCGGCGGTGACGTCCCGCGCCACGATCCGCAGCCCGATGGCATGGCCCGCGGTATCCTGCAGCACCGCCACCGAGGCAAGCAGGCAGGCGCCGGCCCCCGCCGCGTCCCGCGCCCAGATCCGCAGGTCACGCAGGGCGAGGCCGGGGCGCAGCACAGCCGGATCGGGCAGGTCGAGCAGCCTTGCCGCCGGTTCGCCGATCAGCCCGTCCGCGACATGGCCCAGCACCCGCTCCGGCGCCAAGAAGGCGATGCGGGCCTCGGCATCGGTCTCCAGCACCAGATCCGCGACGAGCAGGGCCGCGTCCCGCCAGCGGTTGCGGCTGTCCAGCAGGGCGGTGCGCAGGGTGGCGGCGGGATCGGGCGGCGGCGCCGGCCCTGCCCGCTCGGGCCCTTCCGGCACAGGCTCTTCCGGCACAGGCTCTTCCGGCACCGGCCCTTCCCAGCCGCGCCCCACCCGCGCGGGTCCAGCATCGGGGAATGGCGGCGTGGCTTCCATGGCGCCATCTCTGCCTGACCATGGTGAAGGCGCAATGAACGCCCGCCGCGTTGACAGCCCCGCGCCCCCACCGGATAGGTCGCCCCCGCCCGAAGAAGGAGTCCGGCATGGACATCGACGCCCTCACCGCCCGCATCACCGCCTTGTGGGATGCCCGTGCCCTGGTGACGCCCGCGACCACCGGCGCGGATCGTGCGGCGATCGAGGCGGCGCTGGAGCTTCTGGATTCCGGACGGCTGCGCGTCGCCAGCCCCGAGCCCGGCGGCTGGGTGGTGCACCAATGGCTGAAGCAGGCGGTACTGCTGTCCTTCCGGCTGGAGGACAACAGCATCCGCCTGCACGAAGGCGCCGGCGCCTGGGACAAGGTGCCGCTGAAATGGGAAGGCTGGGACGCCGCCCGCTTCCGCTCGGCCGGTTTCCGGGCGGTGCCCGGGGCGATCGCCCGACGTTCGGCCTATGTTGCGCCGAATGTCGTGCTGATGCCGAGCTTCGTGAATGTCGGCGCCTATGTCGGCGAGGGCACCATGGTCGACACCTGGGCGACCGTCGGCTCCTGCGCGCAGATCGGGGCGAACTGCCACCTGTCGGGCGGTGTCGGCATCGGCGGCGTGCTGGAGCCGCTGCAGGCCAACCCCACCATCATCGAGGACGACTGCTTCATCGGCGCCCGCAGCGAGGTCGTCGAAGGCGTCATCGTCGAACGCGGCTCCGTGCTGTCCATGGGCGTGTTTTTGTCGGCCACCACCCGCATCATCGACCGCACTACCGGCGAGGTCTTCGTCGGCCGCGTGCCGCCCTATTCCGTGGTGGTGCCGGGCAACATGCCGGGCAAGCCGCTGCCCGACGGCAGCCCGGGGCCCAGCCTGTACTGCGCCGTCATCGTGAAGCGGGTGGATGCGCAGACCCGGTCCAAGACCAGCCTCAACGACCTGCTGCGCGACTAAGGCCTTGGCCCGCGATCCCCTCCCGCTGGCGCAGGCGCTGATCCGCTGCGCCAGCGTCACCCCGGCCGATGCCGGTGCGCTGGCGGTGGTGGCGGCGGCGCTGGAGCCGCTCGGCTTTTCGGTCATCCGGCTGGATTTCGCCGGCACGCCGAATCTCTTTGCCCGGCGCGGCACGCCCGGGACCAATGGCCCGCATCTGTGCTTCGCCGGCCATACCGATGTGGTGCCGCCGGGGGCCGAGGGCTGGAGCGTCGATCCCTTCGCCGCCGAGGTTCGCGATGGCCTGCTCTACGGGCGCGGCGCCACGGATATGAAGGGGGCGATCGCCGCCTTCATCGCCGCGATCCCGGCCGAGACCGGCCCCGGCACGATCTCCCTGCTCGTCACCGGCGACGAGGAAGGCCCCGCCACCGAAGGCACCGTCAAGGTGCTGGAATGGATGGCGGCGCAGGGGCTGGTGCCCGACATGTGCCTGGTCGGCGAGCCCACCAGCCAGCTGGCGCTCGGCGACACCATCAAGGTCGGGCGACGCGGCAGCCTGAATGCGACCCTCACCGTGCTGGGCACCCAGGGCCATGCCGCCTATCCGCAGCAGGCCGACAATCCGGTCCATCGGCTGGTGCAAGTGCTGGCCGCGCTGACAGCGACGCCGCTGGATGCCGGCAGCGCCTTCTTCGAGGCGAGCAGCCTGCAGGTCACCAGCATCGATGTCGGCAATCCCGCGACCAATGTGATCCCGGGCAGCGCCACGGCGCGGCTGAACATCCGGTTCAACGACCTGCATTCCTCGGCCTCGCTGGGCGAACACCTGCGCGCCGTGCTGGCGGAACATGCACCGCGGCACGAGCTGGCGCTGTCCTGTTCCGGCGAATCCTTCCTGACCCGGCCCGGCCCCTTCGTGGAGGCGCTGAAGCGCGCCGTCCGCAGCAGTTGCGGGCGGGAGCCGCGGCTGGACACCGGCGGCGGCACCTCGGACGCGCGCTTCATTTCCCGCTACTGTCCGGTGGCGGAACTCGGCGCGGTGGGGGCCACGATGCACAAGGCGGATGAACGGACCCCGGTTGCGGAGCTGCGCGCGCTGACCGCCCTCTACGCCGCCGTGATCGCCGAGACCCTGGGCCAGCCGGAGCCGGGCCGCTGAGCGCCACCCCGCCCACCGACCCCCAGCTGGAGGTCGCGACCGGGCTCGCGGCCGCCCTGCTGATGGCCCGCGGCCGCGCCGAGGGCATGGCGCTGCTGCCGCGCGATGGTGCCGGCGCCTGGCGCTCCTTCCGCGCCATGGCGATCTGCCTGCCGGCCTTCCTGGCGCTGCGGCTGATCGGCTGGGAGGGCGGCGCGCCGCCGGCCGGGCTGCTGACCGGGCTGGTCGCGGAGGTCGCAGCCTATGTGCTGGCCTGGTCGCTGCTGCTGCTGGGCAGCCTGCCGCTGGCCGAGTCGGCCGGTGCCGGCGCCCGTTGGCCGCGCTTTGTCGCCGCCTGGAACTGGGCCAATGTGCCGCAATACGTGGTGCTGCTGGTCGCGATCGTGGCCCCCGGCCTGCTCGGCCTGCCGGATTGGATCGGGCAGGCGCTGGCCCTGGCCGCCTTCGGCTGGGCGCTATGGCTGGAATGGTGGGTGGCGAAGACGGCCCTGGCGGCGGGCAGCGCCCTGGCCTTCGCCGTCGTCGCTGCGGATGTGATGATCGGGCTGGTCGTCGGCGGGATCACCGAGAAGCTCACCGGACCCTGACCCACGCCGACCGAACGGTTCTCGGACCTCTGGACATTTTGTGCGGTGCAATATAGGTGTCGTGCCATTAGATGACACGACACCTATATCGCGAGGATCGCGTGACTCCGGAGCAGCGACGTGACGGTTTTGCCCGGCTGGTCGCAACCGCGGGGCGGCAATGGCGCCGGGCCGTCGATCTCCGGCTCCAGCCCTTCGGGCTCACCGAGGCGACCTGGCTGCCGTTGCTGCATCTGGCGCGGGCGCCCGACCCGATGCGCCAGAAGGATCTTGCGGCCTCGCTGTCGCTGGACCGCTCCTCGGTCGTGCGGCTGCTCGACGGGCTGCAGGCTTCGGGGCTGATCGAACGCCGCGCCGAGGCCAGTGATCGTCGGGCCAAGACCCTCGTCCTGACCCCCCTCGGCCGCAGCACCGTCGAGCAGGTCGAGGCCGTCTCCCGCCAGGTCCGGCAGGACACGCTGGCCGGCCTCGATGAGGGCGAACTCGAGACAGCGGTGAAGGTTCTTCAGCACGTATGTCGATCGCTGCGGCAATCGACCGAGGATCACGCATGACCGCTCCCGCCGCTCCGCCGGCCCCGCGCGCGCCGCTGTGGCTGCTTGCGCTGATCACCTTCAGCGGCACGCTGGCCATGCATATGTTCGTGCCGGCGCTGCCGCTGGCGGCCATCGGCCTCGGCGCCGAGGCCGGGCCCATGCAGCTCACGATCAGTGTCTACATCTTCGGGCTGGCGGTGGGGCAGCTTGCCTATGGCCCGTTCTCCGACCGGTTCGGGCGCCGCCCGGTGCTGATGGTGGGGCTCTGCCTCTATACGATCTCGGGGTTGGTCGCGGCCTTCGCGCCGACGGTCCAGGCGCTGATCGCAGCACGCCTGTTCCAGGCGCTCGGCGGCTGCGCCGGGCTGGTGCTCGGCCGCGCCATGGTCAGGGACGGCGCCCGGCCGGCCGATGCGGCCCGGCGGCTGGCGTTGATGAACCTGATGGTCACGGCGGGACCGGGGCTCGCGCCGCTGATCGGCGCCGCCCTGGCGAATCTGGCCGGCTGGCGGTCGATCTTCGTCTTCCTCTGCGCCCTGGGGGTGACGAATTTCCTCTTCGCCTGGCGGCTGCTGCCGGAAACCGGCGGTCCTGCCGCGAGCCACAGCGCCGCGGCGGTGGCGCGCAACTACGGGCGGCTCTTCGCCTCTCCCGCCTTCCTCGGCTTTTCGCTGGGCGGCGGCTGCGCGACCACCGCGATGTTCGCCTTCATCGGCGCGGCCCCCTTCATCTTTATCGACCAGCTGCATCGGCCGGCCCCCGAGGTCGGCCTCTATATCGCCGTCACCGTTTGCGGCGTGTGGCTGGGCAGCCTGGTCGCAAGCCGCCTCGCCGGCCGGGTCGCGATGAACCGGATGCTGGTGCGGGGCAATCTGCTGAGCCTGTTCGGCGCGGTGCTGTTCCTGGTGTCGGTGCTGTCGGGGCATCTGACGGTGCCGACCACCATCGGCTCGGTGCTGCTGTTCACCCTCGGCGCCGGGGTGGCGGCCCCCTCGGCGCTGGCCCAGGCGCTGAGCATCAACCCGCATGTGATCGGCTCGGCCTCGGGCGTCTATGGCTTCATCCAGATGGCGGTGGGCGCGGTCAGCGCCGCGCTGGCCAGCATCGGCAACAATCCGGCGCTGGCCTCGGCGATCGTGCTGACGGCGGCGGGGGTGGTCGCGCAGGCTTCGTTCTGGGTGGCGATCCGGGCAAGGCGGTCGGGCATTTCCGGCCTGTCCTGAGGCGGCCTTCGACCCGTCCGTGAGGCGCCGAGCCGGGCCCTTCGCGGCCTCAGGTCCATTCCAGCAGTTCCGCGTATCGGACCCCGGTCAAGCACAGCCCCTCGGGCGGGGCGGTCTGCCCGGCGCAGGTCCGGTCCCGCCCGTCCAGCAGCTGCCGCGGCCAGTTTTCCGGCCGCCTGCCATGGCCGACCAGCGCCAGCGTGCCGATCAGGTTGCGGATCTGGTGGTGCAGGAACGACCGCGCCTCGGCGATCATCACCACCTCCTCGCCGAAGCGGGAGATGTCCAGCCGATCCATGGTCCGCACCGGTTCCTTGGCCTGGCAGGCGGCGGCGCGAAAGGCGGAGAAATCATGCCGCCCCAGCAGCATCTGCGCCGCGCGATGCATTGCCGCGGCATCCAGCGGCACCGGCACATGCCAGACCCGCCCGGCGTCCAGCGCCGGCCGCGCGCGGCGGTTCAGGATGCGGTAGCGATAGGCGCGCGAGACCGCAGAAAACCGCGGGTTCCAGCTTTCGGGCGCCAGGGCCGCGCGGGTCACCACCACGGGATAGGGCTTGGTGTGAAAGCTCAGCGCCTCCCGCACCCGCACCGGCGAGAGGTCGCCGGGCAATTCCACCAGCCCGACCTGGCCTTCGGCATGCACCCCGGCATCGGTGCGCCCGGCGGCCTGGATCAGCGGCGGCACCCCGCCGTTCAGCGCGGCGGCGGCCTCCTCCAGCACCTGCTGCACCGAGAGCCCGCTGCCCTGCCGCTGCCAGCCCACAAAGGGTCCGCCATCGTATTCGATCAGCAGCGCGTAGCGCGTCACCCGAGCAGGCTGCCCGCCGGCATCGGCGATCCGCGCAGGAAGGCATCGGCCGGCATCGCCGCCCGCCCCGCCCGTTGCAACCGGGTCAGCCGCAGCGCGCCCTGGCCGCAGGCCACCACCGGCGCGCCATCGGCTGCCAGGATCGTGCCGGGTGCGCCGGAAAAGCCGTCGACGGGTTCGGCGGCCAGGATGCGCAGGGTCTCACCAGCCCATTCGGTGGTCGTGCCGGGCCAGGGGTTCAGCGCGCGGATGCGGCGGTCCAGCACCGCGGCCGGCTGCGTCCAGTCCAGCCGCGCATCCGCCTTGGTCAGCTTGGGGGCATAGGTCATGCCCGCCTCCGGTTGCGGCACCGGCGGCGGCGCCTCGTCCAGCGCCCGCAGGATCAGCCGCGCGCCGATCGCCGACAAGGCGTCATGCAATTCCGCGGTGGTCATGCGCGGGGAAATCGGCACCGCTTCGCGCAGCAGCATCGGGCCGGTGTCAAGCCCGGCCTCCATCTGCATGATGGTGATGCCGCTTTCGGCATCACCCGCCAGGATCGCCGCCTGGATCGGCGCCGCCCCGCGCCAGCGCGGCAGCAGGCTGGCATGGATGTTCAGGCAGCCGGCGCGCGGCGCATCCAGCATCGCCTGGGGCAGGATCAGCCCATAGGCCGCGACCACCGCGACATCCAGGGTGAGTGCTACGAAATCAGCAAGTTCTGTCTCGTTCTTGCGAAGTCGCTGCGGGGTGCGCACCGGCAGGCCCAGTTCCAGCGCGGCGCGATGCACGGGGCAAGGCGTTTCCTTCTGCCCCCGACCGGCCGGACGTGGCGGCTGGCAATACACCATCGCCACCTCATGCCCCGCCGCCACCAACGCCCGCAGCGCCGGCACCGAGAAATCCGGGCTGCCCATGAAGGCAAGCCGGCGGCGCATCAGGACTCCTTCCGCAGCCGCTGGTCCTTGGCGAGTTTTCGGAGAATCATGTTCCGCTTCAGCGCCGAGAGGTAATCGACAAAGAGCACCCCATCCAGATGGTCGATCTCGTGCTGCAGGCAGGTCGCCAGCAGATCCTCGGCCTCGATCTCCTGCTTCGCCCCGGTCAGGTCCTGGTAGCGGACCTTGACCCGCGCCGGCCGCTCGACTTCGGCATATTGGCCGGGCAGCGACAGGCAGCCTTCCTCGCGGATCGTCACTTCCTTGCTCTGGGCGACGACCTGCGGGTTCACCAGCACCAGCGGCGCCTTCACGTCGTCCCGCTGCAGGTCGATCACCGCCATGCGCAGCAATTCGCCGACCTGGGGTGCGGCCAGCCCGATGCCGGGGGCGGCATACATGGCGGCGAGCATCTTCTCCGACAGCGCGGCGACCTTGTCGCTATCGGCTGGCGTGACGGGCTTGGCCTTGGCGCGCAGACGGGGGTCGGGCACCACAAGGATGGGGATGAGGCTCATGAAGCCGCGCACTTACGCGCCCGCCCCCCTGGTTGCAACGGCAAGGTCCTTGCTAGGCCCTTGCAACCGAGGCTGCGGCCGCCAAAATTGAGGGCCGTGGGAGGTGCTTCGGGCCTTCCGCACAAGCTTCGCTCCGCCATCAGGAGGCTGCCGCTCCATGTCGCGTTCTTCGCTTTTCGGGTCCCCTTTGTTTCTCGGCTTCGACCACCTCGAGCAGATGCTCGACCGCGTTCAGAAGAGCGCAGATGGCTACCCGCCCTACAATATCGAGCAGACCGGGGACCAACGGCTGCGGATTTCTCTCGCCGTCGCCGGTTTCAGCATGGATGATCTGCAAATCACGCAGGAGGACAACCAGCTGGTGATTCGGGGCAAGCAGAAGGAAGAGGTCGAGAGCCGCGTCTTCCTGCATCGCGGCATCGCCGCGCGGCAGTTCCAGCGCGCTTTCGTCCTCGCGGAGCATATCGAGGTCGAGGGTGCTTTTCTCGACGATGGGCTGCTCCACATCGACCTGCGTCGCCCGATGCCCGAGACCAAGGTCCGGGCCATCAGGATCGACCAGAAGGGCAATGGCCGCACCGTGGTGCAGGGCTGACGCCGCAATCGCTTTTCGCCGGCCCATTCCGGGCGGCGACTCCCTGGACCGAGAAAGGTGCCAAAGACATGACCGAAAAGACCCAGCTGAAGCCCTATGACAGCGTGTCCAACTTGCTGCGGGGGCTGAACGCGCGCGATTTCGCCGCACTCGGCGCTGCCGAGATCGCCTATATGCGCCCGACCCTGGTGAATGGCGAAGCGGTGATCGCGATCCATGCGGCCGACGGCACGCCGATCGGCGCCGCCCCGGACATGGATCTGGCCGCCGCCGCCATCGTGCAGAACGAGATGGCGCCCGCCCGCCTGCACTGAGGCCCGCCCCGCCTTGCCGTCCGGCCGCAAACTGCGGCATGAATCCGGATGAAAAGAGGAGGGACGCGCGATGCTCGATACCCCGGTTGCGGCCTGGCGCCGCCCCGATCCGGCGACCCAGCCAGCCTACGACAGCCCCGCCTATGGCTCGACGCATCTGCGCCATCCCAAGGCGCCGCTGCTGCGGCTGCCGCATACGGTGTCGGAGGTGGCGGCGCCGCGCATGACTTCGAGCATCTACCCGGCCGAGGAGGACATGACCAAGCTCGCCAATGGCCAGGAGGCGATGGGCGAGCGCATCATCATCGGCGGCCGCGTGGTGGACGAGGACGGCCGTCCGGTCCGCGGCGCGATGCTCGAGGTTTGGCAGGCCAATGCCGCCGGCCGCTACAACCACCCGCGCGACACCCATGACGCGCCGCTCGACCCGAATTTCGTCGGCCGCGCCCGCGTCTTCGCCGATGCCGATGGGCGCTACCAGCTGACCACCATCCGCCCCGGCGCCTATCCCTGGCGCAACCACCAGAATGCCTGGCGGCCGGTGCATGTGCATTTCTCGCTGTTCGGGGCGGGCTTCGCCCAGCGCATGATCACCCAGATGTATTTCCCCGGGGATCCGCTGCTGGATCTGGACCCGATCTTCAACGCCACCCCGGATGCCGCGGCGCGGGCGCGGCTGATCGCGAATTTCGACCTCGGCCTGACCATGCCGGAATATGCGCTCGGCTATCGCTTCGACATCGTGCTGCGCGGCGCCGCCGCGACGCCCTTCGAGGATGCCCACGACGACGAGGCGCATTGAGATGACCGCCGCCACCGCGCACCAGACCGCCGGCCCCTATTGGCATCTGATCGATTTTCCGGAATGGGCCGACCTCCTCCGCCCCGGCGGGCCGAATGAGGGCGTGGCCGGCCCCCGCATCGCCCTGGCCGGCCGCATCACCGATGGCGGCGGCGCCCCGGCCTCGGATGCCATGGTCGAGATCTGGCAGGCCGATGCCACCGGCTCCTACGAACCGCCCTTCCACGGCTTCGGTCGCTGCGCGACGGATGCCGATGGCGTCTTCCGCTTCACCACGATCCGCCCCGGGGCGGTGCCCGGCCTCGGCAATGCGACCCAGGCGCCGCATATCGTGGTCTCGATCTTTGCCCGCGGGCTGATGCGGCAGCTCGTCACCCGCGCCTATTTCGCCGGCGAACCGCTGAACGCCGAGGACCCGGTGCTGACCGCCGCCGGCGACCGCGCCCCCACGCTGATCGCCCGTGAAGCCGCACCAGGCGAATGGCGGCTGGACATCGTGCTGCAGGGCAATGCCGAAACCGTCTTCCTCGACGTCTGATGCCGCTGAACCCCGCTGACGGCGCCGTGCTCGGCGCGCTCTATGGCAGCGATGCCATGCGCGCGGTGATGGGCGAGCATGCCTTCCTGTCTCGCATGCTGGAGGTCGAGGCCGCCTTGGCCCGCGCCCAGGCCCGGCTGGGGCTGATCCCGGCCGAGGCCGCCACCGCCATCACCGCCGCCGCTCGCGTCGAGATGCTGGACCTGCCGGCGCTGGCCAAGGCGACCCGCAACACCGGCTACCCGGTGCTGGGGCTGGTGCGCCAGCTTTCGGCCGCAGCAGGGGCCGAGGCCGGGCGCTGGACCCATTGGGGCGCGACCACCCAGGACATCATGGATACCGCCCTGGCGCTGATGCTGCGCGATGCCTTCGCGCTGCTGGCCCGGGATCTGGACCGCACCATCGCCGGCCTCGCCCTCCAGGCGGCCCGGCACCGCGACCTGGTGATGGCCGGGCGGACGCATCTGCAGCACGCGCTGCCGGTGACCTTCGGCTACAAATGCGCGGTCTGGCTGGCGCCGCTGCTGGGGATGCGGGAACGCCTCGACCAGCTGCGCCCGCGGGTGCTGCGGGTGCAGTTCGGGGGTGCGGCGGGGACCTTGGCGAGCCTCGGCGATCGCGGGCTGGAGGTTGCGGCGGAACTGGCGCGCGAACTGGACCTTGCCGAACCCGATTTGCCCTGGCATGTCGCCCGCGACGGTATCGCGGAGGCGGTGACCTGGTGCGGGCTGCTCTGCGGCGTGCTGTCCAAGCTCGCGACCGATGTGCTGCTGCTGATGCAGACCGAGGTCGCCGAGGTCTTCGAACCCCACGCCCCCGGCCGCGGCGGCAGCAGCACCATGCCCCAGAAGCGCAATCCGATTTCCTGCGAATACATCCTGGCGCAGTCGCGCGGTGTCCATGCGCTGGTGCCGCAGATGCTGGCCGCCATGGCCAATGACCATGAGCGCGGCACCGGCCCCTGGCAGTCCGAGGTGTTGGCGCTGCCCCAGGCCTTCGGCCTGACCCATGGCGCCCTGGCCCAGGCGCTGACCATCGCCGAGGGCATGACCGTCGATGCCGCCCGCATGCAGAAGAACCTGGACAGCACCGGCGGGCTGATCGTGGCCGAGGCGGTGATGATGGGGCTGGCCCCGGTGCTCGGCCGGGATGCCGCGCATGATGTGGTGCACCACGCCTGCGACATCGCGCTGGCCGAAACCGTGCCGCTGGCCGAGGCTTTGGCCCGCGACCCCAAGGTGTCGGAGCGGCTTTCGGCCGCCGAGATCGCGCGGCTGACCGATCCCGCGAATTACCTGGGCGTGGCCGGGGCCTTCGTGGACCGGGTGCTGGCCCGGGTGGGGTAAACACCCCTTCCCCGCCAGCCCGGCCCCTGGCATATCTGGCGGGCCGATGGGAACATTGCCGGAACTTTTTGCCGCCTGGTTCGCCGCAAGGGGCTGGACGCCCCGGCCCCACCAGCTTGCCCTGCTGGCGGCGGCGAGCGCCGGACGCTCGGCGTTGCTGGTCGCGCCCACCGGCGGCGGCAAGACGCTGGCGGGGTTTTTGCCCTCGCTGGTGGACCTCGCGAAAAATCCGCGGCCGGGGCTGCATACGCTGTACATCTCGCCGCTGAAAGCGCTGGCGGTCGACATCGCCCGCAACCTGACCGCCCCGGTCGCCGAGATGGCCCTGCCCATCCGCATCGAGGCCCGCACCGGCGACACGCCCGTCAACCGCCGCCAGCGCCAGCGCGTCGATCCGCCGCATCTGCTGCTGACCACGCCCGAAAGCCTGACCCTGCTGCTCGCCTCGCCCGAGGCACCCCGGATGTTCGCGGGCCTGCATGCGGTGGTGATCGACGAGATCCACGCTTTGGCCGGCACCAAGCGCGGCGACCAGCTGGCGCTGTGCCTGTCGCGGCTGGCGTCGCTGGCGCCGGCGGCGCGGCGGGTGGGGCTGTCGGCGACCGTGGCGCATCCCGACCCGCTGCGCGCCTTCGTCGCCTCGGACGGGCAGGCGGAGAGTGTGGCGCTGGTGCTGGGCGAAGGCGGGGCGAAACCAAAACTGGAAATCATCCTGCCGGAGGGGCATCTGCCCTGGGGCGGCCATATGGGCCTGGCCAGCGCGCCCGAGATCTACCGCCGCATCGAGACCGCCGCCGTCACCATCGTCTTCGTCAATACCCGCGCCCAGGCCGAGCTCATCTTCCAGGCACTCTGGCGGCTGAACGAGGCGGTGCTGCCGATCGGGCTGCATCACGGTTCGCTGACCGTCGAACAAAGGCGAAAAGTGGAGGCGGCGATGGCCGCGGGGCGGCTGCGCGCCGTGGTGGCGACCGCGAGCCTCGACCTCGGCATCGACTGGGGGGCGGTGGACCAGGTGATCCAGGTCGGCGCGCCCAAGGGCGTCGCGCGGCTGCTGCAACGCGTCGGCCGCGCCAATCACCGCATGGACGAGGCCTCCAACGCCGTGCTGGTCCCGGCCAATCGCTTCGAGGTCGTGGAATGCACCGCCGCCATCGAGGCCATCGCCGCCGGGGAACTCGACGGCGACCCGCCCCGCCCCGGCGGGCTGGATGTGCTGGCCCAGCACATATTGGCCATGGCCTGCTCCGCCCCCTTCTTCCCCGACGATCTCTATGCCGAGGTGTTGCGCGCGGCGCCCTATGCGGCACTGGCACGACAGGATTTCGACGACTGCCTGGGCTTCGTCGAAGACGGCGGCTACGCGCTGCAGGCCTATGAACGCTTCCGCAAGCTGTTCCGCGACGCCGAGGGCCGCGTGCATGTCCGCGACATGCGCGTCGCCCGGCAATTGCGCATGAACCTCGGCACCATCGTCGAGACGCCGCTGGTGAAGGTGAAGCTGCGCGGCGGGCCGATCCTCGGCGAGGTCGAGGAATGGTTCATCTCCACCCTCAGCATCGGCGACTGCTTCATCTTCGCGGGGCAGGTGCTGCGCTACGAACGGCTGGACCCCACCGCGGCCATCGTCTCCCGCGGCGGCGAGGGGTCTCCGCGCGTGCCCGCCTATGCCGGCAGCCGGATGCCGCTGACCACCTGGCTGGCGGCGCGGGTGCGGGCCATCCTCAGCGATCCGCGCCGCTGGGGCGGGCTGCCGGAACCGGTGCGCGACTGGCTGGCGATGCAGCGCCTGCACAGCGAATTGCCGCCCCGCGACGGGCTGCTGGTCGAGACCTTTCCGCGCGGCGGGCGCTGGTTCCTGGTCGCCTATACCTTCGAGGGCAAGCTCGCCCACCAGACCCTGGGGATGCTGCTGACGCGGCGGATGGAACATGCCGGGCTCGGCCCGCTCGGGTTTTTGGGGACCGATTACGTACTGGCGGTGTGGAGCGCCTTCGAGCCCACCGACATCGCGCATCTGTTCCAGGAGGACATATTGGGCGACGAGCTGGAGGAATGGATCGCCGAGTCCTCGATGCTCCGCCGCACCTTCCGCAACATCGCGACCATCGCCGGGCTGCTGGAGAAGCACCACCCGGGCGCGGAGAAGACCGGGCGGGCGATGACCATGAACGCCGATCTGATCTATGATGTCCTGCGCCGGCACGAGCCCGACCACATCCTGCTGCGCGCCACCCGCGCCGAGGCCGCCGGAGGGCTGACCGACATCGCCCGCATTGCCGCCCTGCTCGCCCGCGCCCGCCAGGGCGGCATCCGCCATCGCGTGCTGGACCAGGTCTCGCCGCTGGCGGTGCCCGCGCTGATCGAGGAAGGCCGCGAATGGATCGCCGGCGGGGCCGAAGACACATTGCTCGCCGAGGCCGAGGCGCTGGTCGCCGAGGCCACCGAGGGCGTCGACCATTTCCATGGCCTGCTGGCCGAGGTGACCGATGCCGTCGCCTCCCGCGGCGAACGCCATGTGCCGCGCCGGGGCGACAAGCCTGCGCAGCGAAAAAGCCGCTTCATACGTAATGTCCCCAAATCGGTGACCGGATGATCCCTGCCCCTTTGCACCTGGCCGGCGAGCGGCTGGCGCTGGACCCCGCCGGCGTGCTGGCCTGGCCGGCGCAGCGCCTGCTGGCGGTCGCCGACCTGCATCTGGAGAAAGGCAGCGCTGCCGCGACGCGCGGCCGCTTCCTGCCGCCCTATGACACGCGCGAGACCCTGTCGCGGCTGGCGCCGCTGCTGCGCCGCTGGTCGCCGCAGGTGCTGGTCTTCCTGGGGGATTCCTTCCACGACCGCGACGGCTCCTCGCGCCTGGCGGCGGCCGAGCGCGGCGCCCTGGCCCGCATGCTGGCCGGCATTCGCGTGATCTGGGCGCTGGGCAATCACGATCCGGTCGCCCCGCACGACCTGCCGGGCGAGACGGTCGAGGAGCTGGCGCTCGGCCCGCTGGTCTTCCGCCACATCGCGCGGGCCGGGGCGAATGCCGAGATCAGCGGCCATTTCCACCCCAAGGCGACCATGGCGACGCGGGCCGGTGGGGTGACCCGCCCCTGTTTCCTGGCCGATGGGCGGCGGGTGGTGTTGCCGGCCTTCGGCGCCTTCTGCGGAGGCCTCGATGTGCGCGACCCGGCGCTGGCAGTGCATTTTCCGCGCGGCGGGCGGGCGTTTCTGCTCGGGCGGGACCGGCTCTATTCCTTCCCGACCCGGGCGCCGGCCCTGGCATGACCGCGCCGGCCATCCTGTGGTTCCGCAATGATCTGCGCCTCGCCGACAACCCGGAGGAGATGACCGCGTGACCCCCGCCTGGCCGCCCGACCGGGCGCGGTTTGCCGGCTTGCGCATCATCGGCGATGTGCATGGCGAGGCCGCCGCCTTCGACGCCGCCATCGCCGGCGCCGCGGCGCTGGGGCTGTTCGTGCTGCAGCTCGGCGACCTGACCGACCATGGGCCGGACAGCCCCGCCGTGCTGCGCGCGATCTTCGCGCTGCAGGACGCCCAGGCGGGGATGTTCCTACTCGGCAATCACGACCACCGGCTGCGGCGGGCGCTGATCGGGCGGTCGCTCGCCATCACCCAGGGGCTGGACGCGACCCTCGCACAACTGGCCGAGGCCCCGGATCGCGCCGCCCTGACCAACCGCGCCATCGCCGCGATCGCCGCCGCCCCTGCCTGGGCGGGGCTGCGGTCGCATCGCTTCATCCACGCCGCCTGGCATCCGGCGATGGAGATCGCCCTGCCGCCCCCCGATGCCGGCGCCACCCGCGTCACGCCCCCGGTCGCCCGCGCCATCTATGGCGAGGTCACCGGCCGCCACGGCCCCGATGGCTTTCCCGAACGCCGGCATGACTGGATCGACCTGCTGCCGCGCGGGATCACCGCCTATGTCGGCCATGAACGCCGCGATGTGCCGACCGCCTGGCCGGGGGCCGCGGGCGGGGTGGCGCATTTCCTCGACACCGGCGCGGGCAAGGGCGGCTTCCTGTCCTGGCGCGACCTGCGGTGGGAGGAGATCGCGTGAGGATCATCCAACTCGGCGGCAGCGGCTTCGAGGCAGAGGTCGGCGGCTGGCTGCATCGCGCCTGGTGGGAACAGGATGGCTGGAGCCTGGCCGAGACCATCGACTACTGCGCCCGCGCCCGCGGCCCCGGCATCCCCAAGGTGTGGGTGGCGGTGGCGGGGGGGCGCCCGCTCGGCACCGTGGCGCTGGATGACGACGACCTCTTCGAGCGGCGGGACCTCAACCCCTGGCTCGCCAGCCTCTATGTCCGCCCGGATGCGCGGCGGGAGGGCATCGGATCGGCGCTGGTCCATGTGGCGGAGCGGCACGCCGCCGCCGCCGGCTTCGCCAGCATCTGGCTGTTCACCCCCGACGCCGCCGGATTCTACGCGCGGCTGGGGTGGCGCAGGATCGGACAGAACAGCTGGCACGAGCAGCCGGTGACGCTGATGCAGCGGGACCTGGCCGGCAGCTGAAACGTTGAGTATCGGATGAGACTACAACCGTCGGTGGCGCGACGCCGGTGACCTGAGGTCAGGATTCCCCCTGCCAGGGATGGCGCGCCATGAGGCAGGTGCCGCAGCCGCGGCGGTTGTCGACGCCCGCCCCCATCCCCGGGCGCAGAAGGCGGGCGGCAGGCAGGCAGCAGGCGGTCCGAATGCCCTCCTATCGGCCGCCCGGCACGGCCTTCGCCGTCACGTCACGACAACGGGCTCGGCAGATCAGCGCTCGTTCGCCTCGGGGTGGCGAAGCAGCCAGAGGCGCTCATGCGCCGCGACCAGGCTCTCGATGTTCTTGCGGCGATTCACGTCCGGGGTCATCGGGCGGCGGGTCAGCATCATCTCCAGGATCTGGAGCAATTCGTCGGCCACCTCGAAGTCGCCCTGATCGCAGGCGTGATGGAAGGCAATCAGGATCTTGTCCGACAGCCGCCGCGTATGCCGCGGCATGGTGACTGCCGGCGCACGTGGCGCTTCAAAAGCGGCATAGGGGTCATCCAACTCGGCCGACATGCTGCTCTCCTTACTGGGTGGCGACGCGGCACAGGCACCCCGCGTCGAAACCTGTTGGCGGTAACGAGGCCCCATCATTTCCAGTTTTTATCGGAATGTCACCTATTTCGTGACTTCGTCTTGGTCACAGTCACATCAACCGGCCCGCAACGCGCCACGCACCGCCGCGGCGATCGCCTCGGGCGGGGAGTTGGGACGAAACAAACCACGCACGCGCCCGTCCTTTCCGACGAGGTAGATGAAGGACGAGTGGTCCATCAGGTAATCCGTCATATCCGGTCGTTGTACCCGCTGGTAATACACTCGGAACTTGCGCGCAATGTCCGCGATCTGGGTGGGGGTGCCGGTCAGGCCGACCATCCTGGGGTGGAAATTGGCGACATAGCCGGCCAGGGCCTCCGGCGTGTCGCGCTCTGGGTCGATGGTCACCAGGATCGGCGTGACATGCGCGGCATCCGGGCCGAGTTCGTCCATCGCCTGGGCCATGATGCCAAGCTCGGTGGGGCAGACATCGGGGCAATAGGTGTAGCCGAAATACATCAGGCTGAGGCCGTCGGCATAGGTGGCCTCGGTCACCGCGCGGCCGGTCTGGTCGGTCAGGCTGAAGGACCCGCCGAGGTTCACACCCTCCGGCAGGACCACGCCGCCGGCGGAAGGCGGCGGCATCCCGGCGCCGCCGAGGAAGGCCAGGCGCCGCACGAAGGATTCCGCCACCCCCTCGCCCGGTGCCCGGAACATCCAAGCCGCTCCCCAGAGCCCGGCGAGGACCAGCATGAGGACGATGGCGATGATGCGGATCGGTTTCATGGCCGTTTGATAGGCCAGCCGCCGGCTCGCGGAAACAGCGGGCGGCGTGAAAGCGGTTTCACCCGCCCTCGCCGCCGCCGCCGGTCAGGCCGGCAGGATTTCCCCGGCCGGCTGCGGCGTGGAGAAGACGCCATCCGAAAACGCTTCCTCCCAGGTGCCGGTGGTGGCGGCGCGGGAATATTCGGTGGCGCGGCCCTCGAAGAAATTCATGTGCTCGACCGCGTTCAGCATCTCGTCCAGCCAGGGCAGCGGGTTGCGCTCGATGTGGTACATTTCCTCCAGGCCCAGCTGCTGCAGGCGGCGGTCGGCGATGAAGCGGATGTAGCGTTTTACCGACTCCGCATCGAGGCCCTGCACCCCGCCCAGCTCGAAGGCGAGGTCGATGAAGGCGTCCTCGTGGTCCACGATGGTGGAGCAGATCTGGTACAGGTCGGCGCGGAACTGCTCCGTCCAGATCTCCGGGTTTTCCTGCACGAAGGTGCGGAACAGCCGGATCACCGACAGGCAATGCAGCGTCTCGTCGCGCACCGACCAGGAGACGATCTGCCCCATCCCCTTCATCTTGTTGAAGCGGGGGAAATTCATCAGGATCGCGAAGGAGGCGAAGAGCTGCAGCCCCTCGGTGAAGGCGCCGAAGGCGGCCAGGGTCTTGGCGATCTCGGTCTTGTTGTCGACCGTGAAGGCCTGCATGTAGTCGTACTTGTCCTTCATCTCCTTGTACTTGAGGAAGGCGGTGTACTCGCTCTCCGGCATGCCGATGGTGTCGAGCAGGTGCGAATAGGCGGCGATGTGGATCGTCTCGGTGTTCGAGAACGCCGACATCATCATCAGCACTTCGGTCGGCTTGAAGACCTGCGAATACTGCTTCATGTAGCAGTTGTTCACCTCGACATCCGCCTGGGTGAAGAATCGGAAGATCTGCGTCAGCAGGTTCTGCTCGGACGCGGTCAGGTTCTTCTGCCAGTCCTTGACGTCATCGGCGAGCGGCACCTCTTCCGGCAGCCAATGGATGCGCTGCTGGGTCAGCCAGGCATCATAGGCCCAAGGATAGCGGAACGGCTTGTAGACCGGATTGGCGGTCAACAGGTCGAATTTTTGGGGGGGCTGGGTGCCGTCGGGCATTGTGGTTCTCTCATTCCTTCGATGTTGCGTCGGCGAGGGGCGCTGCCCCTCGCGCACCCCGGCAAGACCCTGACGGTCTTGCATCCCGCAATTAAAATATATTTTTCGACTTATCTGCGCCTAACCTAAAAACGAGCAAACCAAACTGGACAATTCTTAGTCGATTTTATTTCACCATTATATACCGGAAGCATGTACTTTACATATTGCTCTGCCGCATCGAACTCATCCATTTCCTCAGGTATACGCTCGCTCGCCCAAATCGCCTCATTTATGACGGTCCAATTTCCCGTCAATGACGTGTCAGCACGAGCAATTTTTGTGCCTTCAACACCCCATATACTCCAATGGAGAAGGTCATTAAGGAGCATCGTTTGCACCCGCCACAAAAATTTCTGCTGTTTCGTCATTGGATCGGCCACCCCACGAATTCCCTATTCAGATCAAACGAGGAAGGTCCAGGAAACTCAGTTTCCTGGCGGGAGGGTCCGGGAGGGCAGCGCCCTCCCGGGGACCGTCATTGGCAGGCGAGGCATTCCTCGTAATCCGTGCTTTCGGCCTTCACCATCAGCGACAGCGCGACCGGCTGTGCCACATGGGCCGCCATCACATCGCCCTGGCCGACGATCTTCTCACTGATCGTATCGGCCCGCTGGATCGACAGCGAGCGGCAGTAATAGAGCGACTTCATCCCTTTCTTCCACGCCGCCATGTGGATCTGGTGCAGGTCGCGCTTATGGATATCGGCCGGCAGGAACAGGTTCACCGACTGGCTCTGGCAGATGAAAGGCGTGCGGTCGGCCGCGTGTTCGACCACCCAGCGCTGGTCCAGTTCAAAGGCGGTCTTGAACACCGCGCGTTCCTGATCGGTCAGGAAGTCGAGGTGCTGGACCGAGCCCTTGGTCACGGTGATCGAGGTCCAGGTGTCCTCATCATCCCGCCCGTGTTTGGCCAGCACCGACCGCAGATGTTCGTTGCGGACGATGAAGGAGCCGGACAGCGTCTTGTGGTTATAGACATTGGCCGCGATCGGCTCGATGCCCGGGCTGGCGCCGCCGCAGATGATGCTGATGGAGGCGGTGGGCGCGATCGCCATCTTGTTCGAGAAGCGTTCCATGAAGCCGTATTCGGCCGCATCCGGGCAGGGCCCGCGTTCCTCGGCCAGCACGCGGCTGGCCACATCCGCCTGTTCGCGGATGTGCTTGAACATCCGCTTGTTCCAGACCTTGGCGATCGCGCTTTCGAAGGGCACGCCCATCTTCTGCAGGAAGGAGTGGAAGCCCATCACCCCGAGCCCGACGGAGCGTTCCCGCATCGCGCTGTATTTGGCGCGGGCCATGCTGTCGGGGGCGGTATCGATGAAGTCCTGCAGCACATTGTCCAGGAAGCGCATGACGTCGGGGATGAAGTTGGCCTCATCCTTCCATTCCATCCAGGCTTCGAGGTTCAGCGAGGACAGGCAGCACACCGCGGTGCGTTCGCGCCCATGCTGGTCCACGCCGGTCGGCAGGGTGATCTCGGAGCAGAGGTTGGAGGTCTTCACCTCCAGCCCGGCCAGCTTGTGGTGCTCCGGGCGGGAATTGTTCACCTGGTCGGAGAAGATGATGTAGGGCTCGCCGGTCTCGATCCGCGCCGTAAGGATGCGGATCCACAGGCTGCGCGCCGAAACCTTTCGGACGATCGCGCCGTCCTTGGGCGAGGTGAAGGCCCAGTCGTCGCCGGCCTCGACCGCGCGCATAAAAGCGTCGGACAGCAGCAACCCGTGGTGCAGGTTCAGCGCCTTGCGGTTCGGATCGCCGCCGGTGGGGCGGCGCATCTCGATGAATTCCTCGACCTCCGGATGGCTGATCGGGAGGTAGCAGGCGGCCGAGCCGCGGCGCAGCGAGCCCTGGCTGATCGCCAGCGTCAGGCTGTCCATGACCCGGATGAAGGGCACCACGCCGGAGGTCTTGCCGTTCTGGCCGACCTTCTCGCCGATGGAGCGCAGGTTGCCCCAGTAGGAGCCGATGCCGCCGCCCTTGGAGGCGAGCCAGACATTCTCGTTCCAGAGCCCGACGATGCCATCCAGGCTGTCATTCGCCTCGTTCAGGAAGCAGGAGACCGGCAGCCCCCGCTGCGTCCCTCCGTTCGAGAGCACGGGCGTCGCCGGCATGAACCAGAGCTTGCTGATGTAGTCGTAGATGCGCTGGGCATGGGCGGTGTCGTCGCCATAGGCGGAGGCCACGCGGGCGAAGAGGTCCTGGTAGGATTCCCCCGGCAACAGGTAGCGGTCATCCAGGGTGGCGCGCCCGAAATCCGTCAGCAGCGCATCGCGCGACCGGTCGATTCGAACCTGACCTTGTCCCGCGAGCTGAACCCCCGCGGCATCAACAGCCTCAAACACAGGCGAAGCGTCCCCTAATGCAACGTCCAACACGATCACATCCCCCAAGTCATCATCCCCAGGGAGAGATAGTGCGCTTCCTCGATCCACCAACACAAGATGTTGACACATCATGTGAAGAACACCCCGCATGTGGTGTCGTGGGCGACTCCCTTCAACCGCGGCAAGGGCCGCGGCCAACCGCCACTGTTCTTGTTTTGGTCTAGAACGCCGCCCAGGTCCAGTCGCTTGCGGTGGCCGGGGAGGCCTGGGCATGGGACTCCGCCCCAAGGGCAGCGCGACCCCGCCCGGCCCCGGCCGGGCGGATTCGGCTTGCATCCCGGCGCGGCTGCCCATCTCGTCCCGGGCATGACCGATCCCCGACGCTTCGCCCCCTCCGCCGCGCGCAACCGCGACCCCATCCTGGCCGCGCTGCGGCCGCATCTGCCGGAGAACGGACTGCTGCTGGAGATCGCCAGCGGCTCTGGCGAACATGCGCTGCATATCGCGGCCGCATTTCCGCGGCTGACAGTGCAGCCCTCGGACCCCGACGCCGGGGCACGCGCCAGCATCGATGCCTGGGCGGCGGATTCGGGGCTGGCCAATCTGCGCCCCGCGCTGGCGCTGGATGCGGCGACGCAGCCCTGGCCGATCGCGGCGGCGGATGCGGTGCTCTGCATCAACATGATCCACATCGCCCCCTGGCGCGCGGCCGAGGGGCTGGTGCAGGGTGCGGCCCGGCTCGGCGCGCCGCTGTTCCTCTATGGTCCCTACCGGCGCGACGGCAGCCATACCGGGCCGGGCAATATCGCCTTCGACGCCGATCTGCGCGCGCGCAACCCCGAATGGGGGATACGCGCGCTGGAGGATGTCGCGGCACTCGCGGCCGGCGCGGGCTTTGCGCCGCCCGACATCCTCCGGATGCCCGCCGACAACCTGCTGCTGATCCTGCGCCGCCGCGCGGGCTGAGGCCGAGCCCGGCCAAGGATGCTCAGGCCGGGGAGCGCGGCTTCGCCTTGGCTGCGGCGGCAGGTTTGGCCGCGCCCTGGGGCGGCGCGGTCATGACCTCGGGCTTCGCGGCCATGGGCTTGGCCGCCACCGGCTTGGCCGCCACCGGCTTGGCCGGCTGGGACGGCTTGGCTGGCTCGGGCTTGGCGACCTGCGGCCCGGTGATGCCGGAATGCGACGGCGGATCGCTCGCGGGGAAGCTGTCGGCGACGGTGTCGTCGAGCGCGGTTTCCTCTTGCTGCGTTTGGGCGCTGGCCTGGTGCCAGAAACGCTCATCCTCTCCTTCCGGCGATCCGGCCTCCTGCCAGAGCTGATAGGCTTTTTCGCGAATGCGCTGTTCGCGCAGGGATTGCTGGTCGGACATCGCGTTTCCCGTCTTGCCTGAGCGGGCCTCGGCGGCCTCGCTCGTTAAAAGGGCCGGAGGGCCCTTCCCTGGCTGGCTAACGCATGGCCGGTGGCGGCGTTGACCCGCCCGCGCAATTTTCCGAGCGTTTTTTCTGGAGCAATATGCGTTCAGGCGGACTCGCCTGAACGGGTTCCTGCCTGGAATCAAACACTTCCAGAGCACGAGACCAGTCCAATTGGACCGATCGTGCTCCAGGTCATAAGGCCTGGCGCCAGCGCAGCACCCCGATCGCGGCATTGGACTGGCCGCGGCCCCCCTCCTCCCGCGCGTAGCGGGCGTATTGCCAGCCGAGGTCCACCCCGAAGCCCCAGCCGATGTCCCGCCCCACCGACCATTCGACATAATCCTCCGTCGGCACGGCATTGGCGGTGCGTTTGCGCTGGTCCTTCTGCCAGGCCAGCGTCGTCCGCCAACCCTCCCATCTCGTCCGCGCGCCGAGGGTCGAGAAGACCCGCCGCTCGCCCACGCCGGCGGTGTCGTAGGTGGCATCGCCCGCTTCATCGATGCCGGTCTCGATCTCCTCCGCCGGCCGGCCACCGGCGTTGCGGAAGACGGCCGCCTCGGCGAAGACCAAGGTGCGCAGGCTGTCGGTCCAGGCCAGATCGTAGCGCAGCCCGCCCGCCACCCCCCATTCGCGCGCGGTGCCGTCCCGCCCCGCGCCGCGCGACAGCACCGAGGCATGGTAGGACAGCCCCGGCAGCCAGCCGAAGTGGTCGCCATCCAGCGCCACGGCGATGCCGTCCATCTGGCCGGTATTGCCGGCGCCGCCCTGGTCGCGGGTGTTGCGGCGGTAGCGCTCGAAGCCTTCGCGGCAGCAGCGCTGCCGGGTGATCAGCGTGTTGGAGAGCGGGCTGGTGTCGTAGCCGAAGATCGCGACCGAAAGGTCGTGCTCGCCGAGAACGGCATCGGAGAGGAAGGTCCAGCTCCCGCCCGCACCGACCGATTCCTTGATGAGATAGACCTCATGCGCGCGGATCGCGGTCAGCACCCCGGGAAAGTCATGATGCCCGCGCCCGAAGGGGGCGGAGAATTTGCCGGCGTAGAGCATCACCATCTCGCTCGGCCGCCATTCGGCGAAGAGCGCCTCGACCGAGGCGGCGGCGTAGCGGAAACCGGTGACACCGCCATTCGGCTCGGTCTCCCCGGCCGGTTCGGTGTTCAGCACGCCCTGGATGGAAAAATTGGGCGCGAGGTGCAGCCCGGCGGCGATCTCGCCGAAGACGAAGGCATTGGTGCCCTGCCGCCGCTGCGCCGAACCGTTCAGCGTGTCGACGGCGTAGAGGCCCATATCGACCTCGCCGGTGATGTGGGGCCGGAACCCCTCCAGCCGCACCGCCTGCGCCGCGGCCACCACGGGGAAAAGCAGCGCGAAGGCCAGAAGCGCGCGCCTCATGGCATGCCGCCCAGCATCGCCGGCACCAGCAACCCGATATTGTGCCGGAACATCGCCTCATAGCTCGGCGCCGGCCCGTCGGGGGCGGAGAGCGCATCGACATAGAGCCGCCCGCTGACCCGCACCCCGGCCTCGGCCGCCAGGCGATTGACCAAGGCGGGGCTGGTCATGCTTTCGACGAAGACGGGGGTGATGCGTTCGGCGCGGATCTGGCGGATCAGCCGGGCGACATCGGCGGCCGAAGGCTGCGCCTCGGTGGAGATGCCCTGGGGTGCCAGGAACTCCACCCCATAGGCCGCGCCGAAATAGCCGAAGGCGTCGTGGCTGGTGACGACGCGGCGGCGCTCGGGCGGCACCGTCTGGATCTGCGCGCGGACCCAGGCATCCAGGGCGACGAGCCTGGCGAGGTAGGCCTCGGCATTGGCGGCATAGGTTGCGGCCCCGGCCGGATCGGCCGCGGCAAGCCCCGCGGCGATGGCGCGGACATAGGACTGGCCGAGCCGCAGATCCTGCCAGGCATGGGGATCGGGCGTGAGACCCGAGGGCACGGCATGCGTCCGCCGGCGTTCGGCGCCCCCGCCATGGTCGTGATGATGGCCCTCCATCATGCGGGGGGTGATGCCCTCGGTGGCGGTGATCATGCGGCCGCGGGCGCGATTGGCCAGCCGGTCGAACCAGGGATCGAAGCCGAGCCCGTTGCGCACCAGCGCCACCGCGTCGCGGATTGCCACGGCATCGGAGGGGCGCGGCTGGAAGACATGGGCATCGACATCGGGCCCGGCAATCTGGCGGACTGCGACCCGGCCGCCGCCAATGTTGCGGACCATGTCGGCCAGGATGGTGAAGGAGGCGACCACCGCCACCGGCCCCGAAGCCGGCACATCCTGGGCGCGGGCGGAGAGCGGGGGCAGGCCGGCGGCAAGCCCGGCCAGCAGGGAACGACGGTTCATTGGGGCGCCTCAATCAGAATGTTATACTATACTGATTGAGCCCCCGAAAAAAGGCAAGCGGCCGAAGCCGCCCGCCTTGGTTCCACCTGCCTTGGTTCCGCCTGCCCTGCTTCCCTGGCTCAGACCGCCGCGAGACTCTCCCGCCGCAGTTCCACCGCGAGTTCGTCCACGGCACGGCCGAAGCGTTCGACCATCTCGTCGACCTCATGCTCGACCATCACCACGGGCGGCGAGATCGCGATGCTGTCGCCCGGGGTCGCGCGCAGGATAATGCCGTGCTTCTCGCCGAGCTTGGCGCAGCGCGGGCCGATCTTGGCGGCGGGGTCGAAGTTCGTCCGCGCCGCCTTGTCGGGCGAGAATTCGACGGCGGCGACCATGCCGATGCCGCGGACCTCGCCGACCAGCGGATGTTCGGCGAAGCGCTTGCGCAGCGCGGCCTGCATATAGGGGCCGACGCGCTGGGCATGGCCGACGAGATCCATCTCATCGTAGATCTTCAGCGTCTCGACCGCGACCGCGGCGGCGACCGGATGGCCGGAATAGGTATAGCCATGGCCGAAGGTGCCGATGGTCTTGCTGCCGTCGGCAAGGCCCTGGAAGACGCGGTCGCTGACCACCACCGCCGAGATCGGCAGGAAGGCCGAGGACAGCGCCTTGGCGCAGGTCAGGATGTCCGGGGTGATGTCGAAGCTCTGGCAGCCCCAGTAGTTGCCGGTGCGGCCGAAGCCGCAGATCACCTCATCGGCGACCAGCATCACGTCATACTTGCGCAGCACCGCCTGGATCTTCTGCCAATAGGTGCGCGGCGGCACGATCACCCCGCCGGCGCCCATCACCGGTTCGGCGAACATCGCGGCCACGGTGTCCGGGCCTTCGCGCAGGATCAGCGCTTCCAGGTCGTCGGCGCAGCGGGAGGCGAAGGCTTCCTCGGTCTCGCCTTCCTGGCCCTCGTGATAGAAATGCGGGGTGGTGGTGTGGAAGATGCCGGCGATCGGCAGGTCGAACAGCTTGTGGTTCGCGGGCAGCCCGGTCAGCGAGGCGGCGGCGATGGTCACGCCGTGATAGGCCTTCACGCGGCTGATGATCTTCTTCTTCTGCGGCCGGCCGGTCGCGTTGTTGAAGTACCAGATCATCTTCAGCGCGGTGTCATTCGCCTCCGAGCCCGAATTGGCGAAGAACACCTTGCTCATGGCGCCGCCATTGGCCTGCGGCGCGCGCTCGACCAGCATCTCCGACAGCTCGATCAGCGGCATGTGCGAACGGCCGGTGAAGGCGTGATAGAAGGGCAGTTCCTTCATCTGCTTCGTCGCCGCCGCCACCAGGCGGTCGTTCGAGAAGCCGAGCGAGGCGCACCACAGCCCGGCGATGCTCTCGATGTAGTCGCGGCCCTGGTCGTCATAGACCCGCACGCCCTCGCCGCGCGAAATGATCAGCGGGCCGTTCTCGGCATGCGCGCGCAGATCCGTATAGGGGTGCAGCGCATAGGCGATGTCGCGGGCGGCCGGGGAATTGGCGCGGATGGGCGTGGCGGGGGGGGTCATCGACCTGGCCTTTTTGTCGCATTCGGAGCCTGGAAACCTACGCCGCGCCAGGGGCCGCCGCCAGGGGGGCTGGCGCTACCTTCGCGCCCCATCCGCGACCAGCCCGGCACCGGCCACCGCCGCCATGATGCAGAGCCCCGGCCAGACCGCCTGCCAGGGCGCCTCCAGCACCATCTCCTGCGCATTGGCCAGCATATTGCCCCAGGACGCCAAGGGCGGACGGATGCCGAGCCCCAGGAAGGACAGCGTGCTTTCCGCCAGGATCGCCCCGGCCACTGCCAGCGCGGTCGCGACCGCGACGGTCGGCGCCAGCGCCGGCAACACATGGCGCCAGAGCATCCTGCCCTCCCCCGCCCCCAGCGCCCGCGCGGCGCGGACATAGGGCAGTGCGAGGGTGGTGATCGCCGCGGCGCGGGCCAGCCGCGCCACCCCCATCCAGCCGAAGATCGCCAGCACCAGCACGATGCGGCCGATGTCGCCCCCCGGCAGCCAGGGCAGGTCGGCCGCCGCCAGCACCAGCAGCAGCGGCAGCGCGGGCAGCGCCAGCATGGTCTCGGCCAGGCGCATCAGCGCGGCATCGGCAAACCCGCCCGCCCAGGCCGCGAGCAGACCGACGGCGGTGCCGATGGCCGCGGCGACCAGCGCCGTGACCACCCCGACGGCCAGCGAGACCCGCGCGCCGCCCAGCAGTCGCAGCAGCGCATCGCGCCCCAGCGCATCGGTGCCCAGCGGATGCGACCAGGATGGCGCCTCATACCGCGCGAAGAGGTCGGGCAGGTTCGGGTCATGGCCGAGCAGCGCCTGCACCAGCGGCGCCGCGGCCGCCGCCAGCGCCAGCACTCCCAGAATCGCAAGCCCGAGACGCAGCCTCACAGCCGAGGGTCCAGCGCGCGCTGCGCGACATCGGCGGCCGCCGTCGCCAGCATCGTCGTCAGCGCCACCAGCAGCACCGCGGCGAGGGCCAGCGGATGGTCGTTGCCCATCACCGCGTCATACAGAAGCTTGCCCATGCCGGGCCGCGCAAACACCGTCTCGGTCACCAGCGCGCCACCGACCAGGCTGCCGATATCCAGCGCCGCGAGTTGCAGCACCGGCACCGCGGCATTGGGAAAGGCATGGACCCAGGCGATGCGCGCCGGCCCCGCGCCTCGGGCCCGGGCGGTGACGATGAAAGGGGCAAGCAGCACCGCCCCCATCGCCGCCGTGGTATGCCGCGCATAACCGGCGAGCCCGCCGATCACGAGCGTCGTCACCGGAAGCACCAGGAAGCGCCAGGGATCATCGCCGAAATCAGCCGTCCCGCCCGCCGGCAGCCAGCCAAGCTGGATGGCAAAGACAATGATCAGCAGGATACCCGCCCAGAAGGCCGGCACCGCCTGGCCGAGCACCGCCAGCGCCTCCACCGCCGGCGCCAGCCGCGGCCGCAGCGCCGCCAGCGCGCCAAGCCCGATCCCCAGGCCCGCCGCCAGCAGCAGCGCCAGCCCGACCAGTTCCAGGGTCGAGACCAGCGCCGGGACCAGCACCTCGACCACCGGCCGGGCGAAGAGGCGGGAGGGGCCGAACTCCCCCTGCACCGCCCCCAGCAGCCAGCCCCACCAGCGGGCCAGCAGCGGCCGGTCCAGCCCATGCAGCGCCCGCATCCGCTCGGCATCGGCCGGCGTCAGCTTGGGGTCGGCGGCCATGGCGAGGTCGATGGGATCGCCCGGCATCAGCCCGATCGCGACATAGGCGAGGAAGGACAGCACCAGCAGCGCCAGCGCGACCTGCACCGCGCGCAGGACTACCGCACGCGCCACTGCTCGACCCAGAGCGAGGACGGCGCCAGATGCCCGGTCGGCCGCACCCCATCCAGCCACAGCGGCCAGAGATGCGCCTCGGCCCGGTGCCACAGCGGCAGCACCGGCAGCTGTTCCGCCAGGATCGCCTGCAAGCGGTGCCACATCGGCAGCCGCGCGGCGGCGTCCAGCGTCACCGGCAGGGTTTCGAGCAGCCGGTCCATCTCGGCATCGCGAAACCCCGGGTAGTTCTGGCCGGACCAGTTGCGCGCGGCATCCGGGATCTCGTCGGAATGGAAGGTGCTGCGCGGCACATTCTCGGGCGCGCTGATCCAGGCGAAGAGGGCCAGGCCCTCGAAGCGGCGGCGGCTCAAGGTCTCGCCGAAGAAGACGCGGGGCGGCTCGTTGCGGATGCGGGCCTCGATGCCGGATTGGCGCCACTGGCCTTGCAGCACCTGCTCGACCTGTTCGCGGCCGCGATTGCCGGCGGTGGTCATGATCTCCAGCGACAGGCGCTGCCCGGCGGCATTGCGGCGAATGCCGTCCTCGCCGCGCGCCGACCAGCCGGCGGCATCCAGCAGACGCGCGGCCTCGGCCGGGTCGTAAGGCGCGGGCGGCAGCGTCGCGTCATAGCCGACATCCAGCGGATGCACCGGGCCATTGGCGACCGGCTGTTTCCCGTCATAGAGCCGCTGCGCGATGGTCGCGCGATCCGAGGCCAGCAGCAGCGCCCGCCGCACCCGCACATCCGCCAGGATCGGATTGTCGAGCTTCAGGTCGATGTGCTCATAGACCAGCCCCGGCTGCACATGCAGCCGCAGCCGCGAGGCCGCCCGCCGCGCCAGCGCGATCCCCTGGTCGAGCGGCAGGCCCAACTCGCCGGCGATCATGTCGACCTGCCCGGTCATCGCCTGGGCTTCCAGCGAGGGCGTGCTCTCGATGGTACGGATCAGGATGCGGTCGAAGGCAGGAGGCGGCCCCGCCCAGGCGTCGTTGCGCACCAACCCGATCGAGGCCCCCGGCCGGACCGAGGCGATGCGATACGGCCCCGACCACAGCCCGGGGTTGGTCGGTTCGGTGTCGTACCCCGTGCGGGTGCGGTAGCCGGCGTGATCGGCTTCCCAGCGCGGGCGTTCGATATGCGCGGGCAGCGGCTGGAAATCACCGAGGGCCACGAAGTCGAAGGTCACGCGGTCAAAGTGCAAGGCGATGCTGCGGTCATCGACCACGTCCAGCGCATAGGCGCTGCGGTAGAATTCCGCGCCGCCAAAGCCGGTCTCGAAGGCGCGCCCGGCCTCCCAGGCAAAACGCAGATCCGCCGAGGAGATCGGCGTGCCATCGCCCCAGCGGGCATCGGCGCGCAGCCGGATGGTCAGCGCGAGCCCGGGTTTGCCATCCGGCGTGGTCTCGCGCACCGCCAGCCCGTTCTCCAGGCTCGGCAGCGTCTCGCAGAGCAGGCAGGCGAGGTGCCAATCGGCATCATAGGTGGTGATCGGCCGCCGCGTGAATCCCAGCACATAGGATTTGGCGGCCATCTGGTCGATGTTGGGGTGCAGCGTCGAGGGATACTGCGTGATCCCGATGGTGAGCTGCGGATGCGCGGTTTGTGCCAGGGCCGGGGCGGCCGCCAGCAGCGCCATTGCCAAGCAGAAGGTCCGAAGCATTATGGCAACGTCGCCGTGCTCATGCCGCCAGTTCTGCGCGCGCGGAATCGCGCTCACTCCAGGCAACAGGTTTGATGCCATAGGCCTTCAAGGCGTCCAGCACGGTTGCCGGCGGTGTCCGCTCATTGTCATTGATAATGGCATATCCAACCGGTTCGGCATCGCGGGCACGCCTCGCCTCCAAGGTGTCGACCCAAGCAAACGCCATATTCTCGGCCTTGTCCCTTGTGGGATTTGCAATGGCCCGCAACAGCCGCTCCGGCTGTCGTCGAGAGCGTGGAATCGCGAAGTCGAAAGTATGATCGAAGCCAGAAGCTCCCGGCAGCTTGACCCTCGGGAGGAAGCGAACCTCGTTGAGATCAAGCCACTCGGACACGTCCTCGAGAAACAGGCTTTTTGTGGTTGGGGTGGCCAACCAGAACAGGTCATTCACCGCAAGAATGGCCTGGATCAGGTTGTGCTTTCTCATCGGAAAATTGTCGGGAGTTGCGTGAAGCAGCAGTGCGCCATCCTCAATCTTCACACCAAATCCATTGAGTGTGACCTGCAAGAGGGCCTTGCGTTTGGGGCTATCCAGAGAACATCCTGACGCTTCGAGATCATCCAAAGTGTATCCGTCGTCAGTCAGCACCAAGCCACCCTCAATCCACTTGGCGTAAATCTGCACGTAGTCGTTGTGGCGGTCCAGGAATGGGGTCGTGATTTCGGTGAAATCCTTCACCTTCCGAAGAACGGTCCGGTCCTTCAGCCAAGCATGATATCGCTCGACCAAGTCGACGACATCGCTCATGTGAACAAATCCCGGTCAAAATCTGGCGGGTCTGTGATCGTGCAGAACCGCATAAAGTCGAGAAGGAGGCGCCAACGATCCACCGTGTCCGGAAATTGCGCGGCAGGCACCGGTTGCGCCCATTTGTCGCCAAACCCCTCCCGGTAAAGATGTAGGTGGGGCACGCCAATTTCCTCATCATCAGGGTTGCGGTGCGGTGCTCCGCCGAAATCCAGGCGCGCCAAGACAATCGTATTGCGGGCGCGATTCTGATACGTCCCCTTGTGCATGTTGATGCGCCCGCGCGTTACATCCAATGTAAACGCTTCACGCCCATCAAATGACTCCAACGGCACGCAAAGCTTACCGCCGGCCAACGGAAGCCTATAGGTAAATTTCTCCATTCGACGCTTTTCGAGAGCAAGAAGAAGCAAGGCTTCCGACGTGGGCAGATCGACCATTCCCGCGTCAGCAGCCTCCTCCCCCGGAGCCGCCGATACGGCCCCGATCGTCGCTACTCAGCCTAACCGCTTCCACATAGGAAACAATCTCCAGACCGACACGCTCGTCGGGCCGCTCAATCCTCCGCCTTCGCCTCGACGGCGTTGCCGATGCCGCCATGCGAGCGCGACCAGGACACGGGATCCTCCAAAAACTTGCGGACTTCCTTCAGCGCGCTTTCCTCGAAATAGGGTCGCTCGCGGCAGACCTCCAGCACATCCCACCAGGTGCAGAGGTGATGCAAGGTCAGGTTCATCTCCTTCATCGTCTCGAACGACCCCGGGAAGACGCCGTAGAAGAACACGACAAAGGTATGGTCGCAGATCGCGCCGGCATCGCGCAACGCATTGGCGAAGCGGATTTTCGACGCGCCATCGGTGGTCAGGTCCTCGACCAGCAAGGTGCGCTTGCCTTCGGGGACATCGCCCTCGATCTGGGCGTTGCGGCCGAAGCCCTTGGGCTTCTTGCGGACATAGGCCATGGGCGACAACATGCGGTCGGCGATCCAGGCGGCGAAGGGAATCCCCGCCGTCTCGCCACCCACCACCGCCTCGATGCTCTCATAGCCGATGTGGCGGCCGATCTTCTCCACCGCCAGGTCGCAGATCTTGCTGCGGGCGCGCGGGAAATAGATGATCCGGCGGCAATCGATATAGACCGGCGACTTCCAACCGGAGGTGAAGGTGTAGGGTTCCTCCGGCCGAAAGTTCACCGCCTTGATCTCAAGCAGGATGCGGGCCGTGGTCAGGGCCGCGTCGCGGTCCCAGTCGGAGGCGTGGGTCAAGGCCATGGTCGGGTCGGTGCTCCTTTGCCGCCGGATTACCGCCCGCAGCCGGCCGCGTCCATGACAGAGGACGACATCTGGGTGCTGGCCGACCCCCGCGCGGGCACGGCGGCGCAGGCGCTTGGCATCGCCGAACGGCTGGGGCGGCCGTTCCGGGTGGTGCCGCTGGAATGGGGGCCGCTGGCGCGGCTGCCGCTGCGTTGGCCGAGCCTGTGGGGGCTGACCGCCACCACGCGCGCGGCGTTTCGCCCGCCCTGGCCGAGGCTGGTCATCTCGGCCGGGCGACGCTCGGCATCGGTGGCGCTGTGGCTGGCGGCGCGCGGGGCGAAGACCGTGCATTGCATGCGGCCGGGGTTTGCCGCCGCCCGCTTCGACCTGCTGGTGGTGCCGCGCCACGACGCCCCGGCCGAGGCTGCGAACATCCTGCCCATCCTCGGCGCCACGCACCGGATCTCCCCGGCACGGCTGGCGCAGGTGCTGCCACAATTTGCCGAGCTCGGCGCCCTGCCCGTGCCGCGCGTGGCGCTGCTGCTGGGCGGGCCGGTGCGGTCCAGCGGCATGGACCCCGCCATCGCCACCGCCATCGCGGCACAGGTCGCGGGTTTTGCGGGCAGCGTGCTGGCCAGCGCCTCCCGCCGCACGGGCCCGGCGGCCACCGCGGCGCTGCGGGCGGCGCTGGCCGGGGTGCCGCACCGCGTCTTCGGCTGGGGCGATGCGGCGCCCAACCCCTATGCGGGGTTTTTGGCCTGGGCCGATATCATCGTCGTCACCGGCGATTCCGTCTCGATGCTGTCCGAGGCGCTGGTGACCGAGGCCCCGGTCCTCATCGCCGACCCCGGCGGCCTCGGCCCCCGGCATCGGCGCCTGGCCGAAACCCTTGTCGCGGCCGGGCAGGCGCGGATGCTGGGCGAGGCGCCCGTCCCGCGCACGCCGCTGGATGAAACCGGGCGCGTCGCGCAGGCGGTGCTGGCTATGCTGCCGCCACCGCCCTGATCGCCTCCCACAGTGCCTCCACCCCCGCCATCAGGTCAGGGATCTCCATCGCCTCGGCCGGGTTGTGGCTGCCGTTGCGGTTGCGCACGAAGACCATGGCCGCCGGCACCCCGTGGCGCGCGAATTCGGCGGCGTCATGCCCCGCCCCGCTCGGCATGGTGTAGGGCCGCGGCAGGGCATCGGCGATGGCCGCGGTGCGGGTCGGGTCCAGCACGACCGGCGCCGTGCGTACCGCGCGGCCGAGGCGGAACTCCACCCCCCGCCGGCGCCCGATCTCACGGCAGCGATCGGCCAGAAAGCGTTCCATGTTCTTCAGCACCATCGCATCGGTGCTGCGGATGTCGAGCGCGAAAGCGACCTCGCCGGGGATGCGCGTGGCGGTGGCCTCGCCGGCTTCGGTCGCCATCACGCCGGCGGTCAGCACGAGGTCGAAGCCCTCCTGCTCCTGCCGCGCCCAGACAGTGTCGAGGTCGTTCAGCAGCTCCGCCAGTGCCATCGCCGGGTCGTGGCGCAGATGGCGGGGGACGACCCCGGAATGCCCCGCCTCGCCGATGCAGCGCGCGGTGGGCAGGCGCAGATGGCCGCGCACGGCAGCGACGGCGGCCGCCGGCAGGTCGCGTTCGACCAGCACCGGCCCCTGCTCGATGTGCAATTCCCAAAAGGCGGTGACGGCGGAAAATTCCGCCAGCGGCTTGCCGCCCGCGGCCAGTGCCGGATCGCCACCGACCGCGGCGATGCATTCGGCCAGGCTGCCGCCCCCGCCCCGGCGCGGCACCGCAAGCTCCACCGCATCCAGCGCGCCAAAACCCGCGCGGGTGCCGACATAAGGGCCGCCGAACCAGGGGCTTTCCTCGCCGCGCAGCGCCACGGCGCGCAGCGGCAGCCCGGTCCGGGCGGCGCGGATCGCCAGCAGCAGCCCCGCGACCGTCCCCGCCGCGCCATCGAAATTGCCGCCCCGGGGCACCGTGTCCAGATGCGAGCCGGTCGCCGGGGCCGGACCGCGCAGCCCCGGCGGCGCCAGCCAGAGGTTGCCGACCGCATCGGCATGGCTCGCCAGCCCCCGCGCGGCACCGGCCTCGGCCAGCACCGCATGGCAGGCGGTCTCGGCCTCGCCCCAGGCGGGGCGGGTGAAGCCGCCGGCAGGATCGGCGCCGATCCGGGCGAATTCCTCCAGCAGCCGGGCGGCGAGGCCCGCCTCGTCGCAGGTGATCGCGTTCATTCCGCGGCGATCCGCTGCTGGCCCGGCAGGGCGATCCCGGTCAGCTCCGAGACGCGCGAAAAGCCGCGGGCGGCGCAGAAGGCGCCGATCCCCTCGATCACCCGCAGCATCGCCGCGGGCTGCACGAAGCTCGCGGTGCCGACCTGCACCGCCGAGGCCCCGGCGGCCAGGAATTCCACCGCATCCTCGCCCGAGGCGATGCCGCCGCAGCCGATGATCGGGATCCGCACCGCCTGGGCGCATTGCCAGACCAGGCGCAGCGCGATGGGCTTGAACCCCGGCCCGGAATAGCCGCCCATCCCCGCCCCCAGCGCCGGGCGCAGGGTCGCAAGGTCGATGGCCAACCCCAGGATGGTATTGGCGACGACCAGCGCATCCGCCCCGGCCTCCTCGCAGGCCCGGGCGACGGCGGCGACATCGCCGGTATTGGGCGACAGCTTGGCCCAGATCGGCAGGCCGGTGGCGCCCCGCATCGCGGCGATGGCCGCCGCCGCCGGCCCCGGTTCGGCGGCGAAGGCGCGGCCATCCGCCTCCAGGTTGGGGCAGGAGATATTCGCCTCGATCGCCGCCACGCCCGCGACCGACAGCGCGCGCGCGGCCTCGGCGAAGGCGCCGGCGGTCGGCGCCGAGACGCTGACCACCAGCGGCGCCGCGACCCCGCGCCACACCGGCAGGTCGTGGCTGAGCCAGGCCGGAATGCCCTTGCCCGGAATCCCGATGCTGTTGAGCAGCCCCTGCCCCGCCTCGGCGACGCGCGGGGTCGGGTTGCCGCGGCGCGGCTCCGGCGTCACCGATTTCGTCACCAGCGCGCCCAGGCGCGAAAGATCGAAGACCTCGGCCAGTTCCGGGCCGAAGGTGCCCGAGGCCGGCATCACCGGATTGGCCAGCACCAGCCCGCCGATGCGGACAGAGAGGTCGGCGGTCACCAGCCCTCCACCGCTTGCAGGTCGAAGACCGGGCCTTCGCGGCAGACGCGCAGGTCGCGCGCGCCATCCGGGGTGGCGATGCGGCGCACGCAGGCAAAGCACAGCCCGAGCGCACAGCCCATGCGCTGCTCGATCGCCGCCTCGCCCAGGACCCCATGCCGCGCGGCGATCTCCTGCAACAGCCGCAGCAGCCGGTCCGAGCCGCAGGTGAAGACGGCATCGGGGCGGGCGCGGATGAACTCGGCCTCGATCAGCATGGCCACGGCGGCGGGCTCGCTGCTGCCGTCGCTGTCATGCACCAGGCGCAGATCCATCGGCACAGCGCCGGAAAACGCCTCGGCCATCATGTCGCCCGGGTCGCGGGCAGAGAGGATGGCGGTGACGCCGATCCCCATCGCCGCGGCCCGGCGCGCCAGCAGCGACAGGGTCGCAAGCCCGACCCCGCGCGCCAGCACCAGGATGCGCGACCAGCCCGGGTCCAGCGAGAAGGCGCGGCCCAGCGGCCCCAGGGCATCCAGGGCGTCGCCCTCCCGCAGCCCCGCCAGCGCCGCCGTCCCCGGCCCCGCGATGCGGAACAGGAAGCCCAGCGGCTCCTGCACCCCCGCGCGCCAGACGCTCATGGGGCGGCGCAGATAGGAACCGGGGCAGAGCAGATGGCAGAACTGGCCCGCTGCGACCGTGGCGGAGAGCGCCGGCGCCTCGACCAGAAGGCGATGGTAGCGGGCGCCGACCGGCGCGCTGTCGATGATCCGCCCAAGATGGGCTGCAACGGGAAACGGACCGGCGGTGCCGTCCATATGCTATCGGCCTGATCGTGAGGCGGCACGCTGACGCAGGATCGGGTCGGCCGTCAACAGGCTTGCGCCCATGGCTCAGGCGGCCGGCAGACCCATATGCGCCCGCAGCAGCGCCAGCAGCTGGGCCGGCGCTTCCAGTTCCGGCAGATGCCCCACGCCTTCCAGCGCCACGAAGCGCGAGAAGGGGATCGCCGCCGCCACCGCCTGGGCGACCGGCAGCGGGTTCACCGCATCGCGGCTGCCGCTGATGACCAGGCTGGGCGCCAGGACCCGCGGCGCGAAATCGACCACAACATCGACCAGGTCGCTGCAGCGCGCCGCCGCCATCAGCCCCGGCGCATCGGTCGCGGCCAAGGCGGCGCGGACCAGATCGCCCACCACCTCCTCGGTGCCAGGGGCGACCAGGGTCTGCCAGCGGGCGCCGGCGAAGGCGATCCCGCCCTCGGCGATGCTGGCCGCGCGCATCGCCAGCATCATGGCCCGCGCCTCCGCCCCTTTCCAGCGCTGCCCCCGGCTGGGGCCGGTCAGGGCCAGCGTCGCGACCCGGCCCGGATGGCGCGCGGCCAGAGCGGTCGCGACCACCGCGCCGAAGGCGGAGCCGACCACATGCACGAGGCCGGTTTCGCCCAAGGCATCCAGCAGCGCCACCGCGGCATCGGCATAGGCCTCGGCGGAGGGCGCCTCGGCCAGGAGGCGGTCGCTCAACAGATAGCCGGGCGCGTTCCAGGCGATCACCCGTGCCTGCGGCGCCAGCCCCTGCATCAGGAAGCACGCGGAGCGGCTGTTGCGCGCCATGCCATGCAGCAGCAGCACCGGCGCGCCCTGCCCCGCCTCCATCCAGGACAGCCGCGGCCCGACGAGGCCGAGCCGCGCCGCATCCACGGTGGTGGTGTTCAGCTCCGGCAGGCCGGCGGCCGGGGAGCCATCGGGATGGATCATGCGGGCGTGTCCTGCGACGCCGCCCAGGGGTCCGCCTCGTCCAGCTCGGGCTTGCGGCCCCGGCGCATCCGCCCGCGCGACAATTCCGTCACCACGCCATGCAGGGTGCGGAGTTCCTGCGTCGTCACCTCGCCGCGCTGGAACCAATGCGCGAGGTTGCGGACCATTCCCGGCCGCTTGGCCTGGTTGTCGAGAAACCCCGAAGCATCCAGCTCGGCCATCAGCCGCCCGAGCAGCCCATCGACCTCGCCCTTGGTCGCGACCCGGGTCTCGTTGGTCATCAACGTCCGGGCGGGGGTCGGCTCGGTCGCCGTCCACCATTCATAGGCCAGGATCATCACCGCCTGCGCGAGGTTCAGCGACATATGCGCGGGGTTCAGCGGGTAGCGCACCAGCGTGTCGGCGCGCGCCATGTCGTCATTGTCGAGCCCCGCGCGTTCCGGCCCGAACAGTACGGCGGCGCGCAGCGGGCGGGCATTGATCGCGCGCAGATCCTCGGCCGCCGCCCGGGCGGTGCGGACGGGGATGACGATGTGGCGCGGCCGCGGGCAGGTCGCGAAGACGCGGTGGCAATCGGCCACGGCATCGGCGACGGTCGGGTGGATGGTCGCGGCGTCCAGGATGCGGTCGGCCCCGCTGGCGGCGCGCCAGGCATAGGGCTGCGGCCAGCCGTCGCGCGGGGCGACGATCCGCAGATGGAACAGCCCGCCATTGGCCATGGCGCGGGCGGCGGTGCCGATGTTTTCGCCAAGCTGCGGGCGGACCAGCACGATGATCGGGCTTTCGCCGGGGGGCGGGGCGAGTTCCGCGCCGCCTTCATGGCGGCCCCCGGTCATGGGCAGGTTTCCTTCATGCCCGGCCCATGCCCCCCCGGGCAAAGCGGCGCAAGGGGTTCAGCGCGGCAGCCGCTCCAGAAGCGCGCGCATTTGCACGATCTCGGCTTCCTGCGCCGCGATGATGGATTCGGCAAGGCGGCGGACCTCGGGGTCGCGGCCATGGCGCAGGACGATCCGCGCCATCTCGATCGCGCCCTGGTGGTGCGGGATCATGCCGGCGACGAAATCCCGGTCGGCCTGGCCGGAATAGGCGATGTCCATGTCGCCATGCATCCGCGCCAGGGCCGCGCGGAATTCCGTGGTGGCGGCGGGTTCGGCCGCGGCCGCCGTGCCATGGTCCGCATGTTGGGCGGCGGCGGGCAAGGCGAGCAGCAGCAGGAGCGGCAGGAGGCGGAACATCGACGGGGTCTCCAGAACGGCAGGAAGGTCGTCATGCCGGCCTGCCCCTATGGGAAGGTCAAGTGGGTCAGGGCAAGCGCCATGGCATAGACCCCGGTCAGCGCGATCACCGCCACCGACAGCCAGGGCGCCCGGGCCGCGACCCGTTCCAGCCAGGGCCAGCCCGCCCGCGCCCGCCGCGCCCCGACGGCGGCCGCCACCCCGACGCCGACCAGCACCAGCGCGAGCCCGAGGCTGAAGGCGGTGACCGTGGCGATGCCCAGGCCGAAGGCGCCGGCATGCAGGCACAGCGCCAGCACCACCAGCGCCGAGGGGCAGGGCACGAGCCCGCCCGAAAAGCCGAAGGCGATGATTTCCCCATGGCCCGGCGCCACCGCGGGGGCATCATCATAGTGGTGGTGGTCATGGTCATGGTCGTGGTCGTGGTGATGCCCGTGGTGGTCATGCCCCGCCGCCGGCGCCATCATCCCACGCGCCATCCAGCCCGCGACGCCCAGCGCCACCAGCCCCGAGGCCAGCCCGAGCCAGGGCATCAGCGCCTCCGGCAGCAGATCCC
>Ga0255334_1000337_pt1 | contig 42245 bp, 37 predicted proteins | sample EtOH5_35cm_T3_12_FD_202080 | JGI IMG/M metagenome (GOLD analysis project Ga0255334, IMG submission 202080) | Sandy soil microbial communities from University of British Columbia, Vancouver, Canada - EtOH5_35cm_T3_129 | ecosystem: Engineered > Artificial ecosystem > Sand microcosm > Unclassified ... | reverse complement strand
AAGTTGGATCAGGTTTCGGAAAGCACCGGCATATGTTGAACTCGCCTAAGTTATTGATAAACCTGCTGTATCGGGCTTCGGCGTAGTCCAGCGAAGTTCGGTGCGGGAGTCATGGTGAAATGAAAAAAGCCCGAAGGCCGTGAGGCCTGCGGGCTTTTTGTGGGGCTGCGCAGCCAGGGAGACTGCGCAGGGGCCAGGCAATTACATGCCCATGCCGCCCATTCCACCCATGCCGCCCATGTCAGGCATGCCGCCGCCAGCACCGGCTTCTTCCTTCGGTGCGTCTGCCACCATGCACTCGGTCGTCAGCAGCAGCGATGCCACGGACGCAGCGTTCTGCAGGGCCGTGCGGGTCACCTTCGTGGGGTCCAGAATGCCCAGTTCGAGCATGTCGCCGTAGCTGTCGTTGGCAGCGTTGAAGCCGAAGTTGCCCTTGCCGGCCAACACCGCGTTCACCACCACCGAGGCTTCGCCACCCGCGTTGTTCACGATTTCGCGCAGAGGCGCTTCGATGGCCTTCAGCACCAGGGCAATGCCGTGGTCCTGGTCGGCGTTGTCACCCTTGATGGAGGTGCCAACCGCTTGCTTGGCACGCAGCAGGGCCACGCCACCACCGGCTACAACGCCTTCTTCCACCGCTGCACGGGTAGCGTGCAGTGCGTCTTCCACGCGGGCCTTCTTTTCCTTCATTTCGACTTCGGTGGCAGCGCCGACCTTGATCACGGCCACACCGCCAGCCAGCTTGGCTACGCGCTCTTGCAGCTTTTCGCGGTCGTAGTCGGACGTGGCTTCTTCGATCTGCACGCGCACTTGCTTGACGCGGGCTTCGATGTCGCCCGCAGCGCCAGCGCCGTCGATGATGATGGTGTTTTCCTTGCCCACTTCGATGCGCTTGGCCTGGCCCAGGTCGGCCAGCGTCACCTTTTCGAGCGTCAGGCCCACTTCTTCAGCGATGACCTTGCCGCCCGTCAGGATGGCGATGTCTTCCAGCATGGCCTTGCGGCGGTCGCCGAAGCCAGGAGCCTTCACTGCCACCACCTTCAGGATGCCGCGGATCGTGTTCACGACCAAGGTAGCCAGGGCTTCGCCTTCGACTTCTTCGGCAATGATCAGCAGGGGACGGCCGGCCTTGGCAACCTGCTCCAGCGTGGGCAGCAGGTCGCGGATGTTGCTGATCTTCTTGTCGAACAGCAGCACGAAGGGGTTGTCCAGAATCGCGGATTGCTTTTCGGGGTTGTTGATGAAGTAGGGCGACAGGTAGCCGCGGTCAAACTGCATGCCTTCCACGACGTCCAGTTCGCTGTCCAGCGACTTGCCGTCTTCCACGGTGATCACGCCTTCCTTGCCAACCTTGTCCATGGCGTCAGCAATCAGCTTGCCGATGGTTTCGTCGGAGTTGGCCGAGATCGAGCCGACCTGGGCGATTTCCTTGGACGTGGTGGTGGGCTTGGAAGCCTTCTTCAGCTCGGCAACCAGGGCCGTCACAGCCTTGTCGATACCGCGCTTCAGATCCATCGGGTTGATGCCGGCGGCCACATACTTGAAGCCTTCGCGCACGATGGCCTGGGCCAGCACGGTAGCGGTGGTGGTGCCGTCACCCGCGTTGTCGCTGGTCTTGGAGGCCACTTCCTTCACGAGCTGGGCGCCCATGTTCTGCAGCTTGTCCTTGAGTTCGATTTCCTTGGCCACGGACACACCGTCCTTGGTCACGGTAGGGGCGCCGAACGAGCGCTCCAGCACCACATTGCGGCCCTTGGGGCCCAGGGTCACCTTGACCGCATTGGCCAAAATGTTCACGCCTTCAACCATGCGTGCGCGGGCTTCGCCGCCGAAAACTACGTCTTTTGCTGCCATTTTTGGCTCCTAAATTCTGAAAATCGTTAAACGGATAACGGTTTGTGGTGAAAGAAAGCGTAGCGAGCAGGTGTCAGGCTAGGCGCACGGAGCTCAGCAACCGGAACGTACCTGCCTGGTACGTGAGGATTGCGAGCACCGCGCAACGACGCCTGGCGCCTGCGCAGTAGCTTTATTTCTCCACAACGGCGAACAGGTCGTCTTCTTTCATCACGAGCAACTCGTCGCCCTTGACCTTGACGGTCTGGCCCGAGTACTTGCCGAACAGAACGCGGTCACCGACCTTCACGTTCAGGGCGATCAGCTCGCCCTTGTCGTTCTTCTTGCCGGGGCCGACGGCCAGCACTTCACCTTGATCGGGCTTTTCAGCGGCGTTGTCGGGGATCACGATGCCGGAGGCGGTCGTGGTTTCGCTTTCGATACGCTTGACGATCACGCGATCGTGCAGAGGGCGAAGGTTCATTGCATTGCTCCTGTTGACTGACAATAAAAAGCCGGATTACGAAGCGCCCGAACTTTCGGGCGCCACCAAACTTCCTCCGCACAAATGCTTGTTAGCACTCGTTCGGGGCGAGTGCTAATGATACGGGCATTTGTGTCTATTTCAAGACGTCCCCCGCCGTTTGGGGGATTTCTGGTGGAGGGTTGCTGAAGAAGCGAGCGATGGAGGGGGCTGCCCCGACCCGGCTGGATGGCTTCCGCCTGGCCCCGGTTTTTGGTGGGCGCTTGTATGCTATATAAATAATAGCTGTTTGCGCAATACCAGAAAGCGCTTCAGCCTGTTTTTATAGATAAATACAGCGCCCTGGCGATTCAACCGGCTCAGGGCGCCTGCCTGGTCACCACCGCTTCCAGCGCCATGGACCGGATGGTGACGGCGGCCGCTTCGGCATCGGCATGGTCGCTGAAAGGGCCCACCCGGACCTGCAGCCGGCGCTTTTTGCCAGTGAGGATTTCCTGGCGGAAAGCGGGCAGTCCTTCATTGAGCAAGCGTGCCTGGGCCTTGCGGGCATTGGCTTCGTCGGCGAAGACACCCACGTTGATGTAGTAGCCCGCTGCGGTGCCGACCACTGCCGGGACCGTGGTGTCTGGGTCTGACGCATTGGCGTCCGGCGGCGACGCCGTCGCGTCGGGCGCCAATGCCTTGGCCTGGGATGGCGGGGATCGTTTGGCGGGCACAGCGGGGCGCGAGGCCCGCTCCATCGGTGCTGCGGAAGGGGGCGCGAAGGCGGCAGGTTCGGGTTGTGCCAGCGCCCGTTCGGGCTCTGCCCGCGGTGGCGGGATGGCTGCCGCCTCCGGGGCGGAGCCATGGGGTTGCGCGGCGGTGGCTATCGCCACCGGTGAATCTGCTGCTGCGGGCGCCGATGCGGCTGGAAGGGCCGGCGTGGTGGACGGCTGCGCAAGCAGCGCGGGGGGCGTTGGACGCACCTGGGCAGCGGGCGTGGCCGGGCCCGCGCTTTGCTGTGCCGGCGTGGAGGGAATCGCCAGGCAGGCCCCGGCAGCGGCCAGCGCCAAGGCCAGGTTGCCTGCCGCCAGCCAGGCCAGCCGTTTCAAGGAACTGGCCTGCTTTGCCAACAGCGCACAGGCTTCGTTCAGAGTGTGCGTGGCGGTCAGGGCCCGTGCAATTTTCTTGTGGGTGTCGGCATGCAGCAGGGCATTGCCATAGAGTCCGGGCACGGCGCAGCCGAGCAGAACAAACGCCGCCACCACGCCCCATTCCACCGCCTGGGGCCATTGCAGCAGCGGGCGCCCCACGCCGAACACCAGCAGCGCCAGGCTCTCGGCGGCCGCCACATACACCAGCGCCGCGCCCCATAGCTGGCGAAACACCATCCAGTTCAGGGTGCCCAGGCTGGCCGCCCAGTTCCAGTGGGTGGTGGTGCGCCCGGCCTCATCGAAGTGCGCAAAAACCGGCAGGTAACGGGACAGATGGACGGGGCCGAGTGCCGCGCTGTACAGGGCCGCCATGGCGCGGTCGGATCGGGGTTTCGACGGCAAAAGAGCGGTGATTTCTGCAGGTTCCGTGGTGGCGGGCATGGCTGATTCTGGCATGTGCCGGGCCCCGTGGCCCCATGGGGAACGTCAGCAAGAAGCCGCAGCGGGCAGCGGTTGCGGCGGTATGCTCTGGCGCGCAGCGGACGGGCGCCGTGGGTGCGCGCCGTCCCTGCGGTGTTGGCGCGAATGTCGTGGTGATCCGTTCTTGCCACCATGGCACGCGCATGCCGCTGAAGTGTTCAACCTGGGTGGCTTTTCTTGGCACACTACATCAGTTTTCAGGAGTCGGTGCGATGAACATTGCCCATTTGCTGCGCCGCAGCGCCCAGGTCCATGCCGAGCAGCCCGCAGTGCTCTCTGGCAATGAGGTGGTGATGAACTACCAGACGCTGGGCGCCCGGGCGGCGGCGCTGGCCGCCTATCTGCGCGTCGGGTGCGGCGTGGCGCCCGGCGACCGCGTGGCCATCTACGCCGCCAACTGTCCGGAATATCTGGAGGCGCTGCACGCCATTCTGTGGGCGGGCGCGGTGTCGGTGCCGGTCAACTACAAGCTGCATGCCAAAGAGCTGACGCATGTGCTGGCCGATTCCGGGGCGCGCGTGGTTCTGGCATCGCAATCGCTCGCCCCGGCCGCGCGCGAAGCCGGCGCCTTGGAGGCTGGCCTGCTGGTGTTCGGCACCGATGCCTACCGGGCTGCCGTGCAGCATGCGCCCATGGAAGTCCACGATCGCGCCCCGCAGGATGTTGCCTCGCTGTTCTACACCTCGGGCACCACCGGCCGCCCCAAGGGCGTGATGCAGACGCACCGCAACCTGCTGGCCATGACGGCCTGCTATTTCATGGATGTGGACGACATCGCACCGGGCGATGCCATGGTCTACGCCGCGCCCATGTCGCACGGCGCGGGGCTCTACAACTACGCCCAGGTGCTGCGGGGCGCACGCCATGTCGTGCCCGTGTCGGGCGGCTTCGATCCCGCCGAGCTGGTGCAGTTGGCCGCCTCGGTGGGCCAGATCACGCTGTTTGCCGCGCCCACCATGGTGCACCGGCTGGTGGAGCATGTGCGGGCCACGGGCGCGGACGTGGCGGGCTTCAAGACCATCGTGTACGGCGGTGGCCCCATGTATGCCGACGACCTGCGCCAGGCGCTGGCCACCATGGGCAACCGTTTCGTGCAGATCTACGGCCAGGGCGAAAGCCCGATGACCATCACCGCCCTGGCACGCGCGCAACTGGCCGACCGCAAGCACCCGCGCTGGGCCGAGCGCATGGCATCGGTGGGCGTGGCGCAGTCGCTGGTGGAGGTGCGCGTGGTCGATGCCGCCGGCCAGCCGCTGCCCGCGGGTGAGACGGGCGAGGTGGTGGTGCGCGGCGAGACCGTGATGCCCGGCTACTGGAACAACCCCGAAGCCACGGCCCAGACACTGCGCGATGGCTGGCTGAATACCGGCGACATGGGTCAACTGGATGGCGACGGTTTTCTCACGCTCAAGGATCGCTCCAAGGACGTGATCATCTCGGGTGGCTCCAACATCTACCCGCGCGAGGTCGAAGAGGTGCTGCTGCTGCACCCGCAGGTGCGCGAGGTGGCGGTGATCGGCCAGCGCGATGCCGGCTGGGGCGAGGTGGTGGTCGCCTTCCTCGTGGCGGGCGACGGCGGGCCGGTGGCGGACGCGGCGCTCGACGCGCTGTGCCACGACCACATCGCGCGCTTCAAGCGGCCCAAGGCGTACCGGTGGGTGGAGGCGCTGCCCAAGAACAGCTACGGGAAGGTGCTCAAGACGGAGTTGCGGGAGATGCCGGGCTGAAAAGGGCTTTCCCTGCAAAGGCCACGGCATGGATCTACCATCGCAGGCTGACTGTTTTTCAGCGAGCCCGCCATGACCACCAAAGCCCTCAAGATCGATTTCGTCTCCGATGTCTCCTGTCCCTGGTGCATCATCGGCCTCAAGGCGCTGGAGCAGGCGGCGGACCGGCTGAAGGGCGAAGTCGCTCTCGACCTGCGCTTCCAGCCCTTCGAGCTGAACCCGCAGATGGCCGCCGAAGGCCAGGACATGGGCGAGCACCTGCACGAAAAGTACGGCGCCACGCCCGAGCAGAACCAGAAGAACCGCGAGGCCATTGCCGCCCGCGGCGCGGAGCTGGGTTTCACCTTCCGCATGGACAAGCGCAGCCGCATCTACAACACCTTCGATGCGCACCGCCTGCTGCACTGGGCGCAGGAGCAGGGCCTGCAGCGAGCGCTCAAGCATGCGCTGTTCACGGCGTATTTCACCGAGGGCCGGAACCCGGGCGATCATGAGGTGCTGGTGCGTGTGGCGGGCGAGGTGGGGCTGAACCCCGATGCCGCCCGCGAGCTGCTGGCCTCAGACCGCTATGCCAGCGAGGTGCGCGAGCGCGAGCAGTTCTATCAGCAGCAGGGCATTCACTCGGTGCCGGCGATCATCATCAATGACCGCCATCTGATCTCAGGGGGGCAGCCGGTGGAGGTGTTCGAGCAGGCGCTGCGCCAGATTGCAGCACAGGGTTGAAGGGATGGATTTGCTATTGGATCAATAGCTTGTTGCGTTTGATTGGTAAGCGCCAGAGGCTGATTTGATCCAAAAAAACGGGGGCTTTGCGCCCCCGATTCACTTGCGCAGCGGGATGGGCGTGGCGCGGTCCATCGGCACGGCGGTCACGCTGTTCTGGGGCGAGCCGTCGATCAGCTTGTCGGAGTACGTGAGGTAGACCAGCGTGTTGCGCGCGGGGTCCACCATGCGCACGATGCGCAGGCGCTTGAACAGGATGGACATGCGTTCGCTGAACACTTCTTCCTGCTTCTTGAGCGGCTGGGGGATGCTGATGGGCCCTACCGGGCGGCAGGCGATTGATGCCTCGGCGCGGTCTTCGGCCAGGCCGAGCGTGCCCTTGACGCCGCCGATGCGCGCGCGCGAGACATAGCAGGTGACGCCCTGCACACCGGGGTCGTCGTAGGCTTCCACGATGATGTCGTGGTCGCGGCCTATCCACTGAAAGGCCGTGTCCACGGTGCCGATTTTGTCGCCCGACGCGGCCAGCGCAGCGCCCGCCAGCAAGGTGGAGGCCAGCAGGCCCCCGGCCACGGCGGCCCAGCGGCGTGCGGTGGTCATGCGGCCACCCCGGCTTCGGCGCAGCGCCGGGCCAGGTGGGCCAGGGCTTCTTCCACCTGGTCCACCAGCACCAGGCACAGGTCGCCGGGCTGCAGGCGATCGAGGGCGGCATCGATGGCAATGAACTCGCCCCGGATTTCCTCGACATGCCTGGTGCGCGCGGCGCCGGCCAGGCCCTCGCGCAGCAGGGCCATCACCTCGCCGTCGCCGCGGCCGCGCTGGGCGGCGTCCTGGTACAGGATCACGTCGTCAAAGGCGGCGCCGAGGATGACCGTTTGCTCGCGGATGTCCTCGTCGCGGCGGTCGCCGGCACCGCTGATCACCACGCTGCGGCGGTTGCCGGGCAGGGCATCCACGGCGGCCACCAGGGCGCGCATGGCGTCGGGGTTGTGGCCGTAGTCGGCGATCACCGTGGCGCCCTTGAAGTCCATGAGGTTGAAGCGGCCCGGGGCGTTGTCGCTGTCATTCACAAAGCCCGAGAGCCCGCGGCGAATGGTCTGCCAGGGCAGGCCGGCGCCCCAGGCGGCTGCCACCGAGGCCATGACGTTTTCGACCTGGAAACCAATCTTTCCGTTGCGCGTGATGGGCACGTCGCGCAGATGGATGGTTTCGCGCCACGAGCCCTCCGCGGCCACGATGGAGTCGCCATCCACATACACGGTGCGGTGGCCCTGCGCGCGGTGCGTGGCCATCACGGGGTGGTGGCGGTCGCTGGCAAAGTAGATGATCTTGCCGGGGCAGGCCGAGGCCATGGCGGCCACGATGGGGTCGGTCGCGTTGAGCACGGCATAGCCGGTGGTGGCCACGTTCTGCACGATCACGCGCTTCAATACCGCCAGGTCTTCCACCGTGGTGATGTAGTTCAGCCCCAGGTGGTCGCCCGCGCCGATGTTGGTGACCACGGCCACCTGGCAGCGGTCAAACCCCAGGCCTTCTCGCAGGATGCCGCCGCGCGCGGTTTCGAACACGGCCGCGTCCACCTCGGGGTGCAGCAGCACGTTGCGGGCGCTCTTGGGGCCGCTGCAGTCGCCGCTGTCGATCTGGCGGCCGTTCACATACACGCCATCGGTGTTGGTCATGCCCACGCGCAGGCCCTGGGCCGTGAACAGGTGGGCGATCAAACGAGCGGTGGTGGTCTTGCCATTGGTGCCCGTGACAGCCACCACGGGGATGCGGCCATCGTCGCCGTGCGTGTAGAGCCGGTCCACCATGGCCTGGCCCACGTTGCGCGGCTTGCCGTAGCTGGGGGCCAGGTGCATGCGCAGGCCGGGGGCGGCGTTCACTTCCACAAAGCCGCCGCCCTGTTCTTCCAGAGGGCGCAGCACGGTTTCGGCCACCATGTCCACGCCGCAGATGTGCAGGCCGACCATCTGGGCGGCTGCAATGGCGCGCGCGGCCACTTCGGGGTGCACGTCGTCGGTCACATCGGTGGCGGTACCGCCGGTGGACAGGTTGGCGTTGTTGCGCAGGATGACACGCTGGCCCTTGGAGGGCACCGAATCGGGCGTCAAGTCCTGCATGGCCAGGCGGGCCACGGCAATGTCATCGAGGCGGATCTTGGTGAGCGAGGTGGCATGGCCCTCGCCGCGGCGCGGGTCGAGGTTGACCAGCTCCACCAGCTCGCGCACGGTGTGCTGGCCGTCGCCCAGCACCTGGGGCGGCTCGCGCCGGGCGGCGGCCACCAACTGGTCGCCCACCACCAGCAGGCGGAAATCGTGGCCGGGCAAAAAGCGCTCGACCATCACGGTGCCGTAGTCGGCGGCGTTCCTGTAGGCCTCCTCCAGCTGGGTACGGTCGGTGATGTTGACCGTGACGCCCTTGCCCTGGTTGCCGTCCTGGGGCTTCACCACCACGGGCAGGCCCACCTTGAGGGCCACTTCCCAGGCTTCTTCCACGGTATCCACCGGCTGGCCCAGCGGCACCGGCACGCCGGCGGCGTGCAGCAGGCGCTTGGTGAGGTCCTTGTCCTGGCCAATGGATTCGGCCACGGCGCTGGTCGAGTCGATCTCGGCGGCCTGGATGCGGCGCTGCTTGGAGCCCCAGCCAAACTGCACCAGGCTGCCGCGCGTGAGGCGGCGAAACGGGATGTCGCGGGCCACGGCGGCGTCCACGATGGACCCGGTGCTCGGGCCCAGGCGCTCGTCTTCGTCGAGCTCGCGCAGATTGGCAATGGCCGCTTCGGCATCGAATTCGCCCTGGCCCAGCGCGGCGTTGATGAGGCGCTGGGCGTCCTCGAAGGCCTGCCGGCCCACGGCTTCCTCGCTGTATTCCACGACCACCTGGTAAACGCCCGGATCGGTCGTGGCGGTAGTGCGGGCAAAGGTCACCGGGCAGCCGGCCTGGGCCTGCAGGGCCAGCGCCGCCATCTGCAGCACATGGGCAAGCGAGACATCGCCGCTGCCGCCTTCGGGGTGCAACACGCCGATGGCCGGAAACAGGGCCCGCAGCCGGGCTTCAAAACCGGCCATGCGGGCGATGGCCCGTTCGGATTCGGCGCAGGCCACCACGGCCTCGATGGCCATGTGGCGGCTCCAGAGGTTGGGGCCGCGCAGGGCCCGGGTGCGGGATACATCCATGGAAGTGTCTTTCAGTGGTCCATCAGGGCTGGCGGGCCCCGGTCGGTTCGAGGGCGATGGAATCAACAACGGGTTGGCATCAGGTGGGCAGGGTGCTCACGGGTGGCAGCTCTGGCTCGAACGTCTTGATGCCGGCGCCGATGAGGTCGGGGGCAATGTCCAGCGCCCAGGCAGCGCCAATGGCAGCCAGCAAGGCATCGGTGTCGGGCACGATGGCGTTGCGCCCGAACGTGAGTTCGGACAGCGTGCCCAGCACATGCTCCGCGCTGCCGGTGGCCAGCACCACGCGGCTGTTGCGCACAATCACGGCGCGACCCTGGTCACGGGCGCGGTGTTCCACGATGGCGGGCAGGCTGGCGTCCAGTGCATACAGCACCACATCGCCATCGCACAGCGGGGCCAGGTCGGCCACCTGCGGATCGGCGGCGTTGAGCACGGCGGCGCCACCGTCCAGCACCACGTCGACCTGCGTGCGCAGCACCTTGGGCATCTGTTCGCGGCTCTGGATGTCGAATTCGGCCAGGTTTTCTGCGCCATCCATGTCGGTGACCACGCCTACCTGGCAGCGGTCGTAGGCCAGCCCGTCGCGCAGGATGGTGCGGGCGTCGTTTTCAATCACGGCCGCCTGCACCATCTGGTTCATGAGCAGGCGGTGGGCGGCTTCCCAGTGGGCGCTGTCTGCGGCTTCCACACAGCGGCGGTCCAGAAAAAGGCCGTCGCGGCAGGCCAGGCCGGTGTGCCGCCCGCCCAGGTGCAGCAGCCAGGCCACCAGGCGTGCAATGGTGGCGGTGCCCCGCGTGCCGGCCACGCCCACCACCGGGATGCGGCCGACGGTGTCGTCGTCTTCGTGCTCTTCGGAGGGGAACAGGTGCTCGACGATGGCCTGGCCCACGGGCCGGGGGGCGCCCACGGCGGGCTTGAGGTGCATGAGCAGGCCGGGGCCGGCGTTCACTTCCACAATGGCGCCGCCCTGTTCGTGAAGGGGGCGGGAGATGTCTTGCGCCACCATGTCGATGCCGGCGATGTCCAGCCCCACCACCTTGGCGGCCAGCGCGGCGATGTAGGCCACTTCGGGGTGCACGTCATCGGTGCAATCCACGGCCACGTTGCCGTTGCGCTGCACCACGATCTGGCGCCCGGCGGCGGGAACCGAGTGGGCCTCCAGCTCCTGGCGCTTGAGTTCCAGTTGCACGGGGACGTTGGTGTTCACGTCGATGATTTCGAGCGGGTACTCTTCCTCGTAGCCCCGGCGCGGGTCGGAATTGAGCTGCGTGTTGATCAGCTCGGTCACCGTGGACCGGCCGTTGCCGGTGATGGACACCACTTCACCCCGCGCCGCCGCCACCAGCTTGCCGCCCACCACCAGCAGGCGGTGTTCGTCGCCGGGGATGAAGCGTTCGACCATCACGTCGCTGCCTTCGGGGTAGGCCAGGTGGTAGGCCGCCTCGATGTCTTCCTTCTTGCGCAGGTCCAGTGTCACGCCACGGCCATGGTTTCCGTCCGACGGCTTGACCACCACGGGCAGGCCGATCTCCTCGGCGGTTTCCCAGGCCTCTTCAGGGCTGTGGACCACCTGGCCGTCAGGGATCGGCACGCCGCAGGCCTTGAGCAGGCTTTTGGTGAGGTCCTTGTCGCTGGCGATGCCTTCGGCGATGGCGCTGGTGAATTCACTTTCGGCCGTCCAGATGCGGCGCTGGCGCGCCCCGTAGCCCAGTTGCACCAGGTTGCCGTCGTTCAGGCGAATGTGGGGAATGCCACGGTCCGTGCCCGCCGTCACGATGCAGGCGGTGCTGGGGCCCAGGTACCGGTCATCGACCTCGGTGCGCAGCCGCGCCACGGCGGCCTGCACGTCAAACGGCTCATCGTTGATGGCGGCCATCAGCAGGCGGTGCCCCTGTGCCAGTGCAATGCGGGCCACCTGTTCGTCCCGTGCCCGGAAAACCATGCGGTAAACGCCGCGCACCGATGTGCTGCGGGTCTGGCCAAAGCCCGTGGGCATGCCCGACAGGTTGAGCAGCTCGATGACGACGTGCTCCAGCACATGGCCGCACCAGGTGCCCTCTTGCAGCCGCTGCAGGAAGCCGCCGCGCTCGCCCACGCCACAGTGGTGCTCCTCCAGGGCAGGCAACCAGGTTGTGAGGCGGTCATTGAGGCCGGCAATGGTGTTGGAGGGGTGGTCTTCCAGAACGCCCAGGTCGAGCCAGACCTCGAGTGCCGGCCGGTAGGTCCAGATGTTGGGGCCGCGCAGGTAGTTGATGCGGAGCAGTCGGATGTCGTCGATTTTTGCCATGTTGCGGAGCGGTTCAGGGGCACCGGGCGGGCCGGACAGGGAGTGCAATTGTGCGCCCGGTTGGGCGCCCGTTTTGCCAATCAATGGGTGGAGGGGGAGTGCAGTTTGCACTGGCGTTTCGGGTTTCGGTCAAAATTCCGGCTTCTGCAACGCGTGCGGCTTTGTGTCGCCGGCTGCAGAGAACCCAAACATATGCAACATCACCATTCTGTGGATGCCTCCGGTGTCTTTACTGGCCCCCAGGGGGCCGATCTGCGGGCCATGCTCGCTCCCCAAGAGAACGTGCTGGCCGCGTTACAGGTTGACCTGAGCGCGCAATTGCGCTTTGCCGCCGGCTGGGTGGTGGTGACACCGGAGCGCATTCTGGCCTGCGAACCGGGGGCTGCCGCCTGGCGCGCCTGGCCGCTGTCGGACGGGCTGGCGCTGCGCCAGCAGGACCATGGCGGGGTGGGAACGCTGGAATTGCATGCGCCCGATGCGCGGCTTGCCTTCTGGCGCTTTACCTTGGCACACCACCCCCAGGCCCTGCGCCTGGTACAGCGGTTCGAGCAGGCGGTGGCCCGCAGCCTGGTGGCCGGTGCGGCGCAGGACGAGGCCGACGAGCCCACCTGCCCCCTGTGCCATACCCCGCTGCCCCCCGACACCGAGGAATGCCCGGCCTGCGCGCGTGCCCAGCCGCCGCAGACGTCCACCTGGGTGCTGCTGCGCCTGTGGCGCTTCGCGCGGCCCTACCGCAAGCAGCTGGCAATGGGGTTTGGGCTGACGCTCGCGTCCACGGCGGCCACGCTGGTGCCGCCTTATCTCACCATCCCGCTGATGGATGACATCCTGATCCCGTTCCAGAACGGCCAGCAGATCGAACCCGGGCTGGTGTTGCTGTATCTGAGCGGCCTGCTGCTGTCGGCTCTGGCCGCGTGGGGCCTCTCCTGGGCACGCACCTACATCCTGGCGCTGGTGTCCGAGCGCATTGGCGCCGACCTGCGCACCACCACCTACGAGCATCTGCTGCGCCTGTCGCTCGACTACTTTGGCGGCAAGCGCACGGGCGACCTGATGGCGCGCATCGGCTCCGAGACCGACCGCATCAACGTGTTCCTGTCGCTGCATGCCCTCGATTTCGTCACCGATGTGCTGATGATCTGCATGACGGCGGCCATCCTGTTCTCCATCAACCCCTGGCTGGCGCTGGTCACGCTGGTGCCGCTGCCCTTCATCGGCTGGATGATCCACACCGTGCGCGACCGGCTGCGCACGGGTTTCGAGAAGATCGACCGCGTGTGGTCCGAGGTGACCAACGTGCTGGCCGACACCATTCCGGGCATCCGCGTGGTCAAGGCCTTTGCCCAGGAAAAGCGCGAGGCCCAGCGTTTTCGCGATGCCAACCAGCACAACCTGGAGGTGAACGACAAGCTCAACAAGACCTGGTCGGTGTTCACGCCCACGGTATCGCTGCTGACCGAAATCGGCTTGCTGGTGGTCTGGGCGTTTGGCATCTGGCTGGTGTCGCGCAACCAGATCACGGTGGGTGTGCTGACGGCCTTCATTGCCTACATCGGGCGCTTTTACGGCCGGCTCGATTCGATGAGCCGCATCGTTTCGGTCACGCAAAAGGCGGCCGCCGGCGCCAAGCGCATCTTTGACATCCTGGACCATGTCAGCAACGTGCCCGACCCGGTTCAGCCCGTGAAGCTGGCCCGCGTCGAGGGGGCGATCCAGATGCGCAACGTGGGTTTTCGCTACGGCAGCCGCGCGGTCATCAAGCACCTGGACCTCGATATCCGCCCCGGCGAGATGATCGGCCTGGTGGGGCACAGCGGTTCGGGCAAGAGCACGCTGGTCAACCTGATCAGCCGGTTTTACGACGTGAGCGACGGCTCCATCCAGGTCGATGGCGTCGACATCCGCCGCTTTGCCGTGGCCGACTACCGCCGCCACATCGGCCTGGTGCTGCAGGAGCCCTTCCTGTTCTTCGGCACGATTGCCGAGAACATTGCCTATGGCAAGCCCGAGGCCACGCGCGAGGAGATCATTGCGGCCGCCCGCGCCGCCCATGCGCACGAGTTCATCCTGCGCCTGCAGCACGGCTACGACTCGCTGGTGGGCGAACGCGGCCAGGGCCTGTCGGGCGGTGAGCGCCAGCGCATCAGCATTGCCCGCGCGCTGCTGATCGACCCGCGGATCCTGATCCTGGACGAAGCCACGTCGGCCGTGGATACCGAGACCGAAAAGGAAATCCAGAAGGCGCTCGACAACCTGGTGCAGGGCCGCACCACCATTGCCATTGCGCACCGCCTGTCCACCCTGCGCAAGGCCGATCGCCTGGTGGTGATGGACCGTGGCGAGGTGGTCGAGGTGGGGCCGCACGACGAACTCATGGAAAAAGAGGGCGCCTACTGGCGGCTGTATGAAGCCCAGGCCCGCCGCGCCGAGGAAGACGCCCAGGCCGCCGGTGTCATCATCGACAGCGGACTGCTGCACCCCGCGCATCCGGCCGGCAATTCTTGATAGACACTGCAGGAATTCGCAATGAACACAACTTCTTTCACCCTGGTGTCGCTGCCTGCATTCACGTTGGCGCGCAGCGCACACGGCCGGCTGGTCCTGACCCTGGCCAATGGCAAGGCCCATGAAGGCGTTACACCCGTGAGGGCCTTCCCCATCGCTGCGCCGGCGGAAGGGCTCTCGCTGGTGGGAGCCGATGGTCATGAACTGCTGTGGATTCCCCGGCTGGACCAGTTGCCCGAGTCGGCGCGCCACCTGATCGACGAAGAGCTGGCGGTGCGGGAGTTTGTGCCCACTATCAGCCAGATCGCGTCCGTATCGAGTTTTTCCACCCCCAGCACCTGGACGGTCGAGACCGATAAAGGGCCCGCCCAGTTCGTGCTGAAGGCCGAGGAAGACATCCGCCGCCTGGGCGGGCGCACGCGCCTGCTGATTTCTGCGGGGGATGGCATGCAGTTTCGGGTGCCTGACACCACGGTGCTGGATAGGCAATCCCGGCGTTTGCTGGAGCGCTTCCTGTAAAAGGCGGCAAAAGCGGGCCGCTGCGGCCGACCGGTTGCCGGCGACTTCGCTGGCCGGCAGACGTCTGGCGCTGCCGCTTTTTCGTCCCCCGAAATGTGCTGATGGACATGCTCCTTGCGAAGGGGCCGGCATCGCCGCGTTCATTTGTTTTAAGGGCAAACCCGTAAATCGGTAAAAAAAGGCAAAAAAAGGCTTAATTTCCCCTTCTTTTTGCCGTTATGAATGTACGAGGAGGCTGTAAAGCCATCCCACTTTTCCATCCATGAAGGGCCATTGCCATGCAACTGCCACCTGTCGATCGATCGCCAAACTGGCGTCCTCAGGGCGCTGATTTGTATTCCACTGGCGCTTCGGGCGCCCCTGCGGTGCGTCCCATCAACGCGCCCAACCCGGTCGAGTCCATGGACCGCCTGGGAGAAGGCGCCATCGTGCGCGAGCCCGATAAGCCCTCCGCTCCCGATTCGTCCAACCGCGACTGGACGGAAGTCAAGAAAAAGCAAACGGTCGAGGAGCCGCCCGAGCCGCCCAAGGAACCCATCTCCAAGCAACTGATAGAGTTCATCCAGTCCATGTGGCGGGCCAGCGGCAGTGCGGTGGAGCTGGCGCAGGACATCAACAAGATGGCCACGCAGGAGCGCCTGGCCCAACAGGTCAAGGATGAGTCATTGACCTATTCAGACCCCAAGATCAAGCGCACCTCTGGCCTGTAAGGCCGCTGGCAGGCACTTTTTCAGTTTTCATTTGCTATTGAATTAATAGCTTATTGCGCTTGCTGCATAAGCGCTTTGCGGCATTTTTGTCAGAAATGCGCTGCCGCCCATCCCGTCAGGGCTTGGCGACGGGATCGCCCGATGTCACTTGCGCCTGTGCAGCGGCCCGCTTGCGCTCACGTTCGGCGCGGTATTTGGCGGAAAAAACCTGCACTTCGGCGTAAGACACAAAGTTGTCGTGGTCGGTGTCGGCCTCGTCAAAGGCGGCGGACAGGCGCGGAAACAGCACGACTTCGCTGCGGCTGAGCTTGCCGTCGCCATTGAAGTCGAGCATCTTGAACTCCTGCATGGCCTTGATTTCGCCCTTCGAGAGCGGGGCCGCGGCCGGGGCGCTGGCAACTGCCTTGGCAGGGGCGGTGGCCACTGGCGGGTTGGCGAGCACCACGCTGCAGCCCAGGGCGGCCAGCAGTGCCATAAGGATTTTCATGCGCAAAGCTCCTTGGATCGAACAGGTCATGGTGGCACACCTGCGGCCGCCTGGCGGGTTTGCAACGTTGCGGGCGCAGGCTTTCACCGGATGTTGCATTCTTTTGCCGGGCGATCGCGGTCCACACATGGCGCCTGCACGCCACCTTCCTGTCCCATGGGCCTCGACACGCCTCATTCAGCCGGCTGCGTGCCCTGGTTGGCGATGCCGCTGCGCACATGGCCCGCGGGCACATGGCGGGCCGCCGAGGTGACGTGGCCGGTCTGGTCGTCAAAGAAGAAGTCGGGCTCGAACTCGCGCAGGAACTCGCCCTTGGGCATGCCGCCCAGAAACATGGCTTCATCGACCGCGATCTGCCAGCTCATCAGCGTCTGGATGGCCCGCTCGTGCGCGGGCGCGCCGCGCGCCGTGACCAGGGCCGTGCGGATGCGCATGGACGGTGCGCCGCTTTGCTGCAGGCGGTGCAGGGCCGACAAAAAGGGCTTGAAGGGCCCGGGGGGCAGGGGCAGCAGGGCCTTTTCGACCTCGTGGGCCTGGAATGCGTCGAGCCCGGATGCCTGGAACACCCGCTCGGCCTCGTCCGAAAACAACACGGCGTCGCCGTCGAAGGCGATGCGCACTTCGTGCGGATGGGCGGCGCTGGCCTGCACTGACTGCGTGGCCACCTGGGCCGCCGGAAAGCCCATGGCCAGGGCTTCGTTCACGTCGGCCGCATTGGCCGAGAGAAACAGGTGTGCGCCCAGGGGCCGCAGGTAGCGAAACGGCGCCGCCCCCTGCGTGAAGACCCCGCGCTGCACCGACGCCAGCCCATGGGCCTTGGCCGAGCGGAACACGCGCATGCCGCTGACCGGGTCGTTGCGCGACAGCACCACCACCTCCACCCGCTGCTGCGCGGGCTCGTTGAAGGCCAGCAGCTTCTTGACCAGCGAAAACGCCACGCCAGGCCGCGCCGGAGCATCCAGCCGATCGAGCTGCAGCCGCATGTAGTCTTGTGGGTGATCCGGGTCGAAGAGGCGGTTTTCCTCTTCGAAATCGAACAGGGCGCGCGACGAGATTGCCACCACCAGCTTGTCATCCAATGTCACGGCCATGCAGCCTCCCTGTCAGCAATCGATTGCCTGCGTGAAACCCGCAGCCTGTGATACGTGCGCGCCACAAGCCAGGGCCGCCGTGCAAGGGCCGCCCCGCCGCACGGGCGGCGTCCCCCTGGGGGGAAGGCGCGCAGCGCCACAGGGGGGCATCTCACTTTACGAACTGGTTCAGCTGGATGATGGGCAGCAGCACCGCCAGCACGATCAGCATCACGATCAGGCCCATGGCCACGATGAGCAGCGGCTCCAGGATGGTGGCCAGCTGCATGGCGCGGCGCTGCACTTCGGTAGAGAGTTGCGTGGCGGCGCGCTGCAGCATCACCGGCAGCTGGCCGGTCTGCTCGCCTAGGCGCGCAAACATCGACAGCAGGCCGGGAAAGCGTTTTTTCTGCGCCAGCGCCGATGCCAGCGGGGCGCCTTCGCGCACCAGCACCAGCGCGTCGAGCGCGTCTGCGCGCAGCGCGCGGTTGTTCAGGGTTTCGGCGGCGGCCTGCAGGGCCTTGAGGATGGGCACGCCCGCGCTGGCCAGCATGGCCAGCGTGCTGGCAAAGCGCGCCGCGTTGTAGCCGCGCGCCAGCTTGCCCACCAGGGGCAGGTTCAGCCAGGCGGCATCGAATTTTTGCCGAAAATGCTCGATGGTCAAGGCCCAGCGCGCGCCTGCTGCTATCAAAATTGCGGCAGCCAGCATCAACCAGCCATAGCTGCGCACCACGGCGCTCAGACCCAGCATGGCCACGGTGAGGAACGGCAGGGCGCGCTTGGTGCCGGCAAACACGCTGGCCACCTGCGGCACCACATAGCTCACCAGAAACAGCACGATCACGATGGCCACCAGGGTGACGATGGCCGGGTACAGCGCCGCGCCCAGCAGCTTGGCCTGCAGGGCCTGGCGTTCTTCAAGGTCGTCGGCCAGGCGCTCCAGCACCAGGCCGAGGTTGCCGCTGTGCTCACCCGCACCGATCACGGCGCAGTAGATGTCCGAAAACTCGCGCGGGTGCTGGGCCAGCGCGCGGGCAAAGGTGGCGCCCGCGTTCACCTCGGCACGCAAGGCCGCCACCAGGTGGCGCTGGCGCTCGTCGTCGGCTTCGTCCGACAGGGCTGTGAGCGCGCGCTCCAGCGGCAGGCCCGATGACACCAGCCCCGCCAGCTGGCGCGTCCAGATCGCCAGGGCCGAGGCGCCGAACACCGGCCGGGTGAAAAGGCGCTGCCCGAGTCCGGCCTGTGTGCCGTCGAGCGACTGGCCGGTCTGCACGGGCTCCACGCTCAAGGGCACCAGCGCCTGGGCCCGCAGCAGGCTGCGGGCCGACTTGGCCGTGTCGGCTTCCATCAGGCCCTTGCGGGTCTGGCCCTGGGCATCCAGGGCTTCAAAAGAAAAAGCGGGCATGTGGAGGGTGAGACGAAGAAGCGCTCTGGCGCAATAAGCCAGCCCGTGATGGTAGCCGCTGCCCGCGATGCGGCGCGTTATGCCATTTCGGTGAGGGCCGCCGCAGCAATGTCCAGCGAGCGCAGGCGCAGCGCCGGGTCGAACACATCGCTGACCAGCATGAGCTCGTCGGCGCCCGTGGCCTTGTGCAGATGGGCCAGGCCGGCGCGCACCGTGTCGGGCCCGCCGATCACGGCGGCGGCCAGAAAGTCGCCTATGGCCGCGCGCTCTTGCGGCTGCAGGTTCGCGGCAAAGTTCTCGATGGGCGGCAGCAGGCGGCGGCGGTCGCCCGTCAGGATGCCCAGTACGCGCTGGTAGGTGCTGCTGGCCAGAAAATCAGCCTCGGCGTCGGTGGGGGCCGCGATCAGTGGTACGCCGATGGCCACGTAGGGCTTGGGCCACTGGGGCGATGGCCGGTAGAGGTTGCGGTACAGATCAAGCGCCTGGTGCAGCAGGCGCGGCGCGAAATGCGAGGCAAAGGCATAGGGCAGGCCGCGCTCGGCCGCCAGTTGCGCCGAAAACAGGCTGGAGCCCAGCAGCCAGATGGGCACGTTGGTGCCCGCGCCGGGCATGGCAATCAGGCGCTGGTCGGGTTGGGCAGGCGCCAGCAGCCGCTGCAACTCGGCCACGTCCTGCGGAAAGTCGTCGGCGGTTTCCACGCGGCTGCGGCGCAGCGCGCGCATGGTGGCGGGGTCGGTGCCGGGCGCGCGGCCCAGGCCCAGGTCGATGCGGCCCGGGTACAGCTCGGCCAGCGTGCCAAAGGCCTCGGCCACCACCAGCGGCGCATGGTTGGGCAGCATCACGCCGCCCGAGCCCACGCGGATGCGCTGCGTGCCGCCAGCAATGTGGCCCACCAGCACGGCGGTGGCCGAACTGGCAATGCCGGCCATGTTGTGGTGCTCTGCCAGCCAATAGCGCTTGAAACCGAGCGATTCGGCGTGCTGCGCGGTCCGCAGGGCGGTCTGCAGCGCCTGGGCGACGGTGCCGCCCTCGCGCACGGCAACCAGATCGAGCATGGAAAGGGCGGGGCGTTGGGTAACAGTCATGGCGCCGATTGTCGGCGCAGGGCGCAACGGCTGCTGCCGGGGGGCTGGATCTGCCCTGTTCGGCAAGGTCAGCGCAATGCGCTGGCGCCGGGATGGCCAAATTTTGGTAGCCAAAACGCCGAACCGCCAACAAAATGTTTCAAAGCCACCGGAGCCGCTGCTTGTTGTGCGATGGGTGGCACACACCGTGCAATGGAGGGAAAATGGGCTTTTTCAGTCGTATCTTCAAGATCCGGGAACAGGATCCTTCCAGCCCTGAAACCACCTGGGCGGTGGAAGACAACGGCAGCGAACTGGTGCTGGATGCGGAGTACGCCTCGATGCTGATGACCGAGATCGACATCGACGCGGCCATTGCCAGCCATGAAGGCTGGCGCTTGCAACTGCAGGACATGGTGCATGGCCGCTCCAGCGAGGTCATCCAGCCCGAGCGCATCTGCCAGGACGATCGCTGCGACCTGGGCCGCTGGCTCAATGGCACGGGCCGTGACCGGTTGGGGCATTACCCGGCCTTTGACATGCTGGTGGCGCGGCACCGGTATTTTCACGAGCAGGCCGCAGCCGTGGTCACCAGTTTTCAGGCCGGAGAGCAGGCCAATGCGGTGCAGCTGCTCAATGGCCGCTGCCGCCATGCTTCCAACCAGGTGCTGCTGCTGCTCAAGGAACTCAAGCGCGGGCTGGGGCGCTGATCAGCGCCGCAAAATGTTACTGAATAAATAGCGTTTCGCGCTTTTCCTGTCAGGGTTTCAGCTGTTTTTTAAGGGGCGGCATGGCCTGTTCCAGCTGCCAGCCCGTATCCAGGGCAATGTCCTGCAGGCTGCGCCCCCCCAGGGTGTAATGGATTTCGGTGCCCGCGGGCGCGCCCAGCGTGGGCAGCAGCGCGCGCAGGGCGCTGCGGGCGGCCTGCAGGTCGTTGGCATTGATGTCGATGCGGATATAGGCCGGGGGGCGCTGCCCATCGGGGCGCCGCTCGCCCAGCGAATCGCCCCAGCCCACCACCAGCCCCAGGCCCTGCGAGCGCAGCATCTGGTCGATGGCGTCCTCGCGGCGGTGCAAGGGGTCCGCCTCGTCGTACCGGCGGTTGAGCGGAATTTTCACGAAGATGAAGCCGGAAAGCGCGGCGGGCGTTGCGGTATGGCCTGTTGAAGGGCTGGGCGCCGAGGTGGGCGCAGGAGCGGGTGGGTGGGCCATGCGGCCGATTTTAGGGGGCGTGGGCGCGGCAGGTTACGGCGCCCCGTGCCGCAGCGCCGCATGGCGCGTTGAGCGCGGTGCTGGCGGGTGCATGGCGCTCTTACCTATCAGGTGAACGCCATCGGAGCCATCACCGCTTGATTTCATGCGGCCTGGCAAGGAATGCAAAGCGGTCAACTGCCGTTTCTAGGTTCAATAGCTGCGGCCACCCTTGTACATCGCGTGCTGGCGCCGCTGCAGCGTGGCCGCTTCGCCCAGCCGGGCCATGGCCGCGCCGGCGTGCGCGTGCGTGATGGCCATGCCCAGCGCGTCGGCGGCGTCGGTGCCGGGCAGGCCCGGCAGCTGCAGCAGGCGGCGCACCATTTCCTGCACCTGGGTCTTGGCGGCGCGGCCATGGCCGACCACGGCCTTTTTCATCTGCAGCGCGGTGTATTCGGCCACGGGCAGGTTGCTGGCCACCAGGGCCGTAATGGCGGCGCCACGGGCCTGGCCCAGCAGCAGGGTGGACTGGGGGTTGACGTTGACGAACACGATCTCGACGGTGGCCACGTCGGGCTGGTAGCGCGCCGCCACCTCGCTGATGCCGTCGAACAGCACTTTCAGCCGGCCGGGCAGGTCGCCCAAGGCCAGCGCGGTGGTGCGGATGGTGCCGCTGGCCACGTAGCTCAGCCGGTGGCCGTCCACATCGATCAGGCCGAAGCCCGTGGTCTGCAGGCCGGGGTCGATTCCCAGAATTCTCATGTGCTATTTAATTAATAGCTGCTGGCGCTTATTGGATAAGCACTACAGCCCGATTTGTCTATAAATCAGAGTGCCAACGCACGGGATTGGCGAAAAAACAGGCCCGGCGCAAAAACAGGTATCCAGCAGGGCAAGCCTGGGGGCGATGATACGGGGCCGGTGCCGCAGCCGCGCAGCGCCTGCCGGCCCGCCGAAAAGGGCGAGCCTGCCGGCCCAGGCCCGGCCAAATCCGGGAAAATCGCTGCTTTCCTGCATTCATCCCTTCAAAGATTGTCATGACCGACGCCCATTCCGCTCCCCCGCTGCCCGATCACCTGTCCATCGACCCGCGCAGCCCGCACCATGTTGCCGCCGTGTTCGAGCATGACATCGGCATCCGCCTGAACGACAAGGACCGTTTCGATGTCGAGGAATACTGCATCAGCGAAGGCTGGGTCAAGGTGCCCGCGGGCAAGACGCTGGATCGCAAGGGCAAGCCGCTGCTGATCAAGCTCAAGGGCAAGGTGCAAGCGTTCTACCGTTGATGACGATCCCCGCCACGGCGCCCGCCGGTGGCGTTGACGGTGCAGCCCGCGCGATGAATCCGGCGCCTGTATCCCTGCCGGTCAGCCCCTGGATCATCCACTGCGACGGCAGCGCCATGCCCAACCCCGGCCGCATGGGGCTGGGCGTGGTGCTGTGCGCGCCCGACGGCACCCGCCACACCCTCGCGCAGGCGACCCACACCACGGGATGCAACAACGAGGCCGAGCTACTGGCGCTGCTGCTGGCCCTGCGGGAGTTGCAGGCGCGCGGGGCCAGCGCGCTGCGGGTGTACAGCGACAGCAGCATTTTGGTGGAACAGCTCGGCGGCAAGGCGGCCCCGCCCATCGCGCGGCTGCACGACCTGTTTGATGAGGCGCGCACCCTGCTGCAGTCGTTTGCGGCGGTGAGCCTGCAGTGGATTCCGCGCCACCGCAATACGGAGGCCGACGCCCTGGCCCGCGCCGCGCTGGGGTGTGCGCCCAAGCCGCCCGCCAGGGCTTTTGGCAAGCGGCGCAAGAAATAGGCGCTGGGGCAAGCGCCGGCCCATGGCGTGCCGGCCAGGGCGCGCGGCGTTGTTGCTGGTCGGGTGGCGTCAGGGCAGCTCGGCGCTGCCCATGCGGGCCAGGATGGTGCGCGTGCGCCCCGCCAGGTAGGCCGAGCCCGGCGTCTTCTCGAAGCGCTTGGGCGCGGGCAGCATGACGGCCAGGCGCGCGGCCTCTTGCGGTGACAGGCGTGCGGCCGGCTTCCTGAAGTAATGCTGGGCCGCGGCCTCGGCGCCAAACACCCCGTCGCCCCATTCCACGCTGTTGAGGTAGATCTCCAGGATGCGCTGCTTCGCCAAAAGCTGCTCCAGCAGCAATGCCAGCACGAACTCCTGGCCCTTGCGCAGCAGCGTGCGCTCGCCCGAGAGCAGCAGGTTCTTGGCCAGTTGCTGGGTGATGGTGGAGCCACCGCGAATCCTGGGTGCGCGCACGGGCTTGTCGGGCGCGCGGGCCTGGGCCTTGGCGATTTGCGCCTCGGCCTGGGCGTTGCGCTCCCAGGCCTTTTCGATGGCGTTCCAGTCCACACCCTCGTGGTTGACGAAGCTGTCGTCTTCCGCGGCAATCACGGCGCGCTTGAGGTGGTCGGAAATCTGGGTGTAGGGCATCCACTGCTGGCGCCAGCGCACCTGCCCCTTGCTGGCCAGCTGGGCCCAGATTTCGGAGCGCTGGAAGGTGGTGGATTCGGGTGCGACCACGGCCATCATGGCGATGCGCGCCACAAAGAACAGTTGCAGGGCCACCAACGCAACCAGCACCAGGCCCAGCCAGCGCAGCAGGGATTTCATGGTCGTGACCCGCTCACACCGTGGCCTGCAGTTCGTTGAGCACCTGCGCCGATGGCGGGCGCACGCCGCGCCACAGGGCAAATGCCTCGGCGGCCTGCTCGACCAGCATGCCCAGGCCATCGCGGGGCACGGCGCCGTGCTGGCGGGCCCAGTGGAGGAAGCCTTGCGCCGCCGGGCCATACATCATGTCGTAGGCCATGCTGCCGGGGCGCAGCACATGCGCCGGCACGGGTACGGCGTCCCCCGCCAGGCTGCTGGCAGTGGCGTTGATGATGAGATCAAAATCGGCCTCTAGCGCTTGTGGGGTAAGCGCCAATAGCTCTGATTTTTGTAGCGATGCAAGATCGGCATGGGTTTGCACCAGCGCCTGGGCCCGGGCCAGCGTGCGGTTGGCCACGGTGATGTGGCGCACGCCCGCCTGCAGCAGGGGGCCCAGCACGCCGGCAGCGGCGCCACCGGCGCCCACCAGCAGCACGTCGCGCCCGGCCAGCGGCAGGCCGGCGTTGCGCGTGATGTCGGCCACCAGGCCCAGGCCGTCGGTGTTGTCGGCGTGGATGCCGTCGGGCGCAAACACCAGGGTGTTGGCGGCGCCTGCCCGCTGCACGCGCTCGCTGCGGTGCGTGGCCAGGCGGGCCGCTTCGATCTTGAAGGGCACGGTGACGTTGCAGCCGCGCCCGCCGCGCGCGATGAAGTCGCGCACGCCCTGGGCGAAGCCGTCGATGGGCAGCAGGCAGCGCTCGTACACCAGGTGCTCGCCAGTCAGTTCGGCAAAACGGGCGTGGATGGCGGGCGAGCGGCTGTGCGCCACCGGGTTGCCCATCACGCAGTACAGGTCAGCGGAAGAACTCATGGAACGCGGTGTGAAGAAAGAAAGAGTGTGGGCAGGGGGCGCCGGGTCGTCTGGCGCGCCGGAGGGCCACCGGAGGCCATTGCTCAGGGGCTGCGGCTTTCGGGGGAGGCTTCAAGGTTGGTATGAAGGGTCTGGTCGCGCGTGAACTTGAATCGCGCCACCATGGCGATCTGGTCGGCCTGGCGGCGCATCTGGGCATCGAAGGGGCCGAACGGGCCTGCGGCCCGCGCAATGGCCTCGGCCTGCCGGTCCAGCGTGCGGTTGCCCGAACCCTGCACCACCTCGGTGGCCAGGACACGGCCATCGTGGTTGACGGTGACGATCATGGTCAGCTCGCCATACAGTTTCTTGCCGCCTTGCTCGGGGAAGTTTTCGGTGCCCTTGTCTTCCACCTTGCTGCGCAGCGCCGAGTAATAGACCGCGTAGGCTTCTTCGCGGGTGGCGGGGCTGATGTAGCGTTTTTTCGGGCGCTTGTTTTCTTCGTTGATGCGCTTTTCGATTTCGGCCAGTAGCTTCACGAGCTGGCGGCGCTTTTCCTCCTCGGCGGTTTGGCTGCCGCTTTGGCTGGGCTTGCGCGGGTCGGGGGTGGGCAGCGCCGCGATCTGCTTGCGCAACTGGGCCAGCAACTGGTTTTGCTGTTCTTGCAGAGAGTCCAGCCGGCGCTGCGATTCCTCGAAATCGTCTCCTATTGCCGTGAGGGCCGAATAGGGCAGGGGGCTGGTGGCGCGGCCCTTGTCGGCCTCGCCGCCCCCGGCCATGTTGGCCTGGGCGATGGCCTGGGCCTTGTCGGGCCGTTCGCTGGACTTGGCGTTGACCAGGATGACTTCAAGCGGTGTGTCCTGGAACACGCGGTTGAAGCCTTCGGGGTCGATGAAGCGCACCGACAGCAGCGCCGCGTGCAGCGCCACCGACACGCCCAGCGTGAGCTGCAGCGTGCTGAAACGGGTGAGGAAGGCGGGTGTTTTCATCGCCGGGCCGCCCCAAGATGAAAAGCGGCCCCCTCGGGGGGCAGCGACCACACGGAGTGGGGAGCGTGGGGGCAATTTTTCATCGCCGGGCCGCCCCAAGATGAAAAGCGGCCCCCTTGGGGGGCAGCGACCACACGGAGTGGGGAGCGTGGGGGCAATTTTTCATCGCCGGGCCGCCCCAAGATGAAAAGCGGCCCCCTCGGGGGGCAGCGACCACACGGAGTGGGGAGCGTGGGGGCAATTTTTCATCGCCGGGCCGCCCCAGGATGAAAAGCGGCCCCCTCGGGTTTGGGGGCCGGGGGCTGCAGCTCCAGGCCTGTCTGCGCAGGACGGGACAGCCCGAAGAGGTGATGAAGCCTCTGGCGGCGCTGCGGCCTGCAAGGCCAGCGACCCGCGTGGCGGCGGAGCGTGGGGGCTGTTGTATTCACGGGGCTGGATTATCGGCGCTGGTGGTGTTTGTGCCGGCCTCGGCCTCGTTCACATCGACGGCGATGGCGATGGGGCCAGCGACGGCTTCGTCGTCCTCGCTGTCCTCGACCGGGCCGTCGTCGCTGGCGTCATCGGGATCGTCCAGGCGCTCGATCACGGTGCCGTGAATGTCCAGCGTGATCTCGTCCACCTCGCCCAGCTTGACTTTGAGGCGCGCGCCGCGCGGCAGGTTTTGCGCACCCAGCACGGGAAACACCAGCGGAAGCTCGTCCGCCCGCACCAGGAAGCTGCCGCCAGGGCCTTCCTTGAACACGGTGGCGTTCAGCTCGGTGATGCCGTTTTGCTCCACGTATTTCAGCGTCCAGAAACGCTCCATGCCGGCCTGGTAGCCGTTGTAGGCGCTGTAGGCGGCGTCAAAGCTGCTGATGATGGAGAACAGCTCGGCGTCCTTGGGCTTGAAGGGGGCCGCCAGGGCTGCCGTCTTGCCGTTGCGCACGCAGGCAATGATCTGCCACTGGTTCACCAGATCGACATAGCGGCGCAGCGGCGAGGTGGCCCACGAATAGCTTTTGACGCCAATGCCGGCGTGCGGCAGCGCCTTGGTGCCCATGCGCACCTTCACGCCCGGCGCCATGCTGGCCTGGCTGCGGTAGATGCCGGGCACGCCCAGCTCGGCCATCCAGCTGCCCCAGGTGCTGTTGGCCACGATGGCGGCCTCGGCCACGATCAGGTCGAGCGGTGCGCCGCGCTGGCGCGTGGTGATCTGCACGGTTTCCGAGCCGTTGGGTTCGGTCTTGTCGGTGCAGGGCTTGACTGCCCCCACGCTTGCCACTGCGATGGCTGCGCTGCCCCCCAAGGGGGCGTTCGCGCCTTCGGGCGGCCGGGCGGCGCTCAGCCGGAAGTTGTAGTCGGGCCGGTTGAAGTTCTCGGGCTTGCCGCGCACCACTTCGCGCTGGGCCTTGAGGGCCTTGGCTAGGCGGTGCAAAAAGGATAGCTGGTCGCGCACATCCAGCAAGCGCTGCGGGGTGTTTTCGACCTCAATGGCCGGGTCGGTCAGCCAGGCCTCGGTGACGATGTGGTCGAGCTGGTCGTGGCGCAGGTTGGCCACCACGGGCACGCGCTCGAGCTTCGTCTCGGTGCCGGTGATCTCCAGCGTGGCTTCGTTCACCGTGACATACAGCGACACCGCCGGGTTGGCGCGGCCCTCGTCCAGCGTGTAGATCTGCACCACCTCGTCGGGCAGCATGGTGATCTTGTAGCCGGGCATGTAGACGGTGGACAGGCGGCTGCGGCCCAGCTGGTCGAGCGGCGTGCCCGGCACGATGGCCAGGCCCGGCGCGGCAATGTGGATGCCCAGCACCACGGTGCCCGTGCCCAGGCCCTGCACCGACAGGGCGTCGTCGATCTCGGTGGTCTGCGAGTCGTCGATGGAATAGGCCTGCACGGGGGCCAGCGGCAGGTCCGAGGGCGGCTGGGGCGCTGCCAGCTGCGGGAAACCCGTGCCCTTGGGGAAGTTGTCGAACAGAAAGCGCTTCCAGTGGAACTGGTAGGCCGAATCGATGGCGCCGGCCTTTTGCAGCAGATCGAGCGGCGCCAGGTGCGTGGCGCGGCTGGCCTCGACCACGGCCTTGTACTCGGGCGCGTTCTTGTCGGGGCGAAACAGAATCTTGTAGAGCTGCTCGCGGATGGGCTGCGGGCATTCGCCGCGCCCCAGGGCCTCGGCCCAGTCGCTGATCTGCTGCACGATCAGCTTCTTCTTCTCGATGGCGGCCAGTGCCTGCTGCAGGATTTCGGCGGGCGCCTTCTTGAAGCGGCCCTTTCCGGCGCGGCGAAAGTAGTGCGGTGCCTCATGCAGCGCGAACAGCGCGCCGGCCTGCTGGGCCAGCGTGGCGTTGTCCGAAAAATAGTCGCGCGCGAGGTCGGCAAAGCCGAAATCGTCCTCGGGGGCGAATTCCCAGGCCAGCGGCAGCTCGATGGTCTGGGCAAGGGCCTGCGCCTGGGCCATCAGCTCCGACGGCGCGGGCTTTTCAAATTTCAACAGGAGGTTCGTGGCCTTGACCTTGACCCGCTTGCCCGAATCGAGCTCGACTTGGGCCGAGCTTTCAGCTTCGGACAGGATGCGACCGGCCATGAATTTGCCGGCTTCTTCAAACAATGCGTGCATGGGCGGCATTCTCCCATGGGTGCAGCGGGCGCTCCCCCTATGATCCGTGGCTTTCCACTGTGCCCTGGTTTTATTGACATGCGTTTGAATGCCATTGCCGCACCGCTGACCCTGCTGGCAGTGGCTTTGCCGTTTCTGTTTTCGTACGCACAACCCCCCTTGTCCAATTTCTGGCCCCTGGTGGCGGCTTGGGTTTGTGGCGCGGTGCTGGCCCTTGTGATGGCCTGCCGGGCCTCGTGGTTGCGCCGCTCGCCGGCTGGCGCCCTGGCGCCCGACGGCCGCGCGTTCCTGGCGGCGCAGCTGGCGGTGGGCTTGCTGCTGGCGGCCTTGCTGGCCGGGGTGGCCGGGTTGCTGCAGTACTTTCTGGGAGACCCCGGCCTGGCGCCCTGGGTGCAGCCCTCCACGCTGGGACAGGCCATCGGCAACCTGCGCCAGCGCAACCAGCAGGCATCGTTGATCAGCCTGGGCGTATGGGCGCTGCTGTGGCTGGTGGCGCAGATGCAGGTGCGCCCGGTGGCGGCGGACAGTGCGGCGCCGGCAACGCTCCTGCAGCGCGCTTTGCCGGGTGGCGGGCGTACCGGGTTGTCGTGGCCGTCGTGGCTGGTGGGAATGCTGTTGGCGTGGGCACTCACGCTGCTGGCGGTGGCCAGCGCGGCCACGGCATCGCGCACCGGGGCGATGCAGTGGTTGCTGATCGTGGCGCTCCTGGTGCTGTGGCGCGGCACCAGCGCTCGCCTGGTGGTGGGCCTGGCGGTGATCGGGCTGGCGCTCTATGCCCTGGCGGGATGGCTGCTTCCGCGCCTGCTGCTGGACTGGACGGGGTTTGTCGCCGAGGGGGTTTTTACCCGTCTCGGGGGTGATCCGCAGGCCTGCAGCAGCCGGCGGGTGCTGTGGTCCAACGTGCTGCATCTGATTGGCCAGAAACCCTGGACGGGCTGGGGCTGGGGCGAGCTGGACTATGCGCACTACATGACGCTGTTTCCCGGCGAGCGCTTTTGCGAGCTGCTGGACAACGCCCACAACCTGCCCTTGCACCTGGCGGTGGAACTGGGCCTGCCGGTGGCTGCCGTGGCATGCGGCGCCGTGCTGGCCTGGGTGGTGCGCGCGCGGCCGTGGTGCGAGTCCGATCCGGTGCGCCAGCTTGCCTGGGGGGCGCTGGCCATCATCGGCCTGCACAGCATGGTCGAGTTTCCGCTGTGGTATGGCCCTTTTCAGATGGTCACGGTGCTGGCGCTGGCCTTGCTGTGGCGGCGGGCGCTGGCGGGCAGGGTGCGGTCTGCGCGGCTGCTGGCCAGCGCCGCCGTGGTGGGGGTGGCCATGGGCGCCGCGGGCGCGGGCGTTGCGTGGGATTACTACCGTGTCAGCCTGCTCTACCGCCCCATGGCGTCCCGGCCGCTGGCCTACCAGGGGGACACCCTGGCCAAGGTGTCCAACACCCTGCTGTTCACCAACCAGGTGGATTTTGCGTTGCTGACCACCACGGTGCTCACGCGCGAGAATGCGCCGCAAATCCACACGCTGGCCACGGAGCTGCTGCATTTTTCACCCGAACCCCGGGTGATCGAAAAGCTCATAGAGAGCGCACTGTTGTTGGGAATGGATGACGAGGTGGCATTCCAGCTGCGGCGCTACCGCGCGGCCTACCCCGAGGACCATGCGCGCTGGGCGCGTGCCCAGCACAACGCCCCGCCAGTGCCGCAGTGACCCCTTTGGGTCATGCCAGTCGCAGAAACTGCGCCACGGCCGGGAGATGGTCGCCAAAGTCACTCAGCGCATGGTCGCCCCCTTCAAGCAGCGTGACTTGGGCAGCGGGGTAGCGTGCCACCATTTCCCGCCAGTCCAGAACCTCGTCGCCCTTGGCGATGATGGCCAGTTCGCGGCCCGCAGGCCGCGGGCGCTCCTCGGACAGCGCCTGCAACTGCCCAATATATTCCGGCAGGAAGAAAAAACGTTCGGCCGGGTCATGCCATGCCGTTTGCTCGCCGATATGGCGCGCAAGGTCCCGCGCGGGATCCACGGCGGGGTTCAGCAGAACATTCGCGCAGCCCGTTTGCCGCGCGACCCAGCTGGCGTAGAAGCCCCCCAGCGACGAACCCACCACGGCCATGGTGGCCTGCGGCCAGGCGGCGATGCCTTGCGCCACCAGGTCCATGGCGGCACGGGGCGAGGGCGGCAACGGGGGGCACCACCAGTGCACCGCAGGATGGTGTTGCGCCACATAGGCCGCCATCAGGCGGGCCTTGGCCGACTGGGGGGAGGAGCGAAAGCCGTGCAGGTACAGCAGGTGCGTGGTGGTCATGGGGCTTTGGATCGATGTTGGGATGGCCGGGCAACTACCACCTTTGGCGGGTGCGGCGCGCGCATAAGATAGGCGCATGAGGGTGCCGCGCCGTGCGGCGCCCGGTTTTGCCTGCGTACACCATGCCCGATTTTGCCCCGCTTTCCACCGCCAAACGCCTGGTTTTGGGGGCTGGGGATCTGCCGCCCCCCGCGCTGGGCCGTTTCGAACTGCTGCGGTTGCTGGGGCGCGGTACCCAGGCCACCGTGTGGCTGGCGCTCGATCCCCGCCTGCAGCGCCAGGTGGCGATCAAGCTCATGCACCCGGTACAGGACCAGGATGCTTCGGTGCTGGACCACTGGCTGCGCGAGGCGCGCCATGTGGGTGCGCTGGCCCATCCCTTCATCGTGCCGGTGTTTGAAGCCGACGTGCAGGGACGCCAGCCCTACATCGTGTTCGAGTATGTGCCGGGCCGGACCCTCGCTGAACACCTGGCGCAGCAGGGCCGGTGCGCCCCCCACGACGCTGTGGCGCTGATGGTGGATGTGCTGGAGGGCCTGCAGGCCGCCCATGCGGCCGGCATCGTGCACCGGGACCTCAAGCCGTCCAACGTCATGGTGGACACCCAGCGCCATGCGCGGGTGATGGACTTCGGCATGGCAGCGCCCATGCAGGCCGCGCCCGACGCGCAATGGGCCGGCGGCACGCCGGCCTATGTGGCGCCCGAGGCCGCCGGGGGCGCCGCTCCGTCGCCCTCCATGGACGTGTATGCGGCCGCACTGGTGCTGGTGGAACTGCTCACGGGCCGCCCATTGATGCACCGGCAGGACGGCTGGCAGGCGCTGTACCGCAGCGCCGGCGAAATTCCGACCCTGCCCGAAGACCTGGGGCAAGGGGTGGATGACACCCTGCGCGCCATATTGCAGCGCGCTCTGGCGCGCAGCCCGGCGGCGCGCTACGCCACCGCAGGAGCGTTTCGCGACGCCTTGCGCGCTTGGGCGGCGCCCGTCAGCGCCCCCACGGCGGCCAGCAATGCCACCCTGGACTTTCTGCTGCGGCGCATGCGCCACAAAAGCGATTTTCCGGCCCTCTCGGATTCGGTGGCCCGTATCCAGCGGGTAGCCAATTCGGAGGACGACAGCATCAGCGACCTGACGCACGAAATCCTCAAGGACGTGGCGCTGACCAACAAGCTGCTGCGTCTGGTCAACAGCGTGCACTATGCGCACGCCAGCCGGGGCACGGTCAGCACCGTGTCGCGCGCCGTCAGCCTGGTGGGTTTCAATGCCGTGCGCAACATGGCGCTCAGCCTGGTGTTGCTGGACCACATGGAAGACAAGGCCCATGCCAGCCAGATGCGCGAGGAGTTCCTGCGCGCCATGATGGCCGGTTCCGTCGCCGCCGAGTTGTGCAGTCCGGGGCTGATGGCAGAGGAGGCCTTCATTGGCGCCATGTTCCAGAACCTGGGGCGCATGCTGTGCGAGTTCTACTTTCCCGAGGAAGCGCAGCAGGTGCGCAGCGTGGTGGCCGCGGGGCGGCTGGAAGGCGGCGAGGAATCGGCCGCCCTGCAGGTGCTGGGCCTGGGGTTCGAAGACCTCGGTGCCGGCGTGGCGCGGGTGTGGGGCTTGCCCGAGAGCCTTCAGCGCTGCATGCGCAAGCCCATGGGTACGCCCCCGATGCGCCCGCCCGAGCAGGGCGTGGAGCGTTTGCGCTGGGTGGCCATGGCGGCCAACGAGGTGGCCAGCACATTGCTGCACAGCGACCAGGCGCAGGCGGAAGCCCGCCTGCAGCAGACGGCCGCACGCTATGCGCGCACCCTGGCACTCTCCCCCACCGCCATCGCCGACGCTACCTTGCGCGCGCGCCACAAGCTGGTGTCGCTGGCCCAGGCGCTGGATCTGCAGGTGGAGCAGGGCTCTGCGGCGGCCCGTTTGCTGACGTTGCCGGCGCCCCAGGGGGATGCCGCCGTGCAGCAAGACGCGCTGGCCATGCTGGAGCTGCGCGCTGCCGAGACGCAGCCACTGCCCGCCGTGCTGGAGTCGCAGGCGGCAGGCACGGTCTCGGTGGCCCAGGTCAACGAAGTGCTGGCGGCAGGCATTCAGGACATCACCAACGCCATGGTGGAGAACTTCCAGCTCAATGACGTGCTGCGCATGATCCTGGAAACCATGTTTCGCGCCCTGGGTTTCCGGCGCATGGTTTTTTGCCTGCGCGAGGCGCGCACCGACCTGCTGACCGGCCGATTCGGCCTCGGCGAAGACAGCGAGAGCGCCGTGCGTGCCATGAAGGTGCCGCTGAAAACGCCCGGCGACCTGTTTGCCGCGGTCTGTGTGCGTGGGGCGGACACTCTGATCAACGACGCCACCCAGGCGCGCATGCAGGCGCGCCTGCCGCAGTGGTATGTGCAGGGCATCAATGCGCCGGCTTTCCTGTTGCTGCCCCTGCAGATCAAGGGCCAGCCGTTTGCCCTGATCTATGCCGACCAGTCATCACCAGGGGCCATTGTGGTGGATGACAAGGTACTGGGCTTGCTGCGCACCCTGCGCAACCAGGCCGTGATGGCGTTCCGGCAGGCGGGCTGATGCGGTCTGGGGCCGCGGGGTCTGACGGGCTGGCCGGTCGGGCCCGATAATCACGCCATGGCCGCCGTTTTTGACAAACCCTCTCTCCTCCAGCGCTTTTTGCCCCTGTTCCAGGGGTTTGACTGGCCGCTCGTCCTGGTGGTGGCGGGGCTGGCCAGCGCCGGGTTGCTGGCCATGTATTCATCCGGGTACGACCATGGTTCGCGCTTTGCCGACCATGCGCGCAACATGCTGATTGCCGCTGCCATCCTGTTCGTGGTGGCCCAGGTGCCGCCCCAGAAGATCATGGCCCTGGCCGTGCCCCTGTACACCGTGGGGGTGGCGCTGCTGGTGGCGGTGGCCTTGTTCGGCATCACCAAGAAGGGGGCCCAGCGCTGGATCAACCTGGGGCTGGTCATCCAGCCCAGTGAACTTCTGAAGATTGCCATGCCCCTGATGCTGGCCTGGTGGTTCCAGAAGCGCGAGGGGCAACTGCGGCCGCTGGATTTTGCCGCCGCGGGGCTGCTGCTGGTCATTCCCGTGGGCCTGATCATGAAGCAGCCCGACCTTGGCACCTCGCTGCTGGTGCTGGCGGCGGGGCTGTCGGTGATTTTTTTTGCCGGCCTTTCCTGGAAACTGGTGCTGCCCCCGGTGTTGCTGGGGGCCGTGGGCATCGTGCTGCTGGTCTCCCTGGAGCCCCGGCTGTGCGCCGACGGCGTGCGCTGGTCGATCCTGCATGACTACCAGCAGCAGCGCATCTGTACCTTGCTCGATCCCTCGCGCGACCCGTTGGGCAAGGGTTTTCACATCATCCAGGGCATGATTGCCATTGGCTCGGGCGGCGTCTTTGGCAAAGGGTTCATGGCCGGTACGCAAACCCACCTCGAGTTCATTCCCGAGCGCACCACCGACTTCATCTTCGCGGCCTTTTCCGAAGAGTTCGGCCTGGCCGGCAATCTGTTTCTGATCGTGTGCTTTTTGCTGCTGGTGTGGCGCGGGCTGGCCATTGCGGTGGGCGCAACGACCTTGTTCGGGCGGCTCATGGCGGGGGCAGTGTCGATGATCTTCTTCACCTATGCGTTTGTGAACATGGGCATGGTCAGCGGAATCCTGCCGGTGGTGGGCGTGCCGCTGCCGTTCATCAGCTATGGCGGCACGGCCATGGTCACGCTGGGGCTGGCGCTGGGCATCCTGATGTCGGTGGCGCGGGCCCAGCGCATCGACCCCAAGGACGCCCGGCCGGCGCTGTGAGCGGGCCGCCCCGCATTGCGTGGCGGGGGGCTTGGGAGTACAACCCGGTTGCCAACCGTGTTTTGGCATATCCCTGGAGGTATTACCCATGGCGTCAAGGTTTGAACTGAAGAAATCCAAGAACGACAAGTTCGTCTTCAATCTGCTGGCTGACAACGGGAAGGTCATTTTGACCAGCGAACTCTACGAGTCCAAGGCCAGTGCGCTCAATGGCATTGAATCCGTCAGGAAAAATGCGCACGACGATGGCCGCTATGGGCGGTTGAGCGCCAAGGATGGATCGCCCTATTTCACGCTCAAGGCGGGCAATGGCCAGGTCATCGGCCAGAGCCAGATGTTTTCCGGCGAAAAGGTCCGCGACGACGGCATCGCATCGGTCAAGGCCAACGGCCCCGGGGCGGTGACCGACGATCAAACTGCGTAGGAACGTCCTCACGATCCCGCAGGAGCCGCGTTGGAGCGCAATCGCCCGAGATTTCGCTCCAGCCCTTGGGGCGGTGGTCCTTGCGGGCGGTCTGCGGCGTTGCGATGCCTGCCCATGGCGGGGCTGTTGGCTATGCACCGTGCCGTGCATCCCTTCGCGCAAAGACCGCTGGGCGGCCTCCGGGAGATCGTGAACACGGTCCCGGGGCGCCGCAGGGGCGTGCGATGCACCGCCTGGGTTTGCGCCCCTGCGCCGCACAGGGCATGGCGGCGCGCCTAAAATGGCTGCATGTCCTCACGCACCCCCTCTGCCGCGCCCCAGCGCGCGTCCACCCTGCAACGCATTGATGTTGCCCGCCAGTTGCTCCTGACGCCTTTTGGTCTCGACGAAAGCCATCTGGCGCGTGCGCTGGCTGAAATTCGCACCCACCAGGTGGACGATGCCGATCTGTATTTTCAATACACCCGCAGCGAAGGCTGGAGCCTGGAGGAGGGCATCGTCAAGACAGGTTCGTTCTCCATTGACCAGGGCGTGGGGGTGCGCGCCGTCAGTGGCGAAAAGACAGCCTTTGCCTATTCCGACGACATCTCCGAAGCCTCGCTGCTCGACGCGGCTCGCACTGTACGGTCTATTTCGGCTGTAGCGCAGGCAGGGCGTGCGCGAATAGCTCCTAAAAAAATAGCAAGCGGCCGCAGCCTCTATCCGGGTGTAGATCCCATCTCCACGCTGGACAGCACGGCCAAGGTGGACCTGCTGATGCAGGTGGAGCAACGCGCACGGGCCAAGGACCCGCGCGTGGCCCAGGTCATGGCCGGCCTGGCCAGCGAATACGACGTGGTGCTGGTGGCCCGCGCGGACGGCACGCTGGCGGCCGATGTGCGTCCCCTGGTGCGGCTGTCGGTGACGGTGATCGCGGAGCACAATGGTCGCCGTGAAGTGGGATCGGCCGGTGGCGGCGGACGTTTCGGCCTGGCGTATTTCGATGCGGCGCAGATTGCCCAGTATGTGGACGAGGCGGTGAACGCGGCCCTGGTCAATCTGGAGTCGCGCCCCGCGCCTGCGGGCGAGATGACGGTGGTCCTGGGCTCCGGCTGGCCCGGCATCCTGCTGCACGAGGCCATCGGCCACGGGCTGGAGGGCGATTTCAACCGCAAGGGCTCCAGCGCCTTCAGTGGCCGCATCGGCCAGCGCGTGGCGGCCAAGGGGGTCACGGTGCTCGATGACGGCACCATCTCCGACCGGCGCGGTTCGCTCAATGTGGATGACGAGGGCAACACCAGCCAGCGCAATGTGCTGATCGAGGATGGCATCCTGAAGGGCTACATCCAGGATTCGCTCAACGCCCGCCTCATGGGCGTGGCGCCCACGGGCAACGGCCGGCGCGAGAGCTATGCGCACATTCCCATGCCGCGCATGACCAATACCTACATGCTGGGCGGCGACAAAGACCCCCAGGAGATCGTGGCCAGCATCAAGAAGGGCCTGTACGCCACCAACTTTGGCGGCGGGCAGGTGGACATCACGTCCGGCAAGTTCGTGTTCTCGGCCAGCGAGGCCTACTGGGTGGAAAACGGCAGGATTCTCTACCCGGTCAAGGGTGCGACCATCGTGGGCAGCGGCCCCGATTGCCTCAAGCGCGTCAGCATGATCGGCAACGACATGAAGCTCGACAGCGGCGTGGGCACTTGCGGCAAGGAAGGCCAGAGCGTGCCGGTGGGCGTGGGCCAGCCCACGCTGCGGATCGACGGGCTGACGGTCGGCGGAACGGCCTGAAACCCACGCGGGTGGCGCCCCGGGCAGTTGCTTCGGCACACAGCGGCGTCCCGCAGTCCGCACGGGGGGCGACAGCCCGCAGAGGCGGGCGCACAATCCCACCATGCCTGCGCCGCTTTCCAGTTTGCAGCAAACCGTCCAGTCGTTTGGCGGCATCAGCCGTTTTCTGCGCGAAGGCGTGGCGGACGAGGATTCCCGCCAGCTGCGGGACAGCCTGGGGGCGCTGTCGATGCACATCGACGAAGCGACCCGCCTGCGCCGCTCCGGCGCCGATGCCAGTGCCATCACCGGCCGCGTGGTGGAACTGGCCCGGTGCGCACTGGAGCACCAGCTTTTTCTCACGGGGCTGGGTTCCGCCTGGCACGCGTTGTACGAGTTCGGCGCCTACCAGCGCGCGCTGCGGGAGTTGCGCGACACCATCGCCGCATGGCAGCAGGCGCTGGAGCGCCGCAGCGCGCGCGAGGGCGCCTGCTTTCGCCAGTTCGAGCTGCTGGCCTGGCGCACGCTGGGCGAGGCCTTGCTGCTCCTCGATATGTATGAGCACGACAGCGATACCCCAAGCGATTTGTCCGAGGCCTTGCCACCGCGCTTGTCGCGCTGGCAGCGCGTGCGGACCTGGTTGCGGCGCTTGCGCGGATAACCCCCGCCTGCCGCGTGCCGTTGCCGCCCGCAAAGGTAGTTGCCGCCACGCCACAATGCCCCCAGCTTGCTGCGGTGCGACAAACACTGTGCTACATTGATTCACATGCAAGTACGCAGCGCGTTTTATTTTTGGTTTTGGATCTCAGTCCCCGGCGGATGAGAGGACAACGCGCAAGCCCACAAACCTCCCCATACCAACCGCCGACGCTGAAAAGCCCGGCGGTTTTTGTTTTTCTGACCTTCTGATATTTCAATCCACGAGGAAGCAACCATGACGGCCCACGCCACCCCCGCCAGCGATTCCTGGTACCGCAGCGTCGAGAAAACCAGCCAGACCGACGACGAACGTATCAAGGAGATTACCGTGTTGCCACCTCCCGAGCACCTGATCCGCTTTTTCCCCATCAGCGGAACGCCGGTGGAGGCGCTGATCACCCAGACCCGCAAGAACATCCACCGCATCATGGCCGGCAAGGACGACCGCCTGCTGGTGGTGATTGGCCCCTGCTCCATCCACGATCCCGCCGCGGCACTGGAATATGCCCGCCGCCTGGCCTCCGTGCGCGCACAGTACGCCGACACGCTGGAAATCGTGATGCGCGTGTATTTCGAGAAACCCCGCACCACGGTGGGCTGGAAGGGCCTGATCAACGACCCCTATCTCGATGAAAGCTACCGCATCGACGAAGGCCTGCGCATTGCGCGCCAGTTGCTGATCGAGATCAACCGCCTGGGCATCCCCGCGGGCAGCGAATTTCTGGATGTGATCTCGCCCCAGTACATCGGCGACCTCATCAGCTGGGGCGCCATCGGTGCCCGCACCACCGAGAGCCAGGTGCACCGCGAACTGGCCTCGGGCCTGTCGGCGCCGATCGGCTTCAAGAACGGCACGGACGGCAACATCCGCATCGCCACCGATGCCATCCAGTCGGCCAGCCGGGGCCACCATTTCCTGTCGGTGCACAAGAACGGCCAGGTCGCCATCGTCAACACCAAGGGCAACAAGGACTGCCACGTGATCCTGCGCGGCGGCAAGGCGCCCAACTACGACGCAGCCAGCGTGGCTGCGGCCTGCAAGGACCTTGAAGCCGCCAAGTTGCCCGCCACGCTGATGGTCGATTGCAGCCACGCCAACAGCAGCAAGCAGCACGAAAAGCAGCTCGATGTGGCGCGCGACATCGCGGCGCAGATCGCCGGCGGTTCGCGCAGCGTTTTCGGCCTGATGATCGAAAGCCACCTGAACGCCGGCGCCCAGAAGTTCTCGCCGGGCAAGGACCTGCCCAGTGCGCTGGAATACGGCAAAAGCATCACCGATGCCTGCCTGGGCTGGGACGATTCGCTGCAGGCGCTGGCCGAACTGTCGGCCGCCGTGGTGGCCCGCCGCGCCCGCTGACGCTGCACCGCTGCGGCGGTGTAAGCTCAAACCTTTGGCGGGGCGCACTGACTGGTGTGCGGCCCCGGCTCTTGCATCCCCATTGCGCCAGAAAGGCAGCCCATCATGCACAGCGAAGTGTCGGTTCAACTGACTGGAAACCAGGAATTCCGTTTTGATCTGGAGGGCCAGGAGCCCCTGGCGCACGAAGCCGGGCGCCGCTGGCTGGACGATCAGTTCATCGCGCTCGATTGCGAACCCCTGCGCGCCAGCGGCAAGGTGCTGCTGGCCGACAAGGTACTGACCGTGGCGCGCGCCGCAGGCACCTCGTTGTTCAACGATCCCGTGTGGTCGCGCGATTTTGCCCGCGCCGCCAGTGCCGCGCTGGCCAAACCCGTGGTGCGGGTGGACGTACCGGGCATGGCGGTTTCCTACTGAATATCAGGCAAAAATAGCCGTTTGCGCTTATGCAGCAAGCGTGTATAGCTATTTTTTTGATAGTGCCTGCAGCAGGCGCTCGTGCACGCCGCCAAAGCCGCCATTGCTCATGCAGACGATGTGATCGCCAGGCTGCGCCGTTTGCAGGACCTGGCTGACCAGGGCGTCGATGTCCGGCGCGGTCTGCGCGCGCTGGCCGGGGCCCACGCCCAGCGGCGCCAGGGCCGCAGCGGCATCCCAGTCCAGTCCGGCCGTGTGGCAAAACGCCAGGTTGGCGGGCTCCAGCGCCCAGGGCAACTGGCTTTTCATGGCGCCCAGTTTCATGGTGTTGCTGCGCGGCTCGAACACCGCCAGGATGCGCTCGTCGGGTCCCAGGCTGCGGCGCAGCCCCTCCAGCGTGGTGCGCAGCGCCGTGGGGTGGTGCGCAAAATCGTCGTACACGGCGATACCGCCCACCGTGCCGCGCAACTCCATGCGGCGTTTGACATTCTGGAAATCGGCCAGCGCCCGTGCTGCCTGCTGCACCGGCACGCCCACATGGTGCGCCGCTGCGATGGCCGCGAGCGCATTGAGCTGGTTGTGCACGCCCGTCAGGCCCCATTGCACGCGCGCCGCAGCCTCGCCCTGGTGCAGCACGTCGAAAGCCTGCGGGTCGCCCACGGCAGAAAAATCGCTCACCGCGGCGCCGAAGCTGCTCACCGTGCTCCAGCAACCCGTGTGCAGCACGCGGGCCAGGCTCTCTTCGAGCCCGTTGACCACGATGCGGCCCGAGGGCGGCACGGTGCGCACCAGGTGGTGAAACTGGCGTTCGATGGCGGCCAGGTCGTCAAAAATGTCGGCGTGATCGAATTCCAGGTTGTTCAGCACGGCCGTGCGCGGGCGGTAGTGGACAAACTTGCTGCGTTTGTCGAAGAAGGCGGTGTCGTACTCGTCGGCCTCGATCACAAACAGCGGGCGGGTGTCCAGCGACCCGTCGCCTGCGCGGGGGCGCTGCGTGGCGCCCAAGCGGGCGGACACACCGAAGTTCAGTGGCACGCCGCCAATCAGGAAACCCGGCTGCAGCCCGGCGCTTTCCAGAATCCAGGCCAGCATCGACGTGGTGGTGGTCTTGCCGTGGGTCCCCGCCACCGCCAGCACATGCCGGCCCTGCAGCACCTGTTCAGCCAGCCACTGCGGGCCGCTGGTGTAGGGCAGGCCCGCATCCAGGATGGCTTCCATGAGGGGAAATTTCGGGCTGCCGTCGGCCAGCCGGGCCCGGCTGACCACGTTGCCCACCACGAACACATCGGGGCGCAGCGCCAGCTGGTCTGCGCCAAATCCTTCGATCAGCTCGATGCCCAGGGCCCGCAACTGGTCGCTCATGGGTGGGTAAACGCCGGCATCACAGCCCGTTACCCTGTGTCCGGCTTCGCGGGCCAGCGCGGCCAGGCCCCCCATGAAGGTGCCGCAGATCCCCAGTATGTGTATGTGCATGGGCGCAGATTCTAAGGTTCAACCACAAACTGCCCTGCAGCGCTTGAACGGTAAGCGCGAGAAGCTATGAAAAACATAGTGCCTGCCGAGGCGGCAGGGGTGCAATGGCCGTACCTGCGCCGGGCCGTGCGGGGCGGCGTGGCTGTCTGTCATGGGTTGGCGCCACAATAGGGCCTCCAACGCCATCTGGTTCTGCCATGTCAACACCTTTGAGCGCCGAAATCGCCAGCACCACGGCCCGGCTGGTCGTGGAAGAAGGGCTGGAATGGGGCCCCGCCAAGCGCCGCGCGCTGCGTGAACTCGGCCTGCCGGCGCGCACCCCGCTGCCCGACAACGACGCAGTGGAAGACGCCGTGCGCGAGTACATCGCGCTCTTTTGCGCCGACACCCAGCCGCGTGAATTGCGTGCACTGCGCCAGTTGGCGCTGGTGTGGATGGAGCGCATGGCGGCCTTTCGGCCCCACCTGGGAGGGGCGGTGTGGCGTGGCACGGCCACCCGGCTGTCGGATATTTATTTGCAGTTGTTCTGTGATGATTCCAAATCGGCAGAGATCGCGTTGATAGACCATAGCGTCGACTACGAGCCGCGCACCGTCCCGGGTTTCCATGGCGATTCCGTCGAGGCCTTGAGCGTGGGCAGCATGTGCCCTGAACTGGGCGAAATGATCGGTGTGCATTTGCTGATCTACGATCTTGACGATTTGCGCGGGGCCTTGCGCCCCGATGCCAAGGGGCGATCGCCGCGCGGTGACATTACCGCCGTGCGGCGCCTTCTCCAGGAAAATGTTCCATGACCGTGCCCATTGCTGAGTCGTCTGCTTCTTCTGTGCCCGCTCACGCCACAAAGCCCGTGAGCCGGCGCCGGGCTCTGTATGCCGGTGTGGCGGCAGCCGCCGCCGTTGGCGGTGCCGGTCTGGCATGGTGGCGTTTGCAGCCGCATGCGGTGCAGGCGGGCGCAGAGCAGGCGCTTTGGGCGCAGGCGTTTGATACGCCCGATGGTGCGCGCTTGGCCATGGGGGCGTTTGCTGGCAAGCCGTTGTTGCTCAATTTCTGGGCAACCTGGTGCCCGCCCTGTGTGGACGAGTTGCCCATGCTCAATGCCTTCCACCGCGAAAACAAATCCAACGGCTGGCAAGTGGTGGGGCTGGCGATTGATCAGCCGTCTTCGGTGCGGAAATTTCTGGCACGGCTACCGCTCGATTTTCCCGTGGGCCTGGCGGGGCTGGGGGGCTCGGAGTTGGGGCGTTCGCTGGGCAATCTGACGGGAGGGCTGCCCTTTACGGTGGTGTTCAGCGGGGAAGGGCGTGTGTTGCATCGTAAAATGGGCCAAGTGACCCCGGAAGATTTGCAAAAGTGGGCCGCCATGCGCTGATGGGGCGGGGCCACAACATGGCTCTTTGGCCTCGCATGGCGTCGTAATGCCCTGATGCCAACGGTGAAAAATGTGCTCTGAAGACAGAAGTAGGCTGAAATTGGAGTAAATTCGCGCCTTATTCAGTTTTATAGCCGTTGGAGCTCCCATGGATTTGCGAAAACTCAAAACCCTGATCGACCTGGTATCCGAGTCGAATGTGTCCGAACTCGAAATCACCGAAGCCGAGGGCAAGGTCCGTATCGTCAAGAGTGGCGGCGCCGTGGTGCAGCAATATGTTCCGGCCCCCATGCCCGCTCCGGCGGCTGCGCCCGCAGCCGTGGCGGAGTTGCCGGCCCCGGTGGCGGCAGCGCCGACGGGTCATGTGGTGAAGTCTCCCATGGTGGGCACGTTCTACCGTTCTTCGAGCCCCGGCGCCAAGGCGTTCGTCGAGGTGGGCAGCCAGGTCAAGGAAGGCGAGACGATCTGCATCATCGAAGCCATGAAGATCCTCAACGAGATCGAGGCCGACAAGTCCGGCACCGTGACCAAGATTCTGGGTGAAAACGGCCAGGCTGTGGAATACGGACAGCCCCTGTTCGTCATCGAGTAATCCCCCTGCCCATGTTTAAAAAGATCCTTGTTGCCAATCGCGGCGTTCTTGCCAGCGGCAAGGCGAAGCAAATTGCCCTGGCACGCGCCAGCGTGCAGGCGATGAGCCGCGAGACAGCCTATGTTTAAAAAGATCCTTGTTGCCAATCGCGGCGTTCTTGCCAGCGGCAAGGCGAAGCAAATTGCCCTGGCACGCGCCAGCGTGCAGGCGATGAGCCGCGAGACAGCCTATGTTTAAAAAGATCCTT
>Ga0255334_1000336_pt1 | contig 42292 bp, 39 predicted proteins | sample EtOH5_35cm_T3_12_FD_202080 | JGI IMG/M metagenome (GOLD analysis project Ga0255334, IMG submission 202080) | Sandy soil microbial communities from University of British Columbia, Vancouver, Canada - EtOH5_35cm_T3_129 | ecosystem: Engineered > Artificial ecosystem > Sand microcosm > Unclassified ... | reverse complement strand
CCGAAGTCCGACCGCCGGATCGACGCTCTCCTTGACGATCTTCTCGGGCGTTCGGGCCGCCACATCCTCGATTTCCACACCGCCTTCCTCGATCAAGAGCCGTTTCACTTCTTAGCCGGCCAACCCCGTCTGATGCGTGACCAGCACCTTGCCGAGCAGGTCCGCCGCATGAGTCCGGACCTCCCCCACGGATTAGGCAATCTTCACGCCGCCCGCCTTGCCGCGTCCGCCCGCATGAATCAGCGCCTTCACCACCATCACCGGCGCCCTCAGCTCCGCAGCCGCCCGAACGGTCTCTTCCATGGCAAAAACCGCTTTTCCCCTGGGCACGTTCACGCCTTATGGCTTGAGAATTTCCTTCCCTTGGTACTCGCGAATGTTCATCAACCGTTCCTCCCTTCACATCAGTGCGAAAGTTCGGAACCATGACATTTTTGCAACACAATCGGATGATAAACAGCATTTTCTATAATCTATTTTATTGACAAAACCGAAGATAGCAATAAAAATCCGCATCATCCCACCCATTCTCCGTTTCGCGCTTTTTCGATCTTTTTCCGCGCCTCCCGTTTCGCATTTTGAGCAGCCTAATTTTTTCGCACGGGATTGTACTTTGCGGACTATTTCTTTTATAGTTAGAGGAAAGCTCAGGCATTTACCTCGGAAAGGAAGATGATCCATGGCTTCACCCGCACAATCTACCGCTATTCGCATCGTTCGCTCGGAGACCCTGAAGCCGAAACCCGACCCGACTCACCTCGGATTCGGCAAATACTTTACGGATCACATGTTGCTCGTGGATTACACCAGCGAAAAGGGCTGGCACGACGCCCGCATCGTTCCCTACGGTCCGTTCTCGCTCGACCCCTCCGCCATGGTGTTCCACTACGGGCAGACTGTCTTCGAAGGGATGAAGGCGTTCCGGACCGTAGACGGTCGCATCCTGCTGTTCCGCCCCGACCGCAATGCGGCCCGGTTCAACATCTCCTGCGAGCGCCTCAACATTCCGGCCTTCGATGAAGCCTTCTTCGTGGAAGCGATCCGCACCCTGGTCGAGGTGGAAAAGGATTGGGTTCCAGGCGTGGAAGGCTCATCGCTCTACATCCGCCCCTTCGTGATCGCGACGGAAGCGGGTCTCGGTGTGCGCCCGGCCAACAGCTACCTCTTCTCCGTCATTCTCTCGCCCAGTGGCGCCTACTACAACGGCGGCCTCGCGCCGGTCCACATCCGCGTGGAAGACGAATACGTCCGCTCCGTCCGGGGCGGCACCGGCTTCGCCAAGACGGCCGGCAACTACGCGGCGAGCCTCAAGGCTCAGGTCATCGCCAAGCAGGACCACTGCGATCAGGTGCTCTGGCTGGACGGTATCGAGCAGCGCTACATCGAGGAAGTCGGCAGCATGAACGTCTTCTTCAAGGTAGGCGACGAGGTCATCACGCCTGCGCTCAACGGCAGCATCCTCGACGGCATCACCCGCCGCTCGGTCATCGACCTGCTGAAGGTGTGGGGCATTCCGGTGACCGAACGGAAAATATCGATCGACGAATTGTCCGAGGCCCATCGAAACGGAAAACTTACGGAAGCCTTCGGCACCGGTACGGCGGCGGTCATCTCCCCGGTCGGCCGGCTCAGTTGGAAGCAGGAGGACATGCGGATCGGAGACGGAACCATCGGCGAATTGTCCCACAGATTGTATGAAGCGATCACCGGCATTCAGACCGGCAAGGCGGCAGATTCCTTCGGCTGGAACCTGCAGGTCTAACCGCCGGGAATACGTGAAAAAGGGCTGTACCCTGGAACGGATGCATAGCGCATTCGCTCGGTACAGCCCCTTTTTCTATCCGGAGAAAGCCTGCTCAAGCCGATCCGGTCCGATCGGTCCAATCCTCCGATCCTGCCTTCAGACGGACCGCTTCCGTCATTCAATTGCCGCTGCACGTCCATTGCTGCACCGATTTCTACGTATACGTGGACGGAACCGTCGGCTGGGTGCGCGGCTCGCGTTCCGCCGCCTTGATGAAGCGCATCTCGTTGCCGGTAAAATGGCATACCTGGCATTGGATGATGTCCTCGGCGTCGGGGACGATCACCGGCTCGTCCTTTTCCAGCAGCTCGCCAGATATCGCATCTTTGCGAAAGGGCATCGAAAATGTCGTGATCCGGCTGAACTTGAAGCGATTGGACCGGCAGTTCGGGCAAAAATAGGGTTTCTCTTCCATTCCATCACCTCGCGTTACAGGGTGCTCAACAGGCGGGCGATCTATGCGCTGGGGGTTGGAGGACTTCGATGACGACAGCGCCCTGTTCGCCCGGTCGGACGAGCTGCTCCGGTTCCTGGAACAAGTTCCGGCATTGGGGTGCGTCTTCGGCACGGGCAACTTCATCTACACGGGCGAAGATGCGGTAAGATAAAAAGACCTTGAGGAAGCCTCAAGGTCGAAGATAGATCAAACCATATTGATTAGGTCGTCAATTTTTTTAGTTCATGGGAATAATCTCACAGCATCACCCAAGTATATTCTCCTTCACCAACCACCCGACGATCCGTATGGACTTGCGCCGCATCAACCAAGAGTTGATCAGCCCCTGAGTGTTTATCCGTTTTTTGGTTATTCCATGCATTCTGCCTTCTCTCTTTTCTCGCGCCTTTATTTACGGAAGGTCCCTACCTTTGAGGTAATCGTAAGTCCGGTCGTACACTTCACGCTCGATTGGATTGGCCGAACGGGACGCTCTCCACAAGGTTTTCACCTGCTGGTAGAACGCGCTGTAAGACTGCTGCTTGTAATGGAATTCGGCACCCTTCTCCAAGTAAGCATAATAGCGGTTTCGAAGCCCTTCGTTAGTGAGAACCGCATCGGACAGCTCGATCTCGACTCCCATCCCGTTCTCGTAGGCCGCTTGGGCAATCGTATCGAGCCGGTCGACGCCTGCGTTGGCATGGAACATATAGTTGGGCTGCATGAGTGCAGAATCAAAGCCGTACTTCTTCCAATCATCCCAGCCCCTTGCGAAGTAATAAGGAATCCACTGGAAGGTTGCTCCCTTGCTGCGGACATAGTCCCCGGTCTGCTTCACCAACTCGTGGTCCAGCTCGCTCAGCTGATGAGCGATATATTCGTTATACCAGTAGAAGGAGACCAGCTTCAAATCGCTGTAGCCCTTCTCATTCCAACGTTTGAATACTTCGTCCACATACCACTTAGTCACCTTCAATCGGTTGGCCAGCGCAGTCTGCTCCCCGACTTGTTTGACATTCAGATTTTCGCTGATGCCGTCGCCGTCCACATCGCCGAAGTCGCTTTGGTCCAACCGGGGGTACGGGATCGTAATAACCACCTTTGCTTCGTAGTTGCGGTCGGGAAGCGCCGATTTGGCCTCCTTCACCGCTTCGTTCAAAGCACCGAGTTCATAATCGTCCCGGAACAGCCGGTTGAGAAACTTTTCGAAATGGGTCTTGTTGGTTGGTTTCCCGGTAGTCGGCCCGTAATTGGCTCCATCCAAAAGAGGTGCATACGGAACGAACAGGAATCCGTCGAACATATAGTCCCTCGGCTTCATCTCGTTGTCCACGTAGGAAACATAAGGCTTGAAATCTTCCTTTGTAAAAGAAATCCAATCGCTGGGCTGGTACTGCCACTCCCCACTGTAGATCAGAACCTCATGCTTAATGCCCCCTGTTTGGGCAGAGCCTTGGGCCGGATAACCGCGGTCAGGCTTCGGACCGTTCGGTGTCGGTATGAGCTTGGCGCCGTTCCCCCATTTGCCCAGGACCTCGATCTCGTCAAAAAACAGCCAGGATTCCACAGGAATCGTAACCTTCACGTAACGGGCCTCCGTACCGGCCTCCTTCATGGCGTAGACTTGCTTGACCGGTCCTGCTGCCGTGGTGGGTTGGCTGCTGTTGACCTTCCCCAGATCCTTCCATGCCGTTCCGTTGACGGAGATGGAATAGCCGATCGCTTCCGGGAAAAAGATCCCCACCGGCAAATTCTGCAGCGTATGTACCCGGATTTCCTCCACCGCAGCGGTCTGCCCCAGGTCGATGGTCACCGTGCGGCTTCCCTGCCAAAGCCGTCCCACATAAGCCTTATCGGAAAATGCGGTTGTTCCGAATAATCCGTCGGTAAGCGTAAGGCCGGTTTCATCCCCGTACGTTTGCTCCGTTTTGCCGAAATGCTGGTCAACGGGATATGGCGTCTCCAGCGTATAAGGCTTATTAAAAGCCAAATTAACCGTTGCTCCCGGTTCCCCCTCCGTCTTTCCTTCCGCCTTGGCCGTAACTGCCGAAGCTCCAAGTCCTCCAGCCAGCGTCACCGATAACATCAGTGCCATTCCTCTCATCCATCTCATCGCCCAATTCCTCCTGTTAAGGTTTTCCTTCCCATGCCGATAACAAGGTATGATGCAGGTCTCCGAAGCAGCAGTGATCACTTTCCCGGACAAAAACGAATAACCCTCCTTTATGCCGTATACCGTTACTATACAACACAAAGGAGGGTTTTTCCTCTTTTTTATTTATTTTTGGATGTTTTATTTTTCTTATGCTTTTATTTTTTCTAATACAGCTTATCTACCACCGCTTTGGATGTTTTCTCGATGGCATCAAACGTCTCCTTTTTGCGCCGAAGCGCCACAGCCGTAGACAAAATATCAAGCAGGTGGATCTGCCCCAACTTCGAAGCGAATGCGCCACCTTGCAGCGGCGTCTCCTTGGAAGAAGCCAACAGAATGGCGTCCGCGTATTGCGTGATCGGGGAGCGGGCATGATTAGTCAAACAGATGATGGTTGCGCCGTTCGTCTTGGCAGTCCGGACCGCATCCACCAAATCCTTTGTGCTGCCTGAGGTGGAAATCCCCACCACAACATCATCCCCGGTCATAAGAGCGCAGTTCATGGTGAAAATGTGGGGATCGCTTGAGCTGGCCGTCTGAAAGCCGAGTCTCATAAACCGGTAATGGGCGTCAAAAGCCGTTATGCCGGAGGAACCGACACCGTAGAAGGAGACCCTCTTCTTGGTGAGGATGGCGTCCACCGCTTTTTGCAGGTCTTTCTCTTGAAGCAAGCTTAGGGTATCCTTCAAGGCCTGGCTGTTGGTCGACGTAATCTTGTGGGCAATATCGGCAAGCGCGTCTGTTTCGTCAATCGCTCCGTGCACATTCTCGTTGGGGCTTACCAGATCCTGGGCGACCGCCAGCTTAAACTCCTGATAGCCCCGGAAGCCCAGCTTCCGGCAGAAACGCAGTACGGTGGTTTCGCCCGTAACGGCCATTTCCGCCAAGTCGGTGACAGAGCTGTAGACTACCTTCTCCTTATCGTGAAGGACCACATCGGCTACCTTTTTCTCGGCTTTCGTAAGGGAGTTATAGTTGCTCTCGATCCAGAGCAGTGCCTTGGCTCCCATGAAGGTTGGTTTCATGAATCATTCTCCTTTTGTATATATCGTGATTGGCTATTGGAAAGCTTCCGCCAAAACCCGAACGAAATCGTCGGACCTGTAAACGGCCGTCAGCCGTCCTTTCTGAGGGAGCCCATCTTACCATCCCGCCCGATATCGGGAAATTTTGTTTCATGGGCAAACGGAGCGGAAACACATCCAAACGGGCTAAACGGATCAAGGCCAATCCTCCCTTATTAAGGGTTTTCACCATTATTATACATGATGCAATAGAGATTTTCTTCTTTTTTCAATTAATTTCAGGAAATTTTCTCCTCCATCTCATTTACAGGGGTATCTCGAGCCTCTATAATGGATTTGAACGATGTGGAGTTTTATTCTATTTTAGCATTTGTTTTTGGAACATTCATTCTTTTGGAGTTACTTTTAGGGAGAGGCAGGTGGCATGGGAGTATGCACATCCATGAGACCGATCTGTTGGAAACGGAGGGCCGGGATATACGGGCGCCTGAGCTGGATCTGATGGACACCGGCGAGCTGCTGCATTGGATAAACCGGGAGGATCATACCGTTCCCGAAGCTGTGAAGCGGGCTATTCCGGCTATAACCGAAGCGGTGCATGTAATTGCCGGTGTCCTGGAGCGAGGGGGACGGCTCTTCTATGTCGGGGCGGGAACCAGCGGACGGCTGGGCGTATTGGACGCCTACGAATGTCCGCCTACCTTCGGAACGCCGCCGGAGCTGGTGCAGGCGGTTGTGGCGGGCGGAGCGGACGCACTGCAGGCCGATGAGACGGCCGAGGACTGTATGGACAGCGGCGCAGCGGATTTGGCCGCCCTGAATCTATGCGGCGCCGACGCCGTTGTCGGTCTTGCCGCCAGCGGGCGTACCCCTTATGTACTGGGCGCGCTTAAGTATGCCGGCTCTCTGGGGGCTGCCGCGATCGCGATCAGCTGTGTCAGGAACCCGGCCATCGGCGTCCACGCCCTGGTATCCATTGAAGTTCCCGTCGGACCCGAGGTATTGACCGGGTCCACCCGGCTGAAAGCGGGCACCGCCCAGAAGCTGGTGCTCAATATGATCAGCACCGCCGTCATGATCCGGCTGGGCAAGGTCTACGGAAACCTGATGGTGGATCTTCAGCCGACCAACGGAAAGCTCCGCCGGCGAGCGGCTCGTATGACGGCGTTGGCCGCAGGCACGGACGAGACGGAAGCAGCCGGGGCACTGGCATTGTGCGGATATAACGTCAAATCCGCCATCCTCATGCTTAAACGGGGCCTGTCCGCTGAAGCGGCGGCCGCAAGTTTAGCTCGCGCCGGAGGCAATCTGCGTAGAGCATTGGAGATGGAGCAAGCGACCGGCCCAATCCCGGAAGGAGGAGCATAGCATGAGCATGATTAAGCCGCTGACCGGAACCTGGTTTGACTTTTATCACTGCAATCCGTACGAAGGCGATACCTGGAATGCCGCAACCCAGCAGTTCACCGCAGAGGATTGGGGCCTCAAGCTGGAGGAGATGGCCGGCGCCGGCATGGATACGCTGGTTCTGCTTAGTGTGGCCTTGCACGGCAAGGCATTCTATCCGTCGGAGGTTATGCCTTTGCGTTGGGATACGATATGCCTGGATCCTCTGGAGGCCGTGCTGGCTGCAGCCGACCGACTGGGGCTGTCCCTCTACGTAGGCTTAGGCTTTTTCACCACCCCGATTATGGGCAGCTTAACCCATGACGGGGAGCATACGGTCCAAAAATATGAGGTTGCCAAGGAATTGGCCTCCCGTTACGGAAGCCATCCCTCCTTTGTCGGATGGTACTTCCCGGTGGAAGCGGCGATCCGGTCCTACTTCCCGGAACCATATGTGTTCTACGCGAACGAGCTGGCTATGTTCTGCAGGACGCTTGGGCCCTCCAAGGTGCTTATCGCCCCCTTCGGCACCCGTTCCGCTGTGCCGGACGACCGTTTTGTAGCCCAGCTTCGTTCCCTGGATGTGGATTACATCGCCTACCAGGACGAGCTGGGGGTGAACCGAACTTCGTTCGAAGCCGCTTACCGGACGTACTCGGGACTCCGTGAAGCCCATGACCGGGCAGGCAAACCCTTATGGGCGGATTTGGAGCTGTTCCGCTTCCAAGGCAAGGTCTTGATGCCAGCGGACTTCGAACGGGTCAAGCGTCAGCTCGAGACGGTCACCCCGCTTGTGGATAAGGCGCTTTGCTACCAGTATTTAGGGATGATGAACAAGCCGGGCAGCCCGGTGTTTGCGGGACATGTTTCTTCCGCAGAGCTGTACCGGGCGTATATGGATTATTTTGCGGAGATGGGGATCGGAAGGTTAAGAATCCCGACCGCGACCCCCGAACCGGGCCGTCACTGCCGTTCAGCTTCGGATGATTCCGCAAGAAAGCCCCCACTTCAGCTGTCGTAACGGATTAAAACACCCAGTGCCGCCCCTGCCTCGCGCTTCAGAACCTCATATGCCCTTTCCGCCTCATCAAGCGCAAACTCATGGGTAATCAGCTTGTCGAGCTGCAAGGCGCCGATCTCCACCTGGCGGATGAATTCCAGCATATTGCGTCCCTCCGTCCAGCGCACATAGGACTTCGGATAATCGATGCAGTCATTCTCGTACTGAGGGTCATAACGTCCCGGCCCTGCTCCGCGGGCGATTACGAAATCGCCCTCCTTCTGGAAGAATAGCTCCCTCGGAAATTCGATCGGCACGTTGCCCACCAGGGCATAGGTACCCCGAAAGGCGAGCTTGGACATGGTCTGGCCGATCAGCCCCGGACGCGCCGAATGGGCGCACAGCGCTACCGCATCGAACCCGTGCCTGTCCGTGAAAGCGTCCATTCGGCCGTCCAGCTCCGGATCGTTGGCTAAATAGACATCCTCGATGCCCGCCGTCCGGGCCAGCTCGCAGCGTCCGGGATTCATGTCGGTGGCGAATACCCGGTAATTGGCGTTCTTGCAGATCTGGGCAATAAGCAACCCAAGGAAGCCCAGACCCACCACCCAAACGGCTTCACCAAACTCCAGCTTCATCCGGCGGACGCTGTGCACCGCGACGGCGCCAAGCCCAACGTAAGCCGCTTCGCGGAGCTTGCGGTCCGACTTCAACGGAACCACCAGCGACTCCGGAACGGAAAGCTTCTCCGCATGGTACACATACGGGCCGCCGTAAACCGCTACCCAATCTCCCGGCTTCACGGAGGTCACCGCCCCGCCCACCTCTTCCACCTGACCGGATCCGCTGTAGCCAAGCTGGAAGCCGTCCGGGATCTGCGGATTATCGATCAGTCCGAGCTCCGTCCCCGGACTGATCGACGAATACTTGATTCGGACCAGCACCCGGTGCGCATTGCCGTATGGCAAGGTTGGCTCCGCATCCTCAACCAACACGGCTTTCCCGCCGCTTACCACAACCTTTCTCATTCCAGTTCCTCCCCGTATTCCCAAACTTGAAGCGCAGCCCCGATCATCCCGCTGCGGCTTCCCATAACCGCCGGTTCGATCCGTGTGGCCGCCAACATCGAGCCCATCGTGCGCCGTTCCGTTTCTTCGCGCAGGCGCCGGAAGAAAGGCTCCCTGATATCCGCCACCCCGCCTCCGACCATGATGATCTCCGGATTCAAAGTGTGGATCACCCCGGCCAGTCCCACTGCGAGCGCGCAGACCGCTTGGTTCATAACCCATGATGCGCTCTCATCCCCCTGGAGCCACAGCTCGGCAACCTCCCGTGCCGTTATATCCGCCGTCTCCGTACCCGTACCGGGCCGCTCCAGCAGCAGCCGTTCCCGCATCAGCCGGGCGATGCCCGTACCGGATGCATACAACTCCAGGCATCCGATGCCGCCGCAGATGCAGCGCGGTCCGTCGTAGCGTACGGAGAGATGGCCGATTTCACCGGCCGCTCCCTTCGATCCGTGGAGCAGTCGGCCGTTGGACACGATGGCCCCGCCGACCCCGGTTCCCAGCGCCACGCAGACGAAGTCTTTGACGCCCCTGCCGCTGCCCAGCCGTTTCTCCGCCACGGCCAGCACATTAACGTCATTGTCCACGTGTACCGGCAAGCGGTAGGCATCCTCCAATATCTTGCGAACGGGCGTTCCGGTATAACCGGGCATCGTATCCGTTGCGAACACAATCGATCCGTCTTCCGGGCTGACTTGGCCAGCCGTCCCCACTCCGATTCCGACCGTCTCCACCGATTCGGCGAGACGGCCGGCCTGTGCCAGAACCATGTCGATGGCCATCCTCGCTTGCTCCATCACCCTGCGCCGGGACGCTTCGGTCGGCAGCGACGTTTCCGTTAGAATCCGGCCTGTCCCGTCGACGAGTCCTGCATTGATCTTCGTGCCCCCGATGTCCACGCCGATTGCTGCTTTTAGCACGCTTCCACACCTCTTTGGATTATTCGGGCACCTGCCGTCCGCATTTGCCAGTTCACCCTTCTTACTTGAAGCCGGTCATGGTTATCCCCTGTATGAATTGCCGTTGTACGAAGAAGTAAAGCACGATAATCGGTACCGTAAAAATAGTGGACGCCGCCATAAGCGGTCCCCAATCGACCTTATATTCGCCGATAAACGCTTTGAGACCGATGGAAAGCGTCCATTTTACCGGATCGTTCAAGTAAAGGAGCGGTCCCAGGAAATCGCCCCACTCGCTCAGGAAGGTGAACAGCGCCACACTGTAGATGGCGGGTTTGGCCAGCGGAAGGATTATCGTCGAGTAGATACGGAACTCCCCGGCTCCGTCGATTTTGGCCGATTCCGTCAGCTCCAGAGGGATGTTCCGGAAAAATTGGCGCAGCAGGAAAATATAAAAGGCCGAACCGAAAAAGTTGGGCAAGATAAGCGGCACATACGAATCGACCAGATTAAGCTTATTATACATCACGTAAACCGGAATCATGGTGACTTGATACGGAAGAATCATCGTGCCCATCATGATGTAGAAAATCACATCCCTCCCTTTGAACGGAATCCGTGCAAGACCGTACGCCACCAGAGGGGAAGCCAGCAGCTGTCCGCCGATGGACAGCACGCAGATCAGAAGCGTATTTACGGTATATCGCTGGAAGGGAATGGTCTGGACGGCATCGATGTAATTCTGCCATTGGATTCGGGTGGGTAGCCATACGACAGGTAATTTAAAAATTTCATCCACGGACTTGATGCTCGTCAGAAACATCCAGGCAAAAGGCGCTAGAAAGGCTACTCCGAGCAGGCAGAGCAGAGTGTGCGGAAGCACCGTGGTGCGAATGACCCTGCCCACCTTCAGACGTCTGCGCCTGGCTCCGGTCACGAACTCCGCCGCATGTTCCATCTCCATCACTTGTCACCCCCGTAGAAAACCCATTTGGCCGACGTCTTGAATATAATCGCGCTCAACAGCATGACAACGGCGAACAAGACCCATGCCATGGAAGACGCATAGCCCATGTCAAGGAAAGAGAATGCCGTCTGGTACAGATAGATGGCATAGAACAGCATGGAGTTCTCGGGACCGCCTACCGATTGCGAAGCCTCGGCGAATACCATGCCCTGCGTGAAGTATTGAAACGAGCCGATCAACCCGATAATGACCAGGTACAGCGTAACTGGCGATATGGCGGGAAGCGTGATATGGCGGAACTTGTACCATAGGCTGGCCCCGTCGATATCGGCCGCTTCATAATAAATTTTGGGTACGTCCTGCAGAGCCGCTAAATACATCACTGTCATGGTTCCCGTTCCCCAGAAGCCCATGAGGATTAAGGCCGGCTTCGTCCAGTCCGGATTCGCGAGCCAGTTGGGCTGGACAAGGCCAAGCGCACCCAGCGCCTGATTCACCAGGCCGTACTGCGGGTTCAAGAGCCACATCCAGAGCAGCGAGCTGGCAACCGCCGGAACAAGAGTCGGCAGGAAATAAATGGTCCGGTACAGACTTTGCCCCCTTACGTTTGTGTTTAGAAGAAGCGCCATCACCAGAGCGAAAGCCAGGTGGGGAAACAAGCCGAACAGGGACATATAGACCGTGTTATACAAGGATAAATAAAACTTCTCGTCCTGAAACAGTTGGGTGTAATTTTGTGTTCCGACCCATACCGGCGGCTTGAACAGATTGTATTCACTCAAGCTATAGTAGAGAGACAGGATGATCGGGTATACTTGGAAAATCAGGAACCCCACGATCCACGGGCTGGTAAACAACAGCCCCGTGATCAGCACCTTGCGTTGTCTTCGTCTAACCCCGGCGGAGTGACCCGCAGCAGCCATCAAGCATCCCCCTTCCGGTTAGGCAAAAGAGGCAGGACGGACCTGCCCCTTCGCCTTCTGCGCGTTATTGTTTGTTCTTCGCCTTGTCGGCGACCGGCTGGATTTTCTTCGCCACGTTGTCCATGGCCTGCTGGGGTGTCTGGGAGCCTTTCAGCGCTTTCTCCGTTTCCTCGCTTAAGGACTGTAGATATTCATTGATATAAACGCTGTTCGGGAAACCCTGCAGGTTCGGATTCTTCGCCCATTCGTAATAAGGCGCGACGGACTTCATCTCGTCGGTCTTCAGACGTTTGTCATCCAACGCGGATGTGATGGTCGGAATCGTCTTGGTCTTCAGGGCATATTGAACCTGGGTGTCCGCACTCAGCAGGTACCGCATGAATTCCCACGCTTCCTTCTGGTGCTTCGCTTTCTTCGGAATGAATACGGCACGGGGGGATACGAAGCCCGAGCCCTTCAATTCGGGCCGCGATGCCGGATACGGGAACGGGGCGACGCCGATGGGACCGCCTTCCACACGTTCCGCCGGGTAGTTGTATTCCCAGCCGATCATCATCGAGAGCTGGCCGGTGAGCAGAGGGTCCTGCGGCGTGCCGCGCTTGCCCATGCCCGCCTTGTACTTCTCAATGGCATCGTTGCCGAATTCTTCATAGAACTTGCGCTGGTAGGCGATGGAATCGACGTTTTCCTTCTTGTTCGGGGTAACCTTCCCGTCCGCATCCACCCATGAGCCGCCGAAGATTACCGGCCAGAATACGTTGTCAATCCAAGGGAAATCGGGAATAAAGCCGATTTGGGTAATACCGTTGGCATCCTTCTTCGTCAGCTTTTTGGCGTATTCAAACATCTCCTCCAACGTTTCCGGAGGCTTGGCGAGACCGGCGTCGGCGAAATTCTTCTTGTTGTACAACAGCGTATTGGACATGCTCATCGTAAACGGCAATCCGTAATACTTGCCGTTCACCTTCATTCTTTCAATAGCGGCAGGCACGTATTGCTTCGTATCATATTTGTCCTGCGTGAAGAAGGTGTCCAGTTCCTGTATGGCTCCTACATCGGCCCAAGGCCCTACATTGTTCCAAAAAGTCAGGGCGATATCGGGAGGATTTCCGCCGGATATGGCGGTAAGCTGCTTGGTGGCGTCCTGATTGCTGAGCGCTTTGACCATAATGTGGTCATTGGCCTTGTTGAAGGCGTCGACAGCCTCGTTCAAAGGACCCGAATCCTTGTCGGAGTAAACGTGCCAGAAGGTGATCTCCACCTTCTCCTTTGGCTTCTCCGAGGGTGCGGTGGATGCCACCGGTGATGCGGAAGGGGAAGAACTGCTGCCGCTTGAAGACGTTGTCTCCGAGGAACAGCCGGCGGCTGCCGAGGCCAATACACTTCCGGCGATGAAAAGGCTTGTCAACTTGTTGGATTTACCCACAATCTTTCTCCTCCTTGTTCTTTGGATCTTAAGATAACCCCGCCTTTATTCTCAGCTGACCAGACCATGCATTCCGAAGCTTCTGATATCATTATATATGATTCCGGAGGATTTTTCCTCTATTTTTTAAAAAAATAAATATATTTTCCTTAGCAAGATTCCGGAATCGCCAATTCCTCGTTTACACAGGACCAAAAGCCGGCCAATCTAGCTCGATTCCCATACTTATCAGCTTCTGCTGGAATTCGGCCAACAGTACGGGCTCGTTGCGCACTCTGCGAGGAGTCAATCGATTGGCGAGGCAATGGGCGGCCAGGGCCCCTGCGGCCTCACCCACATTCCACTCCACGGGATGGAGCCGGTAACCCCCGTTTGTAAGATGGGTGACTCCCAAATTCTTGGAGGCGGGCAGTAGGTTGTTCATCCGGACGGGAATCAGGCTGCCGAGCGGGATCTGAAACGGCAGGCTGGGCGTATAGACGCCCTCCCGTCCCCCGACCGTCGGATGAAGATCGATCCGGTAGCATCCGATCCCGACGCTATCGTGGAATTTCTCCGCCGAATGTCCTCCCCGCGCATCCGGATTGATGTGCTGCTCCAGAACCGTAAACTCGGCCTTGATTCTCCGCGACTCCCGTATGTAAGGGTATTTGGCGAGCCCGTCCTCCGTTCCCGTTACGTCCCTCCTCAGCCGTAGACCGGGATACCCCTTGCCGCCGTCGGGCCGGGGCGCCTCCGTCTGCAGCCAATACAAGAGACTCAGGCTCAGCTGCTTGGCTTCCCACAGCCTGCAGGACCGCTCCTCCGGCGTGCATTCCAGTATATCCCCCAGCCAATAATCGTTCTGCGGCCAATTGACGATGGTGATGTCCCCATCGATCCGGCCCGGCTCAAATTGCGAGGCATCCGCAATTCTCCGGTAGCGCCATAATGGAAAAGCCCCTTCTTCTTCAAACAAGGAGAACCGTCTGATCCCGCTGTTCGTGTTCAAAGGGGCCCAGCTCAGCATACGGTCACGCTGGAAGGGAGCCTGGTAGCTCCGCCAGAATTCATACATCTCCGGCTTTAGGATCACATGGCGCTCCCCTTCCCGGTAATCCATGGCGAAGCAGTACGTGAACGTCTGAACATCCGACGGCTCCGCCTCCCCCTCCAATGCATGGGGCTCCCCGGTCTCCGAACGAGCTTCGGCGCCTGTGACATACTCCGTTCCCGTCAGAGGCAGCAGGTCTCCGCATTCGGTGGCATCCAGGAAGTATCCGGCTTCCACAATGACACGTCCGCCGTTTAAGGTATGCTCCAACGTGACGCCGTTTACCATTCCGTCTTGTGAGACCGCCGCTTCCGCAGGACGGTGGTGAAGCAGAAGCTGAATCCGTCCCGACAGCAGGTAAGGGGCCAGCATATCCAGAAGCACGGCCAGCGCCACCCTGGGATCGAAGGCCAGCCGGTTCACGATGGCCCGGCCGGGGCTGAAGCAAGGATCCCGCAGGGTTTCCTGCCGTAAGCCCATATTCTCCCTGTAATAATGCCGTACCCGGTTCCGGAATTCTCTATACATCGCCGTGCAGCCGAACTGCTCGATGTACCTGTGTTCATCCGGAGGAACAGCCTGGCTGGTCAGCTGGCCGCCTATCCAGTCCGTTTCTTCGGTCAAGAGCACCCTCATGCCGCCCCGGGCGGCGGCCAGAGCGGCGGCGCAGCCGCCGACGCCTCCTCCTATCACCGCCACATCAACCTTGTATCCGGCCGTCATTCCCTGCTCCTACTGGCACCGGCCACGCTGAGAGCAGCGCCGATCGACTCCGCGTACCGTTCCGTTATCAAATGGGGCCGGGTAATCGCGCTTCCCACCACTACATAGTCGGCCCCTGCCCGGATCGCTTCCTCCGCTTCCTCCAAGCGGAAAATACGGCCTTCCGCAGCCAGCGGGACACGGACACGCCCGGCAAGCTCACGAACCAACGCCAGATCGGGCTGCTTCTGGCGGGGACTATAAGGGGTGTATCCCGATAAAGTGGTAGAGATCATATCTGCACCGGCCTTCTCCGCCGCCAGTCCTTCCTCAAGCGTGGAAATATCCGCCATCGCCAGCGCGCCTGCTTGGCGGATGCGTTCGATCAGCGGGCGGAGCTTGGCCGGACGGCCTTCCCGGCAGGTGAAATCAAGGGCCACGATATCCGCTCCCGCCTCCAGCACGGCCTCCACATCCTCAAGCTCCGGGGTGATATAGATGTCGGAGCCCGGCACCTCCCGCTTGAGCAGGCCGATGACCGGAACGGCCACCGCCGCTTTAATGCTGCGGATATCGCCGGTCCCGTTTGTCCGGATGGCAACTGCTCCACCGGCTGCGGCCGCCATGGCCATCCGGGCCATGATCCCGTCACCGTACAGTGGCTCTCCCGGAAAAGCCTGGCAGGAAACGATCAAGCCCTGTTCCATCGGCATATGCTTCAACCGGCTCATCGGCTCTCCCCCCCTCTCCCGTACACCGTTTCATCCAGCACCATATAAGCCAATATTCCCGCAAAGGTAGCCGCCTTGCGGAATGTGGTGGTAACAGGTGCCCGCTCCGGATCCGGTAAGATCCCTTTTGGCCGGAATACCGAAATGCCCTCTATGCCGAGTCTGCTATCCAGTTCCTTCAAACGGTCACTCACATAGGCGGTTGCCTCCAGCCATTCCGGAAACCGGGACAGGGCATAATCGATCTCCCACACACTGCTCCAATCCCGGCACCACCAGGGGGCTTCGTTGCCATCGTGGGCACCCTCCGCCATGGATTCCAGCATGGTTCCGGCAGCCGCATACGCCACTTGGTTCCACCCGGCTGCCAGCTCCGCCGGCAGAATCTTCACCGCCGTCGATGCAAATCCGATGATGATCGCCTGGTAGCTGACGCTTATCCCCATGCCCAATGTCCCGTCCCAATGCTCCGTATACGGCCACCAGCCAGGGGTTTGCCTGCCGAAGCGGCGGATCAGATGACGGAAGATGTGCTCCGTACGCTGCCGGTATTGTTCGCTGCCGTTCAGCTCGTAAGCCCTGGCCATGGTATGGGCGGCATACATGTCTCCGTTCAGCACATCGTGGCTTTGTGCATTCGGATTCTTATAGACCGCGCCCGGGTTCTCCCGCGCCGTTTGCAACTCCAGGTAGGCCGCCGACTTCAGCAGTGCGCTGCGCGCTTCTATGGAGCCGGCCTCCCGGTGCACGTGATAGAGGGCGTTGGCCGCAGCACCGATCTCGGCGATATCCGGAATCTCCGGATCACCGTGCTTCTTATAATAGGGCTGTCCGAAAGCGCCGCTGTCCGTTTGCCGCATCAGGACGTCTTGCGCCAGACCGGCCGCTATCCGCAAGCCGCCGCCGCCGTGCAGCCGGTGATCCAGCACGTAGAAGGCAGCGGCTTCCGCCGTCGTGCAGCAGCTTGCGGGCGCTCCCAATTCATCGTCTCCGAGCCCGATGGCGCCTCCGGCCTTTTCCTCCAGCAGTCCGTCGAAATAGGAACGGAGCCGCCGGACTAAGCTGTCAATCGTTTGTTCCATAGGATTCCCTCTTTTCCTTGGTGAAGAACTTCCTCCATCATATCATAAATTGAAGGATTACTCCCCTATAATTTAATTTATTGGAGAATTTATTCTCTTTGTTTTCTTGACAATTTCCGCCCGAACGGACTACCATGAATGGAGATGATTATGTGAACGGTTCGAGCTTACCCATTCCATGTAAACAGGAGGCAGCCTATGCGTACATGGATGACGTCGCTGCGGAAGCCTTCTTTTAAGAGGAAGCTATTTTTATATTCTCTGCTGATCAGCCTGTTGCCTGTCTTCCTTATCGGCTCTCTGTCCAGCAGAATGGCGGCGGGGATGATCCGCGAGGAGGTCGATCGCAACCACCGGATCATTCTGCAGGAGGTGCAGCGCCAGGTGGAAGCCTCCTGGAGCGACCTGGATACCGCCTCCATCCAACTGGCCAACCATCAGGTGCTGGAGAAGGCCGTTATCGCCGGACCATCGGCCAAATCCTTCGATACCATGTTGGAGATGATCGATGTCATCCAAATGCAACGGAGCATCTCGGCGGTGCCCTTCGACGTATCCGTCATCTTCCTGCCGTTCGGCAAGGTATACAACAACCGGCTGGGGTTTATCGATATCGGCGATTTTCCCTACCGGGAAGTGCTGGACCGGCTCGCTCCCTATTTCCGCTCTGAGATGATACCGCCCCACACGTATCCAGGGCAGCAGGAGCTGCTTTATATGCGCCCCGTACCGATATTCTCGGAATCGAGGGGCAATGGCATTCTGATGCTGCACGTACAGAAGGACGCCTTAATCAGCTTATCCGAGCACGTTCCCTTGAGCGGAGGCCGCATGCTCTATGTATTCGATGAAACGGGAAAGGTCATCATCAGCCGCAACCGGGAGGAGATCGGCACGGTGCTTCCTCCCCTTTCGACCTCCCTCCCTTTCTGGAAGGAGAAGGGAACGGCCGAGACGAGGTGGAACGGCGAGGATTATTCTGTTACGGTGCTGGAGTCCGATACCAGCCGGTGGACGTACGCGGCTCTAACCCCCAGGAATGAGCTGATTTGGCAGTCAGAGCGGATCATCAATCTGACCTCCGGCATGATGCTGCTCCTGGCCGTCCTATGGATTCTCATCGCCCGGATCAGTACCTCCCGCCTGTATGTGCCCGTCCAAAAGCTTGTCCAGCGTTCCGCTCCCGGCGCCAGGTCCACACCCGAGGGAAAGCAGCAGGACGAATGGGGCGCCTTGGATTTATGGGTAACCGGCATGCTGTCGGACAACGCGAGCCTGCAGCGCCAATTGCAGGAGCAGACCCCCTACATGAAAGAGACCTTCGCTCTCCAGTTGTTCCGGGGAGAATGGTCCCAGAAGGAAGCCGAGTCCCGGGCATCGGCTCTGGACCTGGCTTGGCAAGGCTCACGCTTCTGCGTTTGCCTGGTGGATGTGGACGGCAGCCTCCATGGACGCTATATGATGAAGGATCGTTCGCTTATTATGTATGCTCTTCGGAAGATCTCGGAGGAATCGCTGCAGGACGGCTTCACCTACTTGTCCGCCAACACTCTCTCCGGTCAAGTAGCCCTTCTCGTCTTCCTGGGCAAGGAGACGGAAGCCTTGGAGCACCTGCACAGAACGGCGGAACGGCTTGGTCAGGCCGTCGACCAGTACTTTCCCATCAGCATTTCCATTGCTTGCAGCTCGCCAGTCGGTTCATTCGCCGACATCCCGGAATCGTATCTGGAAGCCAAGGAAATGCTCAGCTACCGGCTTCTCCTGGGCCACCGCCAGATCTTGACTCCAGAGCGGATGGAGCCTTCGGTCAAACAGTCGGGAAGCAATCTGTCCATGCTGCGCAAGCGGATCCTTCCGATGGTGATGATGGGCGATGCCGGGGAAGCGGCGGCGCTTATGCACGAGTGGGTGGCGGAGGTGTCCCGGGTTGCCCGCCATTCCGAGGCCGTGCTCGGCTTTTTCGCCCATTTCATCGGGGAGCTGACGGCGCGCTTGCAGGAATGGGAACTCGATCCGGAGCAAATTTTCGGCGAGGATCCTTACAAGCGCCTGTATGCCATGACCTCGGTGAAGGAGATCAGCGACTGGCTCACCTCAACCATTTTCGTCAAAGTGGCCGACATCATCCTACAATCCCCCGCCAAGCAGCCGGAGCGGATCGCAGGTGACATTCTCCATCATATCCATGAGCATTACGACACGGAATTGTCCTTGCAGATGATGGCGGACCGGTACCAAATCTCCCAGTCCCAGCTGAGCAGATTGTTCAAGGAGCAGACCGGGTGGAGCTTTATTGATTATCTGATCCGCTACCGGATGGACAAAGCCAAGGAGTGGCTGGCCCATACGGACATGCCCATCAAGGATATCGCCGAGAAGCTGTCTTACACCTCCGTACAGAACTTTACCCGCATATTCAAGCAAACCGTCTATATCCCCCCGGGCAAGTACCGGAAACAGTTCCGCGACGGGGAATGACGCTTGGATCTAGAACCGCTCCCGAAGCGGTTTTTTCTTTTTTTGCGGCCTTTATCCTTTTATGCATCCCGGCAAAAATGGAAAATTGCGCACTAAAACCGGCGCCCGCATAATGGGGGTATTCAGTACGGCAAGACAGGCCCAACCGTCCGAACATTCCAAAAGGAGGCAGCCCATGAATGAATAAGCAGCAGCCCGAGCTACGAACCTCCGCCGTCATGCTTGCGGGAGCGCGGCAGCCTGGCCGGTTGTTCAGAAGATTCTTCAAAGACCGTTACCTGATCCTGATCGGATTACCCGGCCTCCTCTACTTCCTGGTTTACCGTTACGCGCCTATGCTGGGGCTCTACATGGCTTTTATCGATTTCAGCCCTTTTCAAGGCATTAGCAGCAGCCCGTGGGTCGGCTTGCTGCACTTCCGCCGGATTTTTGGGGATCAGGAAATTTTGCAAGTGCTTTGGAACACGCTTTCCATTTCCTTCCTGCAGATCACCTTCGCTTTTCCCGTCCCGATCCTGCTTGCCCTGATGCTTAACGAGCTGCGCAGCCAAGTCTTCAAACGAATCATTCAATCCATCGTGTACTTGCCCCATTTTCTATCCTGGGTGGTAGTTATCGGGATCTGCGTCATCTTCCTGAAGGGAGACGGCGTCGTCAACGGTCTGACGGAGCAGTGGTTCGGCTGGAAGCCGGTCCCCTTTCTGACCAGTCCGGATTATTTCAAGCCGATCATCGTCCTGCAGGTTATCTGGAAGGAAGCCGGCTGGGGGACGATCATAATCCTGGCTGCGCTGGCCGGCGTCAATCCCCAGCTCTATGAGGCGGCCGTCGTGGACGGCGCCAGCCGCTTCCAGCAGATTTGGCATATTACGCTTCCGGCCATCCGTAGCACCATCGTCATTCTGCTGATCCTCCGGCTCGGCAATGTGCTGGATAGCGGCTTTGAGCAAATCTTCCTCATGCTGAATCCCTTCAACATGGAGACGGGGAACGTGCTGGATACCTATGTGTTCTACAAGGGAATCCAACAATCCGACTACAGCTTCGCAACCGCAGTAGGACTCTTTAAGGGCTTCGTCGGACTCGTGCTGGTTCTGTCGGCCAATAACTTGGCCAAACGGTTCGGAGAGGAAGGAGTCTTCTAACGACCCGAATGATAAACCTCATATTGAATTCATTGAAAGGAGGAACCGCAACATGAAGATACGACCTTGGGGAGAACGGCTGACGGATGCGGCGAACGTTGCGCTTCTGACGCTGATAGCCCTGGCCATGCTGCTTCCCTTCTGGCATGTGCTGGCCGTCTCCTTTGCCTCGTACAAGGAGTTTTTGGAAAAGGACATTGTCTGGTTTCCGCAGGAATGGGTGCTGGGCGCATACGAGTACATTTTCGCCTCCGGCTCCTTCGTCCGTTCCGTGGGAGTCACGGTTTACTTGACCGTACTGGGCACCTGCGTCAATCTGATCTTCACCTCGACGCTGGCTTATACCTTATCCAGGCCGGTGATCGGACAGCGGCTCGTGCTAATGTTGGTGATGTTCACTTTGCTGTTCTCCGCCGGGATGATTCCCACCTATCTGGTCGTGAAGGAAACGGGATTGATCGACTCCTTGTGGGCGCTCATTCTCCCCATCGCGATCAGCCCGTTCAATCTGATTGTCATGCGGCAGTTTTTCCTCGGCATACCAAGTGAGCTGCATGAGGCGGCTGTCATCGACGGCGCGAACGACCTGCAGATCTTCGGCAGAATCATCCTTCCGCTCTCCAAGCCCTCCTTGGCCGCCTTCGCCCTGTTCTACGCCGTGGCCCATTGGAACAATTATTTTGCAGGGATCCTCTATCTGAACACGCCCGAGAAATGGCCGATCCAGGTCATCCTCCGCCAGATCGTGGTGGTGGGAGAAGCGCAGACGACGCTTGGCGGGGGCCAGATCCTCCTGGAGAACGCTCCGCCGGCGGAGACGATCCAGATGGCCGCCATCGTGGTCGCCACCCTGCCGATCCTGGTTGTCTATCCGTTTCTGCAAAAGCATTTTACCAAGGGGGTGATGCTCGGTTCCGTCAAAGGCTGACTGCCTGCATGAGAGCCCTGTATTACTGCCTGCTTACGGATGAAAAGTTTGGACAACCGCCAAGAACCTGCTTGCCTAATGTACGGACTGGCCTTACCATTCAAAGGGAGAGGGGATCACCGCATGAAACCGAATTGGAAAACCGCATTTGCTCTAAGTCTTGCAGCCGTCACCGCCATTACGGCCACGGCCTGCAGCCGTACCTCCGCGCCGGAGGGTGAAGCCTCGTTAGCTCCTGCGTCATCCGCCGCCACACCTGAGACTGCCAAGAAGCATACGATCACCATGGTGGACTTCCGGTATAACGCCGTCCCTCCGTCGGACGGAGCCGGCATTCAGATGATCAATGAGAAGTTCAATGTCGATTTCAAGCCCCAATACGTCATCCGCTCCGATTACGACCAGAAGCTTAGCGCCATTGTGGCTTCCGGCGATATTCCGGATATTATCGTGATGGAAGCGCCGGACTCGAATTTTTATAAGTGGGCCAAACAAGGCGCTTTCCTGCCCCTCAACGAGTATTTCGACAAATACGAAACGTTGAAGCTGATACCCGATAATGTGCGGAAGGCGGTAACCGTAGGCGGAAAAATCGTTGCCGTTCAAAAGTATCTAACCGAAAATTACCAGCTGACTCCCATCATCCGTAAGGACTGGCTGGATAAGCTGGGCTTACCGGTCCCCCAAAGCTATGACGATCTTAAGAAAACCGCCCTCGCCTTTACCAAGGACGACCCGGACGGAAACGGCAAGAATGATACGTACGGCATCGCCATGTCCCAGAACATCAACCCCCACTTCGGGATGGGCGCCTATTGGGATACGGAGGCTTGGTACCATAAGAACAAGGACGGACAGCTTATTCCCGGGATGATCTCAGATGCCCGCAAAAGCCACATCCAATGGCTGACGGACCTCTATAAGGAAGGCGCCATAACCAAGGACTTCGCCCTTCTGAACTGGGCCCAGACCAACAAGGAATTCTATTCGGGCAAGGCCGGCATTTTCATCGGGACCCCCCGTGGCATGAATCCGACCTTCATGCAGGGTCTTGTGGACGTGAATCCGAAGGCCAATGTCGTGCCGATTCCTCCGTTCAAGGCGCCGGACGGTTCCCAAGGCTTCGTCTCTTCCCCCGGCTATTACGGCATCATCATGATAAGCGCCAAACTGTCCAAGGAACCGGATAAGGTGAAGAAGATTCTAGAGATAATCGATTATGGCCGGAAGTTCTTCCCGATCGAGCAGCGCAACGCCTCCAACGCCGACTTCGATTGGATCAACGGCAAGAACGGTCAAGGCTACAAGATTGAAAACGGCAGTGTCCGGCGAGAAAAGGAAGAAAAAGGTCTGGCGCCGTTCAACTACCTGCCCGACAACCGGATGTGGGCGCCGAACGATGCAGCCAACGGCTACTCCAAGGAATATGCGGTGCCGCTCTTAAGAGACCTGACCACCAATTTGGAGAAGATGCATACGGAGACGAAGCATCTGGTGAATCCGGTTTACTCCATCTTCTCCGAGACACGCGCCTTGAAGGACACTGAGCTGAACAAGTATCTTTACACCGAGCAGACCAAGATGATCTTCGGCGAAAAGCCAGTCTCCGACTGGGAGCAGATGGTCAAGGAATGGTCGGATAAGGGAGGCTCACAGATCATCAAGGAAGTGAACGACGCTCTGAAGGAAAGCGGCTATACGGCTGCACAGTGGAATTAATCGAGGTTGGATAAACAAAAGGGGCTAGCCCGTCGCCATCCGAATGGCCTGGGCAGCCCCTTTTGTTTGCTATGCTACAAGCGTACCGGAACTCCACCCCGAGCGACGCTTTCGTTGGCGGCTTCGAGGAACCGGATGATCTCCAAGGTTTCCCCGATCGGAACATCCACCCGACCCGTCACGAACATCTCCATGATCCGCTCCACCAGACTGGCGTAGAAGGGACTAACATCTTTCGTAACATCAACCAGTGTTGGCCCTTGGGCGCCATACAACAGAGCGCCGAAGCCCTTCATTCCCTCGCGGGCACCGCGGATGGTTCCGATCCGGCCGTCCTCCCATTCGCCCGTTATCAGATCATACTTGGGCCATGAGGATGCCGAAACCACCTTGCAGCCTCTGCCCATAATCCGGTAGAGCATCTCGGCCGTATGCACCCCGTACCAGAAATAACCGGGCTGGGTATCGAGCATTTCGAGCGGGCCGAAGGCTTCGGCGCCGGATATTCCGGATGCAGACGCTTGACTCTGAAGCGCTTCCGTCAGGCCCGTCGAATACCGGAGGGAGGAGCTGCTCATCAGCCGGACCGAATACCGGTCCGAAAGCTCTGCAATGCGGACTGCATCATGGTAATAGACGGATAAGGGCTTGTCGATAAATACAGGCTTGCCGAAAGGGGCCAGCGCCTCGAACTGCTGCAGATGAACCCTTCCGTCCGCGGATTCCAAGAGGATGACATCCGACGGCTCCGCAACGGCTTCTATGGAGTCCAGGATCCGGACCCCGTATTTTCCCGCCATCTCCTCCGTATACCCTTTCACCCGTGCGGCCCCGAAGGGAAAATCCCCGGAGCTGCCGGGAAAAGCCGCCACCACCTGCCCGCCGGGTACATGATGAGGGTTGGCGGCGTTATTCAGAAGCTCCGTGAACGCGACCGAATGGGAAGTGTCAAGGCCGATCATGCCGATTTTCAACATAAGGTGTCCTTCCCCCCCTATCCTTGGTTCCGGTATTTCCGGATAAACGCCACGGACTTGCGGATGTCCTCTTCCGGGGTGTTCCCGACTTCCCGTTCGATGGTGAGGTAGCCTGTATAGCCGATTTCCTGAAGGGCGGCAAAGTACTCGTCGAAATTCACCGCTCCCTCGCCTAATGGAAGCTCCCGGAAATACGCTCCCGAGCGGACGAGCTCGGCGATCTTCTCGTGATCCAGAGGCTCGAACCCAACCGAACCGTAGATGATCCTCGGATCAGCCGACTGCAGCCGGATGCCGTCCTTCGCATGGGTGTGGACAATATAGTCCTTCAGGAGCCGCACGCCTGCCGCCGGATCGTCACCGGTGACCATAACCATGTTGGCAGGGTCGAAATTGACCGCCACTCCCCTGCCCCCCAAGGTGTCCAGAAAGGCCTTCAGATGCGCTGTCGTCTCGGGTCCCGTCTCCACCGCGAAGTACCCGTTCAGCTCCGATGCATATCGGCAGAGCTCCCTGCATGCCTCCTGCATGGTCCGGTATACCGGATCGGTCGGGTCGTCCGGTATGATGCCGATATGGGTGGTTACGATATTGCAGCCTAAGTCCAGCGCCAAATCCAGAATACGCTTGGACTTCTCGATCTTGGCCGGGTTCTCCCCTGCATCCTGGAAGCCGTGCCCTCCCAAGTCTCCACACAGGGCTGAGATCTCCATTCCAAGATTCCTGATATGAGCCTTCAGCACCCTCCGGTCATCCGCCGTCAGAACGGCCGGGTCCATCTCTCCGGAGACCGCCCAGATCTGAACGCCCTCCGCTCCGACCTCCTTCGCTTTCTTAAGCCCTTCCCTGACGCCGATCCCGAAGCTGTCCACGATGACGCCGATTTTGTTGGATAACGTTAACGGCATATCCATTCCTCCCTATTATTCAAAATTGGGATCTATTAGGAAATGATGATTTCGCGTCCTTGCTCGCCGGATTCATAGATGGCGCACAGAATTTTCATCAGCTCCACTCCGTCCTCCACCGGGCTCAAAGTTTCATTCCGTCCTTGGATGCAATCCACGAAGTGATTGATCTCATTGCGGAATGCGCTGGCAAAATCAAAGGACCGGTGGTCGATCTGCGGGAGCATGTTGAGAATCGTATCGAACTTCTCCGATACCAGCGTCAGGGACGGCTCCAGCTCGGCTCCGCCTTTGTCTCCGTAAAGCTTCACGGACAGCTCATCCTCCTTGGCATGCAGCGTAAAGCTGACATCGAGCAGGAGACTTGCTCCGTTCTCGAACCGGATCAGTGCATTAGCCAGATCCTCCACGGTATTCCCGGCCGCATCGTAATCCGCCGCTTTGTAGAAGGAAAGGTTCTGTACATTGGAACGGTTTCCCAACTGGTTATACGTATTGGCGGAAACGGATTTAACCTTCGGCCTCCCCATCATATACCAGCAGATATCGATAATATGGACACCCAAGTCGATGACCGGTCCGCCGCCGGAGCGGGTCTTATCGGAGAACCAGCCGCCGGGATTGCCGAGCCGCCGCAAGCAGGAGGCTTTGGCATAATAAATATCGCCCAGATCTCCCGCGTCAATAAACTGCTTCAGGATCTTCGTATTGCTGCCGTACCTCCGGACAAAGCCCACTTGCAAAAGCTTGCCGCTTGCCCGGACGGCCTCCTCCACCCGGACAGCTTCTTCCATGGTTTGGCACAGCGGCTTCTCCACCAGGACATGCTTGCCCGCTTCCAAGGCGGCAATGCTGATCGTTGCATGGGAACTGTTCCAGGTGCAGATGCTTACCGCATCCAGCTCCGGAAGCGCCAGCAGCTCCCTGTAATCCGTGAATACCCGGGTTGCCGCCGTTCCGTAAGCCTCCGCTTTGGCTCTGGCACGCGCTTCATTCAAGTCGCATACGGCCAGCAGCCCCACCTCCGGATTGTCCCGGTACGCTTGCAAATGCTGCTCCGATATGGAGCCGGCCCCGATCAGGCCGATGTTTATTTTACCCATGTCGTATTCGCTCCTTGATAACAGGAATAGAGGCCTAGCGGATAAGCTCTTTCAAAAAGTCAAACCTGTAAATCTGCTTCGGCCTTCCCTTGGCTTTGCCCCGTTCCTCCCCGACAATCCCGACTAGCCCCGCATCCATCCAATTCAACAGGAGACGGTGGGTACTGCGTACCGTGACCCCCAGCACTTGAGCCAGTTCGTGGACGTTATAGTCGAGCTTGGCCATACGTGCGGCCTGGCCAATTAACCGGCTTAAATAAGCGGCTGTAAGTCCGGCCTCCTCCGCCTTCCGAAGCAGTCCTGCACCGATTAGTCCAAGCTGCGCTTCAAGCGGACGTCCCATCTCAAGAGGGCCGATGACGCTTTCGTCCTCCCGGACGATAAAGCAGCTGTCCCCGCCGGCTTCCTGGGCCCGGCGAAGAGCGGTGCGGGCATGGGTTCCGGCATCATGGGCGGTTCTCCCGAATCCGATTCCGATACCCAGGAACACGCCGAAGGCGGATTGGGCGGTCTTGGCCAAAGGAACGTATTTGTAGCCCCCTGTCAGCCGCTCAAAGGTTCCCCGGGTCGTGACGAACAAGTATTCCTCGCCGCCCAAGGCCATCAGGTGCCCCTCCAGCGTCTCCACATATTCCAGCATCATCCGGTGGATGTCCAGTTTCAGCCGCTGCACCTCATGCTCGGTTTTGCGGCCGTCTGCTAGTTTCCGGAAGCCGCTTACGTTAATGAGACCCACCACCACCTGGGTCTCCTTGCTCCTTCGGGATTCCGTGGACAGCAGCGCCCGCTCCAGAGCCACAATAACATCCTGCTCCGTAGGCATGATCCATTCGTTGGGCACCCCCTGCCGGGTCAGCTCCTCCGCTACGGAATGCAGAGCGGTCAGTGCGGCTTTGGTGCGGCCGTACCGGTAAAGGGATTCATGGAAGCGGACCAGCTCCTCTATGTCCACCGTGGACATTGGACAGAACACCATATCCGGCATCGCCTCACCCAGCTCCCGGAACGTACCTTTGAAGGTCGGTTCGGAGATCGTGTCCACCGAAAGCGCAACCGGCCCGTAAGCGAGGTTCAACCGAAACAGAGCGCGGTACAAGCCCGAGCCTGTGAGGGGCACGAAGTGGGCAGGTACCGGAAGCATCAGTTTTTCCGTACACAGCCTGTAAGCAATCGGGCCGGAAAAAAGCAGCACCTCCGCATCCTTCATCAGCTCCTCCGTCAATCCGACCGCCTCCTCCGGCCTTCGGTAAGTCCCGGTTGCGGGGATGAAGGTAGGAAATCCTTTGACCGCCCTTCCCATGACTTCCAGCATGGGCTCCGGACCGATCAGCGCTATGCGGATTCCGGTATCTGCAGTGGTACGGTAGATATCGGGCATACCGGCTCCTCCTCTACGGTTGCGGATTTACATTCTCTCCGGGTTTATCTCCGGCTGCAACAGCCAAATCCGTTGAGTGCCCCGCCAGTCAACCTTATACTTTCATGATGAAACAGACCGGAATAAAAGACAAGTCTTTAACTTGTCCTTTATTCCGATTCCCCCAGCCAACGGGAAATGTTCCCGGCAACAAACGCATCGTCGTGGAGGTGGGGATACATCCGGTACACCCGGTCGATTTCTTCCAGCTGCCCCGGCGAGAGCTCTTCCTCCGAGTTCAGGACCAACGGCCCTCCAGGAGACCTTGTCTGCGGAGCACCTCGTGGATGCCGGGGATGCAGCCGTGAAAGCCGTTCGCCGGATCGAAGAAGGCGGCATTGCAATCCGTTACCTCCGCATTGCGAGTCAGCCATTCCGCCGCAAGCTCCGGACGGCTGCGGACAGACTTGATCTCCTCCAACAGCTCCACGGCCTTCCTGGTCCATACGGCCCAATGGCCGAGCAAGCCTCCGACGATTCGTTTCTCCACAGGTTTGCCGTCAACCGGAAACCGGTATACCGTCAACAGGTCATGGATGATGTTATCGTCGTTCCCGGTGTACAGGGCGATTTCGTCACGCCGGCTTGATTCCATAACCGCCCGGACCACATCCAGGGTTTGATACCGGTTAAAGGGGGCCATCTTGATCCCGATGACTCCTTCCGTCTCCGCGAAGGCTCTCCAGAATGAGTAGCTGAACGTCCTTCCGCCGACCGAGGGCTGCAGATAAAAGCCGAACACCGGGATCACCTCCGCGATGGCTCCGATCCGTTCCAGGTGCTCCTTCTCGGTCAAGCCCGGCAAGCTCCCCATGCTGACCAGACCTGCGTCGTAGCCGTATTTCACCGCCGTCCGCGCCTCTGCAAGCGCCTGTTCCAACGGGCCGCAAATACCGGCTATGAGGAGAAAAGGCCGCTCCTTCCGCGCTTCACCCGACTCTTCCGCCGCCAGCCGGAGCACGGTTTCGAACAGGTTCACGGAAGGATCGCGGATCTCGAACTGGGTTGAATGGACCCCTACGGCGATGCCTCCCGCCCCGCTCTCCGCATAGTAACGGGTCAGGGCCCTTTGCCTCCGTTCGTCCAGCTTCCTGTCCCGGTTCAGCGCCAAAGGGTGCGCCGGTATAACCAGCCCTTCGTGAAGCACTTGGCGTTTTTCAGGGGGAAGCCCGACAGCCGCGTATGCCATCAATAGTTCCCCTCCCGTTCCTGAAAGTGGGTCGGCTTGTTCCATGTGTCTCCGCCTTGCTCCACCCATTCCGCTATCCAGTCGATCATTTGTCTCAAGCTGACCTTGGGATACCCGAAAAGCTGGTGGACTTTGCCGGCATTGCTCAGGAGAGCCGTGGGAGCTTCTTGACCCGTTATTACGGGCTCCACGCCCAGCCGTTTGCCGAACTCCCTGGCTACCCAGCGCAGCGAAATCGTCTCCGGACCGGTCACATTCAGCACGGTTGGCGGCGTGGAACAAACCGTCAGCGCCCGAAGCGCAATTTCATTGGCGTCCCCCTGCCAGATGCAGTTGGCATGGCCCATGGTCACATCAACCGGGGAACCCGATTTCACCGCTTTTGCGATTTCAAGCAGTACGCCGTATCTCAGGTCGATGGCGTAGTTCAACCGGTAGATCGCCATCGGCGTGTCATACTTCCTGGCAAAATGCTCGAATACCCGCTCCCGGCCCAAGCATGATTGCCCGTATTCGCCGACAGGACCGGTCGCATGCTCTTCCGTCGGACCTCCCGAAGCGACCGGCGTAAGCGGATAGACATTCCCGGTAGAGTACACGACGATCCGGGAATTGTGGAATTTCTCCGCCACCCGTCCGGGTAAATAGGCGTTCATCACCCAGGTGAAATGCTCGTTGCCGGCGGTTCCGAACTTGTTCCCCGCCATATACAACACATTCCGGACATCCGGCAGCTTCTGCAGCTCCCGGTCATCCAGGAGGTCGACGGAAATCGTCTCCACTCCGTTGGCTTCCAGCTCCGCCTTCAGCGTTCCTTTGGAAAACCGCGAAGCCCCGATAACCCGCTTGGATACTCCCGCCTTACGAACCGCTTGAACCGCTAGCCGAGCCAATGTCGGCCCCATCTTGCCCCCTACTCCCAACAGCATGATGTCTCCGTCCAGGCCCGCCAAATCCCGTACCAGCTCCTCCGACGGCTCGGTCATGTTTGCTTCCAATTCCTGTACCGTTAGCATAATGATCGGACTCCTCTTAAGTAATGGGTCTCCCAATTCAATCTTAAGGAAGCCGCGGCTATAAAGACAAATCTTTAAATTGTCTTTAAATCGGAGGAGCGGAAAATAATACGGCAGTCCAACCTGCCGGTTGAACTGCCGTTTGATTGTTATGACCGGGTTACGTGGGCGTCAGGAGCTTGGTCCTCTACAAGATTCAGGATGATCCCATGCTCAAGAAGCGCCTTCAGTCCGCAGAGGACCATCGTGTATCCACCCATGGACAGGCTGCCATTTCCGGTATTCCATTGAAAGCATTTACACCGGCTTCTTGTCCAAATTCCGATACTGGACAGCTTCCGCTAGATGGCGGGTGGCGATGGCGGGTTCCCGGTCCAAGTCGGCGATGGTCCGCGCGATCTTCAGAATCCGGTCATGCGCCCGAATGCTTAAGCCCAGCGCTTCGAAGGTGCGCCGTAGCATCTCCTCCGCGTCCGGCTCCAGCCGGCAGTGCGCGCGCAGGAGTCTTCCGGACAGCTCGCTGTTGCTGCGGATTCCCTCTCCCTGATAGCGCCGCAGTTGCACCTCGCGGGCCGCGAGCACCTGTTCCAGCATCTCCCGGGAGGACAAACTGTCACCGGCGCGGCTCAGTTCCTGAAAGTCGACGCGGGGAACTTCGACGTGAAGATCAATGCGGTCGAGCAAAGGGCCCGAAATGCGCGAGCGGTACTGCAGCAGCTTGACCGGAGAGCAAGTGCACGGAGTACCCGGAGAGTCCGCCCCGTAAAATCCGCACGGACAGGGATTCATCGAACTGACCAGCATGAAGCCTGCCGGGAACGAATACACGGCTTTGGCGCGCCCGATCGTCACCTGGCGGTCCTCCAATGGCTGGCGCAGCACTTCCAGCGTCGAGCGGGTGAATTCCGGCAACTCGTCGAGGAACAGCACGCCGTTGTGGGCGAGACTGACCTCGCCCGGCCGGGGGACGCTGCCGCCGCCGATCAGGCCGGCCGAAGAGACCGTGTGGTGGGGAGCGCGGAAAGGGCGAACCCGCATCAGTTCGCTGCGGCTGGGCAATTTGCCGGAGATGCTGTAGATTTTGGTCGTCTCCATCGCCTCGGAGTCGTCCATCTCCGGCAGTATGGTCGGCAAGCGGCGGGCAAGCATGGTCTTGCCGGTTCCCGGTGGGCCGATCAGGATCAGGTTGTGAAAACCGGCGGCGGCGATCATCAGCGCGCGCTTGGCATGGAGCTGGCCGCAAATGTCGGCGTAATCGAGCCCAACCTTGCTTTCCGCGCGAATCGACTGCTCGCGGAAGGAACCGATCCGGCTGTCCGGTTCGGCATCCGTGTCGGAACGGTACCACTCGCCGCACCCCTCGGCAAGGCGGCGAATGTCCTGCAGATTCGACAACGGCAGCGCCTCCATCTCCTCGATCAGCAGCGCTTCCTTGCGATTGTCCGCAGGCAGAATCACTCGTCGATAGCCTTTTACCCGTGCATGATGAACCATCGCCAGCACGCCGGGAACGGGACGCAGGTCTCCGTTCAAGGCCAGCTCGCCGATCAACAGCGTGCCGTCCAGGCAGCTCCGGGGAATCTGCCCGCTGGCCAGCAGCATTCCGAGCGCGATGGCGAGATCATAGGAAGTGCCCTCCTTGCGCACATCCGCCGGAGCTAGGTTGACCGTCACCCGCTCCTGCGGGAAGACGAAGCCGCAGTTACGGATGGCGGAGCGCACCCGCTCCACCGATTCCCGCACGGCCGTATCCGGGAGTCCGACGAGATTCACCTGTGGCAAGCCGTGTGACAAATCCACTTCCACCTCAATCATCTGCCCGTCGATTCCGACGACGCAGGCGGTCATGCTTTTTGCAAACATCAAAAAAGCCCCTTTCTTCAGATGAACAGCAGACCTCGCGGGCTTGCTGCGGCAATCGGAAAGGTGCTTCCTTATTCGTTGCGCTGCTCTTTATTGAATTTGTATATTGAATTCTGCATTCACCAGCTAATTCCTGCCGAATAGGCAACAAAAAGGCCTCCGTTTCCAGAGACCTTATGCTCTATGCATTCAGAAGAATGCTTAAGTTAATTCGCTGCCATATATTCTTGCCCATCGAAGTAAACATCGGCTTGGAAAAGCTGGTCGAGCCACTCCGCCGGTACCATCGTTCTGTCATGGACGATCATGGCCGCACCGTTCATATCCGTCGAAACGCCGTTCACGGTAACCTTTTGCGACCCCGGTTTGATGACCCAAACGGTCTCGTCCTTCGAGATCGTTACGGTACGGTCTTGCTGGTTCCAGACAATCGTCGCGCCTAGCTGCGGCATAATCTTGTACAGCGGGACGTTAGTCTCCTTCTCCACTTTTTCTCCCTTGGGAGCGCCGACAAGCTGCGGGAGACCGGAAATGTATCCGATGTAACCGGACTTCGCGTCGATGAGGGGAGAAAGCGATTTTTTCAGGCCATCCGGCATAGTTTTCAAATCGGCAAAATCGCCGGGATGCTGGACGTTGGAGGTAATGTAGTTGAACCCGTTCAGATTGTCCCGAGCGGTAAGGCCGGTAGCTTCGGCGCCGGCAGGAACGGAAAGGATGCGAGACAACTTCTTCGTATCCACATTGTAGGCCCAAACAAAGTTGTTCACATGCATGCCGCTGTCTTCCCCGATGAACAAGGTGCGCATCGCTTCCGAGTAGCTCAGGTTATCAGGGTTGGCTGGCAAGTCGACGTTTGCTGTGTTGCCTACGGCATCCGGTTTGCTGAGATCCTGCCCGAGTACTAACGCGGACATGGAGAAGGCAACATAACTGCTGTCAATTGCCTCGCCCGCCTGATCTTTCTGGCCACCCGTTAACGGAAGCTCATAGGTAGCGCCGGCGCTTAGCTTTTTCAGCTTGATGTCGTCAGCAGGAGCGGCGGGGTCTGCCAGCATCGCTTTTTCCTGATACGAAATGGCTACGTAAACCTTCTTGTCTTTCGCGTTCAGCGTGACGCCTTCCATTTTGTTGAATTCTGCCGTAGCGCCTTGAATGGCACCGAATCTGCGGGCTTCCAGGAAAGCCGCCGCTTTCTCCATGCCCGGCTTCACTTTCAGCCACTCGTCTTTGCCAGAAGGATACGTGCGGATTTTGGTAAAGCCCGCGGTATCCTTGTCGGCCGTCTCAAAAATGTCGGCAAACTTCGTCTTGCCCGCCAGAGCTTTCACTTCCGCATCGGTAGCATGACCCAGCTTGATCCACTTCAGGTTGGCGGCACCGCCGTTAACATCGCTCGTTTGCAGCCATTTTGCGGCATATAGGGAACCTGCGCTCAAATCCCCCGCCTTATCTGCGATATACATGAACAGCATCGTGTTTCCGCCGTCATCTCCCATGAATACGGTGCGCTGGTCCGGCATCACCTTCACCAGTTCGTGGGAGAGGCGGCCGATGCTGTAGTGCTTGGACACATCCGTTGTCCCGTTGGCATGGACGGTCACTTCCGGGACATAGCCATAAAGATAAGGATTGGCTTTCGTCGCATCGTGAAAGTAATAGTTGGCAAATGATACCGTGCGTTGATCCATCGGTTTGGCGCTATAGAAATCACGGGCGTCCGGCTCGTACTCCTCGCTGCCTAGGTGGGTGTTCCAGGGGGACAAGGAGCCGTTGCAAGGTATCCACAGGCCGTCTACTCCGTCAAAAGCGATTTTCTTCAAATCAACGACGGACAGTTCGCCGGTTTTCTTATCTTGATTGAGGGAAGTCAGGCTCATGGAAGCCGGGACCATGCCCCATGCCGGATTTCCGGCGTTGTCGGCAGTAATGTATTCAAAATGAGTCACCAGACTGAGCGGATTTCCACCTTTGCCTGTCGGCGCCGCGCCATCTATTTTCATCAGGCTGTTTGCATCCGGATCGTCGGAGACGAAAGGCGTCGGGTTACCTGGTATGCTGTTGTCCATGATCGGTTTGCCGTTCACATCCACAGCCAATCCGGCGGGGGTTCCGTTTATTACGTCCGTCGATTTCAGGAGAGTCTTGTAGGAAAGCGGAAAAGTGCGGGTGCCGCCATTTGCGTATGTAACTTTTACTGTGGCTGTCGTAAACGGCACCGCTCGATCTTGAACCGTTTCCGGAGCTTTGCTCGCAACGAATTCCACCGATCGAACGGCGGAACGATCGGGTTTATCTGCATCTGCAACTGCCAGCGCTTGTCCCCAGACGCTTGACAACAAGATAGTGCCGGTCAGCACCGATAATGCTTTTTTCATGTCGACAACCCTGCCTCTCGATTTATGTTGACGATCGCATCAGACCATCGCATTTATCTTAAGGCAGGGTTGTTAAGGGGGTGTTTATTTAATTCATTTCTTTTGTAAAAATAATTCTAATAAAGGAAATATTCAATGCATTTCCACGATCGTTCACCGTCAAAATGCATGCCGCAAATGATCCACCGATTGGACGGAACCGTCTGTGTTCAGCCGGACCGCCACGAGATCAAACCGGACCTGCCGGTCCTGCTGGCGGGTCTGGTAAAGATATACCTCGGCGGTTCGCCGCACCTGCAGCTGTTTGCGAGCGTCCACCGATTCCTGCGGGGTGCCGAACCGCGGCGAAGGCTTGCGGGTGCGTACCTCGACGATAACTAGGCAGTCGGCTTCCTCAGCGATCAGATCAAGCTCGCCCGAGCGGCAGCGCCAGTTTCGTTCCCGCAGAACAAATCCGCGCTCGGTCAAATAAGCGGTAGCGGCTTCTTCTCCCGTCCGGCCGGTGCCTTTCCGGCTATCGGGACGCTGTGTCCCCCGCGGCTTCCCCTCCGCATCGTTCCGGTTCATGCTCGTCCTCCTCTCGCCCGGCTGTCCGTCCGGTAGACGAAGTTGAGAATTTCCGCAACGAGCTGATAGAGCTCCGCCGGGATCTCCTGATTCAGCTCCAGCTGGCCGAGAATCTCCACGAGCGACGAGTCCTCTTGAATGGGGACGCCGTGCTCCTTGGCTTTTTGCAGGATTTCTTCGGCCACGAGCCCTTTTCCCTTGGCCACCACGGCGGGAGCCTGCATGTCCTGCGGGCTGTATTTGAGAGCCACCGCCTGCTTCATGGACGTCTTCGGCTTCTTCATATGCGCACGTCCATTCCCTTGTAGGGCCTCTGCCGAAACCCCGGTCTCTCCCTCTTGTCCGCAAAAAGGACCTCATCCCGCTGCCCGGAGGCAGAGCCGGCCTGCGCAGGGTTCCGCTCGGGATACGAAGCGGTCTGCAGATAAGCGAGATGATATCCCGAGGCTTCCAGCACGGCGGCGATCTCCGCCTTGTCGGCCGCAAACAGCGTCGCCGACAGCTCGTGATCATTCAATACCCGGATGCCGACCGAACGGTCCGTTACCTGGACATCGACCAAGAGCGGGCCGAGGCTGCGCATGGACAGGTCGAACAGCAGCCGGCAGTTGTCGGCATCCAGCTCGCCCCGCTCGTTGCGCCTGGATTCCACATGAACGGCCGCCGTCTGGCGTCCCTGTGCGTTGTAGAAAGGAACCATCACCGTCAGATGGCTCAACATCTGCGTCCGATCGCCGGACAAGAGGAGCTGCTGCCCGGTGATCTGCTGAAGCGCCTGGCGGGTCGCTTCTTTAACCGTCTCCGGCAAGTCCTCATGCCGGACCGTCTGGAGCAAAACGTCCTTGAGCGTCGCCGCCTGCTCGGACCGGACGGAGTCGCTGCGGCGGACCGCCGCTTCCTCCATTCCCGAAGGAGCGGAGCCGCCCGGGAGCCGTGCGGCCTTGCTCTCGTGCTCCAGCCCGAGCTGCTCCAGCAGCCGGCTCAGCCAGTTGCCGGATGCCGCCTGGTCCGCCTCCGGCTGCGGGGTTGCCGACGCCCCCCGCGCGGTTGCGCCGGGCAGAACCTCATCGCCGCTCGGTGCCAACGCGCCGGAAGCAGCCGCAGCGGCGGTCGCCGGCTTGCCGGCTGAAGCCCCCTCGCCGGCCGTCGAGGCAGCACTCGTTCCCGCCGCGGGCTGAGCCTGCGCTCGGGCTTCTCTCGTCTGCCCGGCCGCGGTGCTGCCAGCCCGGCCGTTCCCGACTGCGGCTGCGCCGGCAGCAGCCTCCCCGGCGGGGCGCCCTTCCGCCAGAGCGCTTCCACCGCCCGTTTCCGCGGCCCCGCTCCCCGCTTGAACGGGCGCCGGTTTGCCTCCCGCTCCCGGCGAGGCCGGCGAGTCCCCTGCCGCCTGCGGCTCACGGCCTTGGACTCCCCGCTCGACGACGGCTGCCGCCTGTTCGAGCAGCCGGGAGAGCTGGCGCAGCAGCTCTCCGCCCTTGCCGGCGGCGGCACCCGAGCCGTCGGTCAAAGCCGCTTTCACCTGCTCGGCCATCGCGGCGAAGGCCCGGTCCGGTCCATCCCCGTGCACGACCGCATGGACCGCCTCGAGGACGGCCGCGGACAGCGGCAGCCCCTTGCCGAGCGCCAGCTTCACCGTCTCGGCCCACGCCTCCTTGCCGATCCCGGCGGGCACGGAGCGGAGCGCGGCGGCGGCCGCCTGAATCGCCTCCTTCGTGAGCGGAACGCCCGCTTCCTGCAGCAGCTCGGCAGCCTGCAGATTCGCCTTCGTCGCAGCAACTCCCAAGCTGCGCAGCTGTCCATCCGCACCGGACGGAGCCGCCGCTCCCTGCGAAACCGGCGTCGGATCCAGATCCGTTCCGGCTGACGCCAGCTTCAAGCGGATCGCTCCATCCGCCCCGGGCGGTTGAACCTGGAGCAGGGCGGTGTCTCCGGCCTTCAGCCCCGCCTCCATCAACGCCTGAATGGTCACACCGTTGATCGTGACCGTCGCCTGTTGATTCGCGTCGATCCGGGTTACCACTCCGCGGACGACCTGCCCCGGCCGCAGCTCCAGCGTCCTGGCTTCCCCCGTTCGCAGTTCCCCCATGAGGGCGCGCATGGTTTGTCCGATGTTCATCCGCCAGCCCTCCTTATGAGCGAAATGTCCTTATGGAGCTGCGACAAAATAACCTATCTCGATCTTCTCGCTGAATACCCGATTGGTGAACGTTCTTCTTGTGTTCTTCCGGTACGGTATGTTAGTTCAGCGCAGTTCCTATGTATCGTTATCGGCTAGGGTCGCCCGCTTTCAGAGATCCAGCTGAAATTCCTGCTGCTCGGCTTCCATTTCGGCATACAGCTTCTTCAGGAAGCTCATCCGGTGCAGGGGAGTCGGGCCCAAAGCCTTCAACTGCTCGCGATGGAACCGGGTGGCGTACCCCTTATGTACGGCGATCCCGTATTCCGGATACTGCCGGTCCCAACCCACGCACATCCGGTCGCGCGTCACCTTCGCCAGAATCGACGCCGCCGCGATGGACTGGCTGCGGGCGTCCCCATGGATGATCGCGAGCTGCGGCAGCGGGGAATCCACCTTTTCCGCATCGATGAGCAGGTAATCCGGCTCGGGGGACAGCTGCTGCAGAGCCTGCTTCATGGCCAGCCGCGCGGCCTGCTTGATGTTGATCCGGTCCACGACCTCGCTCGACACCGCCGCGATTCCGTAAGACACTGCATGCTCCACGATCCGGCCGTATAATTCCTCGCGTTTCGCCGCGCTCAGCTTCTTGGAATCGTCGACTCCTTCCAGTACGAGCCCCACGGGCAGGATCACCGCAGCCGCCACCACATCGCCGAACAGGCAGCCCCGGCCCACCTCGTCGATTCCGGCTATGCAGCGTACCTTTTCGCGCTTCCACAGCTCTTTTTCAAGCTCCAGCAAATCCGTTGCCGGCTCTTCTCTATGCCGCATGTCCGTTTCACTTCCCGTATCTTCGATTCTCGTATTATACTAAAAAAAGCAGCTCCACGGATAGACCATCCGAGAGAATCCGCTAAAATACAAGACAGGGGGATCAAGATGACTGAACCAGCCGCAGCTAAAAAATACACCCACCGGGAATTCGCCGTCTCCTGCTTCAATCAAGTGTGGGAGCTTCTCGACAAGCCATTGCTCTCCGAACTGGAGAAGGATGATATGGTCCATCTCTGCCACGCTTCCTTCTGGCACTGGGCCCAGGTTCCCAAGCACACGGAGACGAACCTCTCCATCGGCTATTGGCAGCTCGCGCGCGTATACGCCGTGCTGGAGCAAGGCGAGAATGCCCTGCGGTATGCGCGCAAGTGCATGGAAGTCTCGCTCACTCCGGACATACCGCCTTTCTACCAAGCCTACGCCTATGAAGCGGAAGCCCGCGCTTATGCCGTTTCCGGATTGTCGGAGGAAGCCGCGGCCGCCATGGAGCAAGCGCGGCTCCTCGCCGATCTGATCGAAGAGGCGGAGGATCGGGAAGCGCTCCTTCGCGATCTGAACTCGATCTCTTGAGCCGGTCAAAGTGGCTGTTCATGATTTGGATCGAATGACAGAGCTTTTCGAGTCTGCAGTAAACCATCTGAGGAATGGGGGGATTTATCAATGGGATAGTCAATATCCCAATAAAGATACAGTTCGTTCGGATATTGAACTTGGTTGTCTTTTATTCGCCGAAAAAAGGGCTGCAGACAACGGGTATTCAAGTATTCGACTGGATGCCTACAGCGGCAATGCAATAGCCCTTCAGCTTTATGAGCGAAACGGGTACAGAAAAAGAGGAGAAGTATTTTTCCCCAGACGTGAGCTGCCATTTATCTGTTATGAAAAATTGCTGCAGTAAATTTTCAGGAACAAATTGAACGTTACGGGAACGATCACTGAATACGAAAAATAAACCCATCCTGGAACGGTGGGTTTATTTTTTGACAAAAGAAACAAAAGTCGCCGCTGCAGTCAGCCAAGCTCTCCCGGATGCTCCAGGCTGATCCGCCCCAGCTTGCCGTCACGCAGATCGCGAAGGAAGAGCTGAGACGCCTTCTCCAGATCGACGCGGCCGCCGCTGACGAGGCAGCCCCGCTTGCGGCCGATGCCTTCCATCAGGGCGACCACTTCGTCGGGGTTGTCCGGGTCGAGCTTCTCCGGATCGATGGCGAGCTGATAGCGCTCGTTTAATTCGGATGCGTAATGCGGAGCCAGATAACGGAGCGCGTAGAAGACGATGTCCTGCGCGTGCAGGATCTCATCGCGGATCGCGCCGGTGGCGGCGAGGCGCACGCCGACCGCTTGATCCTCGAACTTCGGCCAGAGAATGCCCGGCGTATCGAGCAGATCGAGCCCGTCCTGGGTCTTGATCCATTGCTGGCCCTTGGTCACGCCCGGCTTGTCTCCGGTGATCGCGACCTTGCGGCCGGCCAGCCGGTTGATGAGCGTGGATTTGCCCACGTTGGGAATCCCGACGATGAGCGCCCGCACAGCCCGCGGATTGACGCCCCGCGCCCGCTGCGCTTCGATCTTGTCGGCGAGGAGCGCCCGGCATCTCGGTACCAGCTCGCGCACCCCCGCTCCGCTGTTCGCGTCAATCGGCAAGGCCTCAAGGCCCTGCGCCTTGAAATAAGCCACCCAATCGGCGGTCGCCTGCGGGTCGGCCAGATCCTGCTTGTTGAGCAGCACGAGCCGCGGCTTTCCCTTCAGAATCTGGTTGACCATGGGGTTGCGGCTGGACAGCGGAATCCGTGCGTCGAGCAGCTCGATCGCCAGATCGATCAGCTTCAGCTTCTCTTCAATCTGACGGCGCGCGCGCGTCATATGACCGGGAAACCATTGAATGGTCAAGCGGTTCACCTCTCCCTAGCAACCGGAAAAGGCGCGCATGCCCATCCTCTCCGGATTACTCTTTATGATTGACAATCGTTAGTTTGTTCAAAGGCCAGAACACAATATCCGCCCGGCCGATAATTTTGCTGTATTCCACCGGTCCGATGATCCGGCTGTCCTTGCTGTCCACGCGATTGTCGCCAAGCACGAAGACGGAGCCCTCCGGAACCTTTTGCTCCGGGAAGTCGGTGTTGTACACTCCGCCGGTTTCTTCCTTGTATCGTTTGACCGCATCCGCTATGTACGATTCGTCCAGCGGCTTGCCGTTCACGAGCACCTTGCCACTCGCGATGGCGACGGTCTCGCCGGGCAGGGCGATCACCCGCTTGATGTAGTCCTTATCCTTGGTGGCGTGAAAGACGACCACTTCTCCCCGATGGGGCTTGCGGAGATGGTAGACCCACTCGCTCACGATCAGCCGCTCGCCGGTGAAGAAGTTCGGCTGCATCGAGGGTCCGTCGACGATAAAAGGCTTAAATATGAAAACCCGGATGACAACAACCAAAACCACGGCGATCAGAATCGCCTTAGTCCATTCCCAAACTTCGCTTTTGGGCGCGGGCGCGGGTTTGACCTCTTCGGTATTCTCGTCCAAATCCATGGCGGGGCCTCTCTTTCTTTGCATCGAGTGCAGTCGCTTTCCTGCCGATATCCGCCTGTCCGTTATCGAACCGCGCGCGGCTCCCGGAACGCGGTTTGATAAGAACGAAAAGGGGCTTGTTAAGAACAAGCCCCTCGATCGTTTTAGCGGATTTCTTGAATGCGGGCTGCCTTGCCGCGCAGGCCGCGCAGGTAGTACAGTTTCGCACGGCGGACTTTACCGCGGCGAGCCACTTCGATTTTGTCGATCTTCGGGGAGTGCAGCGGCAGCGTTCTCTCGACGCCGACTCCGTAGGAGATTTTGCGAACGGTAAACGTTTCGCTGATTCCGCCGCCGCGGCGCTTGATGACAACGCCCTCGAAAAGCTGAACCCGCTCGCGAGAACCCTCGATAACCTTCACATAGACCTTCAGCGTATCGCCGGGGCGAAAGCTCGGAATGTCTTTGCGAAGCTGTTCCTTCGTAATCTCTTGAATCAAATTCACAGGATTCCCTCCTTCCCCACAGGTGTTCATGGCGCACTCTTAGGTTGACAATCACAAGATGTTGGCGCAGAGGACCACCGGATTAAAAAAGCCACAACATGAATCATAGTAGCATATCCGCCCGCAAAAGACAAGACACGGATTCGCGGTAAGATTTTTACGTGGGTTGACACGGCAAGCGGCAAGCGGCGAGCGGCGAGCGGCGAGTACAATCGGTGAAATGTCCTAGTTCAGGGCAATCGCTTGCGAAAATAGGTGTAGCAAGGAAACAGAACGCGAAGAGGCGCAATCGCAAGCACGTTTCCCGGGGAAGTGGACTTTGGCCTTGCAGGGAACCTGACGGGTTTAGAACATGAACGAACGGCTCGCTAGCTGCATCATGCGGCAGCGGACATTGGCGACCGTTAGAGCCGGAAATTCATGCTGCAGGCGATCTAACGGACTTCAGCGACGCTTAGCTACTGATTTCCTGCTTCTACTGGCAAAATTCTGCTTCTAAGCGTCCCGCATGTCCGTTACAGACAGGATGAGTTGGTTTTAGCAGGATAAGTGTCGCAAATGTCCGTTGTCCGTTTGCCCTAGTCCCCGGATCGCAAGACATGCTTTTCTGCACGCTTTGTCTTTTCCCTTTGCGCCTGTCAGGGGTTCTTCAGTTGGAAAATCCCGAGCAAGTCCGTAAGCGATTGCCCTGTTTGAGCGCTGAGGCGCGACGAACTCAGCCATCTTGTCTTCCTGCCGCATGCGATTCGTCCGAATCCCCGTTCTTCGCTTCCCCTTCCGCCTTCCGCGACCGTTCGCGCTCCCGCTCCCACTGCTCCACCAGCTTGCGCTCCTTGGAGGTAAGGCCGGCATCTGCGAGCAGATCGGGCCGCCGCTGCCAAGTGCGGCGCAGCGACTGCTCGCGCCGCCAGGCCTCGATGTTGCCGTGATGGCCGGAGATGAGCACCTCCGGCACGCTCCATTCGCGGAAGCTGGCGGGCCGGGTGTAATGGGGATATTCAAGCAGCCCGGTGCTGAAGGAATCGGTCACCGCCGAGCTCTCGTTGCCGAGCGCTCCCGGCAAGAGCCGCACGATGCTGTCGATCACGACCATCGCGGGCAGCTCCCCGCCCGTCAGCACGTAGTCCCCGATTGACAGCTCGTCCGTGATGAGATGCTCGCGAATGCGCTCGTCGTATCCCTCATAGTGGCCGCAGATGAAGATCAGATGATCCTCGACGGCCAGCTCCTCCGCCTTTCGCTGCGTGTACGGCTCGCCCTGCGGGCACATGAGGATGATGCGGGGCGGCTTTGGGGCCGCCGGCACGGCATCGCTGGCCGGCGGATAGGCCGTGCTCTCTGCCGTGCTCTCTGCCGTGTTCTCTGCCGTGTTCTCCGCCGTGCTCTCTGCCGTGCTCTCCGCCGTGTTCACTGCCGTGCTCACTGCCGCTCTCTCTTCTGCTCTCTCCGCCGTGCTCGCGGCGAGCAGGTCCTCCACCGCCGCGAAGATCGGCTCCGGCTTCAGCACCATCCCGCCGCCGCCGCCGAAGGGATAGTCGTCTACCGTGTTATGCTTGTTCGTCGAATAACGGCGGAAATTGACCGCATTCAGCTGAACGAGCCCTTTTTCCTGCGCTTTGCCGAGAATGCTCGATCCGAACACGCCCGCAAACATCTCCGGAAACAGCGTCAGCACATCCATCTTCATCGTCAGAGGAGTCCTTCCATCAGCCGTACCGTAACCTTCCCCGCGTCCACATCCACCGCCAGCACGACCTCGTCGATATATGGCAGCAGCAACTCTTTGCCGTTCGGCATCTCCACTACCCAGACATCATTGGCTCCCGGCGTGAGGATTTCCTTGACTGTGCCGAGATCCTCTCCCTCTTCCGTGAACACGCGGCAACCGATGATTTCGTGGTAATAAAACTCCCCTTCCTCCAGCTCGACGAGGTCCTCCTCGCGGATCTTGACCTCCCAGCCCTTGACCTTCTCGGCGGCATTGATGTCGGCGAACTCTC
>Ga0255334_1000335_pt1 | contig 42304 bp, 36 predicted proteins | sample EtOH5_35cm_T3_12_FD_202080 | JGI IMG/M metagenome (GOLD analysis project Ga0255334, IMG submission 202080) | Sandy soil microbial communities from University of British Columbia, Vancouver, Canada - EtOH5_35cm_T3_129 | ecosystem: Engineered > Artificial ecosystem > Sand microcosm > Unclassified ... | reverse complement strand
CTGCAATCCGAATCGCATCCGGGAAGCACTCGCTGATCCACGTGTGGTACCCTTGGGCTAAATCCATGACCACCGCTTTGGGCGTAAGCGCCAGGAAATCCGGGTGCTGATGGGCATATACCCGCAGTTCCTCCAACTTTCGCCCGGGCAAGAGATCCAGCATCGTCTCGCCCTTCAGGTTGTGAATGCCTGTATTGTACGTGTGGCCTTTCTTGATCGCGAAATCATCGACCCCTAACACCAGATCAGATGTCGCTTTTGCTTCTTCCCACACCCGCTCGTAAATGCGCTCACTTTCCACTGGAACCGCCTCGTTGTGCATCTGCTGTACGGTGCTGGCGGGAGTTTGCTGCATCCGAGCACTATGCGCCGCTGTAGAACCCAGGGCGTGTTCCACCGTTTGGGTGCGGAAACGATGACTGTAACGGCGCTTGGGTCCTACAAACTCGTAAACCCATAGAAAACTCACGTTACAGGACGAACAGTACATTCGAATGGACGGCACGTGTAGATAGGTCTTTTTGTAAAAAACCGCCAGATGCCGGACCACCCGAGGATCTTTGTACCCCTTGCGGATCACATGCTCCTTCGATCGGCAAATCGGGCAACCTTGAGTAGGGTCAACCGGATATCCCTCTATATGAAGTTCATCGGAATCGATGGACAGAATTTGGGTGGCGATCAGCTCTGGCAAATCGAGCAGTTCATTGATATACTGAGTTTGCATCTGCTTATTCCTTTGTTGTGGGGTAGGACTTACAACATTACAGGAATATCAGATGTTTTTCCATCTTTACCCTTTCCTCATTTTATCAAGCACCTATTTTGACTTTGAATCATAAAAGGACCTCTCCAACGTCGTGATGACGGTAGGAGGTCCTTTTTGTTACCATTCAGTCTCCCGCAGGTCCTCTCCCGAGATGTCCGTCTCCACACGTTCCCGATCCGAGTAGGTCCGAATACAGCCACTCCCCTGTGAGTGCTTGGCATCATGCCCCAACGAAAAAACTCCGATTTGTGCAGGGCGTGCGATCGGCTCGTCCGGCTCGTCCGATCCGAAGTCCTGCAATGCCGTTACCTTCGCTTCATCTCGAAAAACTCGCATTCATCGCGGCGGTAATACGCCACATCTCCCACCCCGGACTGGATGACGGCGAGCTCGGGGGTGAAGCGGACGATGACGCCGCCCGCATCCACCATATGGTCGTCCCGAAACACGCGGACGAGGAGCTGCTTCGCCTCCGCTTCCGTGAAATCCCTGTCGGTGATCAGCTTGCGGGTAACTGCCATTGCGGCTGCACGCTCCTTTCTCTACTTCTCAACGCCGGCGGCGGGCAGCAACGAAGATGCCTGCTGAAGGCGGGCATGCGCCGCGTAGAAGACAACGGACAACCCGGCGGTGGCGACCGCCAGCCAGGCCACCGGCGGCAAGCCGCCGCCGTCGAACAGGCTGCCCATGATATAGGGGCCGAACACCCTGCCGGCGGAGCCGATCCCGCCGGTGAGGCCGATATAGAACGGAGCGTGCCGGCCGCCGCTCTCCGACAGATAGGCCGGTACGGCGGGAGCGATCAGCATCTCGCCGATCGTCGCCAGCACCATGCCGGCAACCATGCCGGGGTAGCTCTGCCAGAGCAGGATGCAGCCATAGCCGGCCAGATAGAACAAGCTGCTCGCCGTCATCTGCGCCGTGACGGTGCGGACGGCATAGCGACGGAGCAGGGAGGTGAGCGGCTGGGCGGCGAAGATCAGAATGCCGTTCAGGGTCCAGAGAAAGCCGTAGGCTTTCTTTTCCATGCCGCTGGAGATGATGAAGGGGGACACCCCGGTGTTCCAGATCGAATTGCCGACTTGCAGCAGGAGGCCGCCTATGGCCAGCAGAAGGTAGAGCCGGATATTGGCGAGGAGGGCCCAGGTGCCGGCGGAACCCACCGTTGTCTCCTGCCTATCCGCTGCCGGCATTTCGTCGCGTTCGGTTCCTCCGCTTCCGGCCCGATCCGCGCCGCGCTCTCTTTTCCAGCCGGCCCGTCCGGCAGCCTGTCCCATCCTGTTATCGTCCACCCTGCGCAGATAAGCGAGGAAAAAGACCGCGAACAGCACACTGGAAACTCCATTCGCGACAAAGCTGAGGTTGTACGAGAGGTCGGCAAGGAAGCCGCTCAGGGCGGTGCCGAGGGCAACCCCGATGTTGTTGGCGACGTAGATGACGTTGAACAGCTCCGCCCGGCGGTCGGCGAACCGGAAGCCGACAAAGGCCTGGATGGCGGGCATTGACACCGCGTTGAAGAGGCCGACCAGCCCCATCGTGACGAGAAAGAGCGGCCACGACACCCGGACGGCGGGGAGCAGGAAGAGGCAGAGCGCATTCAGGGCGAGCGCCCCGACGATGAGGCGCTTAACGCCGATCCGGTGGTAATAAGAGCCGCCGATCAGCTGCCCGACGATTCCGCCGACCGACTGGATCAGAATGACCAGCCCGGCATCCGCCATGCTGCGGCCGAGCTCATCGAACACGAACATGCTGATGAGCGGCCACATCAGAGCGCTGCCGGTGGCGTTGATAAGGCTGGCGGCAAGGAAAACCTGCACTTCCCGCGGATATGCTTTGAGTGGATTCATGATTAGCTCCTGATGGGTTTCAACCAATAAACAATGGCTTTATCGTACTCTTTCGGTTGGAAGGGTGTCAATGAAGGAAAAAAAGAACATGCTTACCGTGTTGGCTTGTGATATCCCTTGTCGGCAAAAGGCTGCAGCTTCTCCAGCCACAGTTCCAGCAGCGTGTTCACTTCGTCTTTGTACTTCTCTTGCTCCGCCGGCGTTCCCGGCTGCTCTTCTTGAGGTTTGATCTGATCCAATTCTTCGAACACGAAGCTGTCGCTTCCGAATTTGACCCAGTCGGATTTAAGCTCGGGAAACGCGGGCGTATTCATCTGTTTCATGAAGTCCAAGCGATTGCGCGCGCCGTCCAGATCCATGGTGGAACGGACGAGAATTTTGCCGTTATGCTCATTGCGGATTTGATAGACGCCCATTCGCCGAAAGGAGGTTTTATAGGCGGTTGCCAGCTCCTTTTTGTGCTGCTTGTCGAGAGACACGGGTCAATACCCCATTTCATGTAAGATTCGCGACAATGTCTGAAGCCGCTCTCCGATCAATTCATCGTCTTGGCTGAGTGCCTGCGTGAATAGCTTGATGTCCTCAGCGATCTTCGCATTGTCGGTGCACACTGCGATTGACATCGCTTCCCCTTGCAAGCCGATGCGGTCGATGACCGGCTGCTCGGGATCATAGAGCCCGTCGTAGCGGTAGGAATCGCGAAAATGCTCCAGACTTCTCGCAACCAGGATCGCCAGATCAAGCACGCGATGGAGCGGCAATTCCTCCGACTGGCGGGACCATTTCTCTCCGGTATATCTCCAGACTTTAGCGGAAATGTCGAGCTTGCCGCGATCGTTCCATTGAGCCAGGCCGAGCGAGAGACCCTTTGCATCGGTATTGCCGGCATAACGGCCATCCACTTGCTCATAGTTGTCGGATACGATGACAGGCTTGTGTTTTAAGGTTGTAGGAATGCTCATGGGAAACGATCCTTTCGGACTTATCTGTCCATATAGGTTATTAGTAAATTACTAATTTAGTAATTCATAAACGCAGCATAGATGATTTTGAATCATTAGTCAACAGCACGAAGCCGAATGAAACTCATTGCAGCAAGCTGCGGGGAATTCGCCGCCCGAACTCGCCGTACAAGGCGCAAGGCGTTGACTTTTGCCTGCCAATGTTGTACAACGAAAGGAAGAACAGCAATCCGCCATAACTTCATGGACGGGAATTCCGTCGCCGGTCCCTTGCATCCCCAGAGAGTTGGCCCTCGCGCTGCAAGCCAACGTTCAAGCCCGGTCGATGATCCTCCCCGAGAAGGTGAGCCGAACTTCAGTAAGCTGACCCGGTCCCCCGCCGTTAGCCGGGGCGCGTATGATGGTACGCGGCTAAGGAGCCGTTTTTCGCTCGCTTTCGCGGGTGCAGGAACGGAAACAGGGTGGTAACGCGGGAACAATCCCGTCCCTTGCGGGGGGCGGGTTTTTTTGTATTTTGCCAACGAGAAAGGAATGGGATCGCCGTGCAAAAGGTAGACGTCAAAGAGAAAGCGCGGGCGCGCGAGGAGCGCGTTCTGGACAAATGGCGCAAGGAGGACACGTTCTCGGCTTCGATCAGGAACCGCGAGGGCAAGCCGAACTTCGTCTTCTACGAAGGGCCGCCGACGGCGAACGGCAAGCCGCATATCGGACATGTGCTCGGGCGCGTGATCAAGGATTTCGTCGGCCGCTACAAGACGATGGACGGCTATCGCGTCGTCCGCAAGGCGGGCTGGGATACCCACGGCCTGCCGGTTGAGCTCGGCGTGCAGAAGGAACTCGGCATCTCGCACAAGTCGGAGATCGAGGAGTACGGCGTCGAAGCCTTCATCAAGAAGTGCAAGGGCAGCGTGTTCGAGTACGAGAAGCAGTGGCGCGACCTGACCGAGGCGATCGCCTACTGGACCGATATGGATCACCCCTATGTCACGCTGGAAAACGACTACATCGAGACGGTTTGGCATCTGCTCTCGGGCATTCATTCCAAAGGGCTCTTGACCAAGGGCCATCGCGTCAGCCCCTACTGTCCATCCTGCCAGACGACGCTCAGCTCTCATGAAGTAGCCCAAGGCTACGAAGACGTCAAAGATTTGAGCGCCACCGTCAAATTCAAAAGCAAGAACGAAGACGCCTATTTCCTCGCCTGGACGACGACTCCTTGGACGCTGCCGGCGAACGTGGCGCTCACCGTCCACAAGGATCTCGAGTATGTAAAAGCCCGCCAGGACGGGGAGGTTTACATCCTGGCGAAGAGCCTCGCCGACAAGGTGCTGAAGGAAGGCTATGAGGTGCTGGAGGTGGTGCGCGGCTCGGAGCTCGTGGGCACGCCGTACGTCCCGCCTTTTGATTATGTGCAGGTGGCCAAGGGCCACATCGTCGTCGACGCCGACTATGTCAGCGACACGAGCGGTACCGGGATCGTGCACACCGCGCCGGCCCACGGCGAAGACGACTATAAGACGACGCAGCAGCACGGCATCGACTTCGTCAACATGGTCGATCTGGCGGGCAAGTACACGGACAAAGTGACGGCGTTCGCCGGCCGGTTCGTGAAGGACTGCGACGTCGATATCGTGCGGAATCTCTCCGAGCGCGGTCTGCTGTTCAGCAAGGAGCGCTACGAGCACAGCTACCCGTTCTGCTGGCGCTGCAAAACGCCGCTGCTCTACTACGCGATGGAGAGCTGGTTCATCAAGACGACCGCCGTCCAGGAGCAGCTAATCGCGAACAACCGGGAGATCGCCTGGTACCCGCCGCACCTGCGCGACGGCCGCTTCGGCAAATTCCTGGAAGAGCTGGTCGATTGGAACATCAGCCGCAACCGCTACTGGGGAACGCCGCTCAATGTCTGGGCCTGCCGCGACTGCGGAGCGGAATATTCGCCGGCCAGCCGGCTGGAGCTGCAAGACAAGGCGATCGATCCGATTCAGGGCGAGCTGGAGCTGCACAAGCCGTATGTCGACGCGGTCAAGGTGCGCTGCTCCTGCGGTGGCGTGATGGAGCGTACCCCCGAGGTGATCGACGTCTGGTTCGACAGCGGCTCGATGCCTTTTGCCCAGTATCACTATCCGTTCGGCGACCGCAAATTGTTCGAGGAGCAGTATCCCGCCGACCTGATCTGCGAAGGGATCGACCAGACGCGCGGCTGGTTCTTCAGCCTGCTCGCCGTGTCTACGCTGACCACCGGCAAGGCGCCGTACAAGGCGGTCATCTCCACCGGACACGTGCTTGACGAGAACGGCCAGAAGATGTCCAAGAGCAAGGGCAACGTCATCGACCCGTGGGAGATCATCGAAGAGTTCGGCACCGACGCTTTCCGCTGGGCTCTTCTGTCGGACAGCGCGCCGTGGAACAGCAAGCGGTTCTCCAAGCAGATCGTCGCGGAAGCGAAGTCGAAGGTTGTGGACACGATCCACAACACGCACGCCTTCCTCGCGCTATACGCGAACATCGACGGCTATAACCCGGCGGATCACGCCCTGGTGGAACTCGCGAATCCGCTCGACCGCTGGATTCTCTCGCGCGTGAACACCACGCTGGAGCAAGTGAAGAAGGGGCTCGACGGCTACGACTTCCTGAACCCGGCTCGCGCCATCGAGACCTTCGTCGATGAGCTGAGCAACTGGTACATCCGCCGCTCGCGCGACCGCTTCTGGGGCGGCGAGTGGACGGAAGACAAGGTGGCGGCTTACCAGACGCTGACTTCCGTGCTTCGCACCCTGTCGCTGATGATCGCGCCGTACATGCCGCTGATCGCGGAGGATCTCTACGGAAACCTCGGCGGCGCGGGGAGCGTACACCTCGCGGATTATCCTTCCGTGGACGCGGCCGCCATCGACCGCGATCTGGAGAACGACATGGAGGCGGCCCGCCAGATCGTCGAGCTCGCCCGTAACATCCGCAACGAGACCGGCCTCAAGACCCGCCAGCCGCTCTCGGAACTGATTCTCTCGCTCGACCTCGGCCGCGAGTTCCATGTCGGTCGCTTCGCGGACATCATCCGCGACGAGGTCAACGTCAAGGACATCCGCGTCGTGGAAGGCGACGGCGGCTTCGTCAACTTCACGATGAAGCTGAACCTGAAGGCCGCCGGCAAGAAGTACGGCAAGCTCGTCGGCCCGATTCAGCAGCATCTGAAGGAGCTGCCCGCGGCGGCGGCGAAGAAGGTCGTCGACGACGGCTTCCTCGACCTGGCGCTGGACGGCGGGGCACAGCATATCACGCTCGACGAGCTGCTCGTCGAGAAGCAGGCGAAGCCGGGCTTTGCCAGCGCCAGCGGCTACGGCATGACGGCCGCGCTGGGCACCGAGCTGACCGAGGCGCTGGTGCAGGAAGGCCTCGTCCGCGAGGTCGTCCGCGCCGTGCAGGACTACCGCAAGAAGCTGGAGCTGCCGATCGAGAAGCGGATCAAGCTGGTGCTCGATGTGGACGGCGAGCTGCGGGCGGCTCTCGAAAGCTTCGACCGCGTGCTGCAAGAGAACGTCCTGCTGACCGGTGTGCGCTTCGCCGCCGAGCCGGAGATGGAGCGCGTCGCCCTCGGCGACAAGACCATCGGGATGCGGGTAGAGGCGTAGGAAGCTCATGAACATCAGATAATGCACCCGAAAGCATCGGGAGATTGCTTAGTCATCATCCAGACTGGGTAGTCTCTCTTTTTTATTACCAAGATTGTAAAATGACGATAATATGGAGAGGGGAACCTTGCTGGAGATTTTTCCGGGGAGACGGGATGAACGGACTTTGACGATCAGATTGAAGTTGATCACGAGGCGGTTGATAAACTGAAAAGCCTATTGCCAGCCATCCGTAAGGTTTGTTCGTATCGTCAGCTCACCAGGTAGCTTAGCTCGACAGGTTTGGCAGCTTAAACTTCTCGGGTTCGGGGATACAAAAACGTTATGTGAAATTCGGCGAAAACATAAACCATTGAGGTGCATTAAATGAAAAAGTTACTTTTTGAAAGCTGGATCATAGAAGTAGATGTTCAAAAGACAAGTGACTTTTACAAATATCATAATCCTGATGAAGATTGCAGATGTAAATATTGTATGAACTTTAGATCTAATATTGAGATTTCTGACGACGGAATTAGAGCGTTCTGCAACGAATTAGGTATTGATCCGCTTAAATCAGGTGAGATTATGGAGTTTGGATTAAACGATGAAGGGGAAATCCATTATTCTGGGTTTTATCATATAGTGGGAAGAATAATTAGTGGACCTACAAAGATAATAGATAAGTGGAATGATATTAAACTACTCGAGATCAATAAATATAAATTTGGCTTCAGTAATGAAGATATTTCGTGTGTTTCAGATAGGTTCCCTGAACCAACAATGCAATTAGAATTTGAAACACATATGCCATGGATACTAGAAGAAGAATATAATGAATAGTAAATAAGAACAATGAAGGTCGATCGGGGAAGCGCCGAACAACACATAACATCGCATTCAACGCTGCGGATCGGGACAAGCCCAACCCTTGGTCCTGAAGAGGCATTTCGGGGAAATGAAATCACTGGACATATCCCACCACCTAACTGCCGAAAAGCGGCAGCCGGACCTTCGGTCCTTAAGATGCTGGGACGTCGTGAATAAAAGGAGATGATTGTATGTTTATATTAAGCCTTAATTATCAAAAACCAATTGAAGAAGTAGATAGATACCTAAATGATCATGTAACGTATCTGAATGAACAATATAAAGAAAAGAAATTCATTTTTTCCGGAAGAAAGAAGCCCAGGACAGGTGGAGTTATTCTTGCAAATATAACCGATAGAGAAGAACTGGAGAAAATAATTAAAAAAGATCCATTTTATATACATAATATCGCAGAGTATGAAATTATTGAATTTGAGATCAGCAAGTATGATGATAGATTTCGTGAATTTATAAAGTAATACAATGAATAGAAGAGCATATGTCGGATCATTCGAAGAAGGCATCAACTTCACATAACTCCGTATTCGCGCGGCGGCCTCTGACGGGGCCTTGGTCGCCAGAAGCTAAAAGCAGGGAAGCAGATTCAGGCGACACATCCCACCGGCTAAGTGGCGGAGCCATCCGGCCTTAACGGGCCTTAAGCCTCTCGGGTTCGTGAATACAACAACATTATAGGAAATTCCGGCAAGAGCATAAAAAGACAGAAACCGAACAAATATTCTATCAATAATTGGTTTGATATGGTAATACAGAGAAGTACAATTGAATCTTGGGTGGGCATGGTTTCCCTTCGAAAGGAGGTGAAACCATGGAGTTGAAAGACGCCATAACAATCATGATTCTATTCGCAACCTTTGTCGTAGCTCTTTTAACATACATCGGGAATAACTACAAGAGAAAGTAAAAACCCACCCCAAGGTTGACTGCCGAAGGTGGGTTTTTGACCGTCTAAGCTAGAAGGGATAAATCCCATCCAAGCCAATTCTATAGCCGAGTGTTAGCAGCACTCGGTTTTCCTATATAAATGATAACACAATTATAAAGCATTGAAAACCTGAGAACAAGAAAAAAACTGGAAAACAGGAGGGGATAGTAGCAAGAAAACATAGGGACAGGAGGAGATGAAAACGGATTATTTGTGAGTAAATCTGAGAAGGCCGGAACACTCCTATAACATCGAAGAAGAAAGCTCAGACAACAAACGACCCAGCCTAAGATAAGAGCTACTTAAGGTTGGGTTATTCCTGATTCGGGACTTTAACCAACTGAGATAGAGACTACGCCGAGCAAACAGAACAATCCCCCGCCGTGGATCCGGTGGGGGATTGTTCCTGAAGGCTCATTTAAGGCAATAATGCCTTGGCGTCACGCAGCAGGTAATCGGCGGCTTCATTCGTGATGTACTTGCCTTTTTGCGCCTGTACCAATTGGATGAAATCTTGTAAGTCGTTTTGCTCCAGATTATCCTGCAAGCTCTTGGTGATTCCTGCATTAATGATCTCTTTGTTCGTAGCAAAGCGCTTCACCAATTGTTTCAGTCCGTCGACACTGGCAAACGTCTGGAACGTCACCGTTGAATCGGTTTCATTTCCCGCCAAATCGCTCGCATGCACAATAAAAATATGCGAACCAAGCGGCAGTTTATATAACGGAATGATATCCCCTAGCTTGTAAGCGTTCGAATCCAGTGTCGCTTGCGTCTTGCTGTTATCTGCGCCTGAACCATCATCGTTCACTGTTATAACAGGCGATAAATCTCCGGCATCGCTGATGCTATTGTAAACAATGCCCGTTACCGTGATGGCCGGCGCTTTCGTATCCACTTTAAAGCTGATTGTCTTCGCGGCTTCGACATTTCCTTCAAGGTCTTCGGATCGATAAAGTAACGTGTTGAGACTATTCTGATTCACCATTACAGCCCCCGTCGCGGCGAGCCAAGTGTTTCCATTGTCCAAGCTGTATACCGTTTTGGCTACGCCAGACAAATCGTCGTCAGCAGTAAAGCTAACCGTAACAGGATGAACATACCAACCGTTCTTTCCATCCGGCACTGAAGGTGTGACATTGACTGTCGTTACCGGCGCGGTATGATCTAATGGCTGACCGAATACTTTAACTTCCGCCAGTTGCGGCGTATACCAGTTGTTAGTAGGGTTATTTCGGATTACGGCGCCTGCCAGATTGACGCGAACATACCGGGCCTTGCCCGAAAGCTTATCGGACGTAAAACCGTAAGTCGTATTATCGGTGCGGTCCAGCATAGTGGTGAAATTAACTCCGTCCAGGCTCGTTTCAATCTTGTATTGATGGTAGCCTTCCGATCCGTTCATCAGGTACCAGGAAATTTGAATATTTTTCAAATTGTAGGTATCTCCCAAATCCACCATCCACCAATCGGGCCAAGTGCTGCTGCTTGCTATCCAGCTGGTCTTGTAGTCCCCGTCGTTGGCATTTCCGGCAGGGTTCATCGCATTCTCGGTGCCCGCGGTGGCAGGCTTGCCTTGGGAGAGCAGGTAACCGTTTTGCGTAGAGACGGTAACGCCGGAGTTGAAATCAACCGATATCGTCTCTGAAAAGTCGTAGCTTGCATAACCGTTCTTCAATGTAATCGGCAGCCAGCGTTGGCTCGATTGCTTGCCATCATTCACTACAAAGCTTTGCGACCAGCGATTGGCCGCCATGATGTAAGATGTCTTTTCCGTTCCCGCAATGGTCATGACCCCACCGGATTGGGCGGAGAAAGTGTTATTGTTGCCGCCGGTACGCAGGTCCGACCAGGGTCCTGCCAGGTTCTGCGCAGAGGCGTACATGCCTTTGCTGGGGTACCAGCCTGCGGCTTCTGATGTGAAGAGGTAGTAATACCCATCTTTCTTGATCATGGATGGAGCTTCCCGGTGCTTGCCGGCGAACACCTTGGCTACAACGCTATCGACCGTCAGATAATCATCGGACAGGCTGTAGATGAACATGTCATTGTTGCTGTTGCCGGCGGAGATGATATAGCCCTTTCCGTCGTCATCCTTGAAGAACGTCATATCCCGCGAATCGTTGCCGGCCGGCCGTACGCTGCCATGGAAGGTCAGATCACCGCCGATATCACCGGACATGACGGCCGCTCTCCCCAGAGAATAATCTATATTGTTCTCGTAGTGCAGCCAGAAGACCAACTTGTCTGTCTTCTCGTTGTAAGTGATGTTCATGGATTCAAACTTGCAAGCCGCTAGCTCCGGATTATCATCCCGATTCAGCACGGTCTTGTCGAATGTCCATGTCTTGCCGTCTGGCGAGGTATAAAGATCGATTTGCTTGAAGCCATTATCGCTTACATATTGGTAATTATAATAAAGTCCGTTGCGATACAAGTACTTTCCATCAATCATGAGCGGCATGTAGGTGGCATTCCCTACGCTGTCGGTCCATGCACTCCATTTTTGCGTGTTGTCGTATTTGGATATGCCGTCGGGAATGGCAAAGGTGGCAGCGCTGGCGGGCAAGGACATATCGGATTCCCCCATGCTGTGTATCGCTTTCACCTTGTAGTAAAAGGTTTTGTTGACCGCCAGGTCGCGGTCTTCATAAGCAGCCGCTCTGCCCTCATAAACGACGTTGTATGTCCCGTTCTCGCTGTCCGACCGGTACAGGACGTAGGAAGATGCATTATACATAGTATCCCACTTGACCTGAACGGTATTGGCGTTCTTCGAAGGCAGAACTTGTACGGGTGTAGCGAGAAGGCTGGTGGGTGTATCCAGCTTCATATCCGATGTGAAAACCTTAACCTCGTGCAGGCCCCTGTACCAGGTTACCGGCTTGTTGGCATTATTCGTATGGCCGTACTCGCCGAGAATCGTAACCTTAACATAACGGTAATTGCCGGACAGCGCGTGGCTGTTAAAGGAAGGCGTCCTGTTCGTACTTTGATCCACAAGGTCGATGAAATTGACATTATCATTGCTGCCGCTCACTTTATACGTATAGTAAACTTCAGATCCGTTGGCTTCTTTCCATGACAAGTCGATACGACTCAAATCGTATGACCGTGTCAGGTCCACTTGCCAGTAAGCCGGGAAGGAGGTGCTGTTCCAGTCAAAGTAACTGGTGTAATTGCCGTCATTGGCTGCCGATGCGGCATAGCCGGAAGCTGCACCGCTTGCGGTAACCGGCCTGCCTTGAGATACCAGCAATTCCTTGGTCTGCGCTATCTCTCCGGTTACGGAGTCCAAGCCCCATTCCCGGGTATAGTCCATACCGACAGTACCTTTGTCGAGTTTGAGCGGCAGCCAGATGTACTGGGAATTGCGCAGATCCGTCGGGTTCCAGCGGTCACCCACATAAATGGGTATTGTTCCTTTGGTGCCGTTTATCGTGAAAATGAAGGCCGGTTGGGTGTAGAATGACGAAGGATCGCCGAATAATTTCAATTCCGACCAGCTGTTGGCATCCTGCAGGTTCGTGGTGGTGGCATACTTGCCCTGATTGGGATACCAGCCGGATTGGCCCGAGGTCAGGAGATAGTAGATGCCGTTTTGCTTCACCATTGCCGGCGCCTCGCGCTTGACATTTTCGAAAATGGTGTACATATTCTTCGCCACGCCGAGATAATCGTCCGTCAGCCGGAAGAAGGTCGTATCCGTTCCGTTATCCGAAGCGGAAATGAGATAAGCCGAGCCGTCATCATCCTGGAACAGGGTGAAGTCTCTGGAGGAGACACCGGCCGGGCGGGTGTGGTACAAGAAGGTATAGTCGCCGTCGACCGTATCCGACACCGCCACCATAATATTGGACGGACTGTAGCTGTTAGCCGTCTCCCAATGGCCCCATAGTACGTATTTGCCGGTTTTAGCATTATACAGCACTTTGGGCCGTTCGATCTTGGAATAAGCCAACTGTGGGTTGGAAAGGGGAGTCAGAATCGTCTTGCGGTACTCCCACGATTTCAGATCCTTGGAAGCATAGATCGAAATTCCCATCAAGGACGAGGAGTTGTGCGCCTTATCCTCTCCGAACCAGTAATACGTGTCGCCTACCTTAATCATGCTTCCGCCATGCGCCTGTATGAGACCCCCGTCGGTGTCGTACCAGAATTCGCCGTTGCGGATTTTATCGCTGTATACATTGTCTCCCACCACCGAAACAGCGGCTTGAAGCCGGGTGACACCGTCAGAGGTGACGGTAGCGTTAGCGGTAAAGGCCGATCCGGCTGCCGCATAGGAGCTTGCGTCAAGGGCATCCCAGACAACAGGGAACGTGGCATACAGTCCATTGCTGTAATTAACCTTTACGATTTCAGGCAGCCTCGGGGCTACGCCGGCTCTCGTCGTCAGATTGATGACGGTAGTATTGCTGATCGTAGAGAGACTGTTGACAAGGGTGCCCCATTCCTCCTCGGTCAGCATCTTGAAATTGGCGCTGATTGCTCCCGCAGGAACAGCATAGGTTGCCGCTGTCCAACTGCCGGACAAATCCGTTGTTGTAGAAGTGGACCAGCTGCCTGCCGTGTATTCGTACTTGTACCAGGTATCCGAAGACAGGTCCTTGACGACGCCCGGCGTAGGTACCGCCGTGCCCAATTTTTTGTCAAGAATGCTCTGCTGTACTGCAGCGCTGTTAGGAACGGTCCACGTCTTGCCGTCACGACTTAATGCGTAATAAACGGCTTGCGTTGTGTCCTTCTTGAATTCCATGAGATAAGCCGTATACAGATCCTGCTTCAAAATCTTCACCGAAAACTCCCGGGTTTGGCTTACAGCACCCTTCGTTACCGTTGCGGTGAGGGTGACGCTCACATCCGCTTTATCGGAAGCGGGACGGATGACCGTTCCGTTCGATTGAAGATAGGCCTCATTGCTTGATTCCCAACGGATGGTGCTTAAATTCGTCCCCGTCTTCGTCAGAGTAAGATGGCCGGTCACTTCTGACGGCAGAGACAGCTCCGCTATATCCTCGGCAACGGCCTGATCGTCAGGCAGAGCCGTGGTGGTGATGCTGATAGGCGTTGAATCGGCGGAGGAGAAGCCGCTGATGTCCGCAGCACCTTTATAATAATAAGTAGTCCCCGTCGTCAACCCGGTATCCGTATAAGAGAGGCCCGAGCCGCTGTACACATTCGTATAGACGCCATCCGCGCTGGTGGATCGGGAAATCAGATAGGTCGCCCCATCATCGACATTGTTCCAGCTTAACGGAATGCTAGTCTTTCCGGGGGCCCCTACCGTTAATACGGGAGCCGTTGGAAGCGGATCGGGAATTCCCTTGACCAGAACATTATCCACGGCCATTTTGCCCCAGTTGCCCCGAAATCCAATCTTTCCTGCCGTCAAAGAGCTATCATTGGCGGACATGATCAGTGTGCCGTTCAGATAGCACTTGATAGAGGTGCCTTGAAAGACCATTCTCAGCTTGTACCAGGTGTTTACCGCGTTGGTGAAGCTGTAAGTCATAAGATTGGTGCTCGTTCCGGCTACCTTCTTGGACAGGATAATCTTATTATCGCCTTGCTTGGTCATTTGCAGCATGTAATAGTTGTTGTTGTCAACAAATCTTCCCACAATGCCAGGATAGGTGCCAGCCTCCAAGAACATGACATCCGCCTCGTAGCTGTAATCCTGCCATGTTGCGTCTCCGGCGCTGGCGATGCCCTCCGTCGACGATGAATACGAACTTGCTCCATATTTGAGAGTCTTGTTCGAAGATGACGTAGGGTCAGTGGCAATCGACCAGTAGGAGCTGTTGTTCAGAGTCCATCCGGCGGAATCTCCATCCTGGAAATCATCTTGAAGTAATAGAGCCGATGCAGCTGATGCAGTCTGAGAGAACGAACGAATAGGAAGGACTCCGATAACCAGCGAAATAATGACGAGTACCGATAAAATTGGCCACAGCTTTTTCTTCCTTAACATGGAGCCACCTCGCAATCGTTTATTTGCAATAACATGATGATCAGGTGTTTTCGCTGCTGTTTCTCCTCAACAGAAGTAAATTGGGACCTCACCCCCTTCGCATTGTGTTAAGCGCTTTCAATAATGATACCAAATGTATCATAGCAAAATTGATATGAGTTTGTATAATGGTTTATGTTACCAGTACCCGTCGAACAGATAAGGGTTGACGTCAATAGAACCAGAGGACGGTTTCCTCCGATAGGGTAAACCGCAGCTTCCTCTGGAGGGTGAGCGATGCGGTATTGTCCGGCGCAACTTGGGCAAAAGGAGTGAACCCTTGAGCCAGGCAGCGGTTGATCATGCGGATTTCCAAGGCTTCGGCGATCCCGCGCCGGCGGAATTCGGGCAGGACCTCCAGCATGCCGATGGTCCCTTCCGTATGCATCCCGATGAAACCGGCCAACCTGCCTTCCGTAAAAGCCCCCAGCATGACCCCTGAGCGCAGCCTTTCCAGCAGATAGTCTTTTTCCGCAGGATGGGAATAATGATGGTGGACAAAGTCCAGGTGACGCTCATCCAGCGGCAAAATGGCAAAAGGAAGCTCGGGTTCAGGAAATGGTTCTCCGTGCGGATAGGCGGCTTGATGGACCGTGATCATTTTCGATAGGGTAAACTTATGCCGCACCTGAGGCACATAGAAGTCCTGGTGCGCGACGATCAGATCGGCAGCGGGAATGCTCGCGATCATCAGGGCGGCCGTCTCCTCCCGGTCCGTGCTGATCATGTACGTCTTGCAGGCGGTATGAAAGAGCAGCACGCCGAGCTCTGACACCTGTAGCAGCTCGGCCTCGCCGCGGCGGATGCCTTCCAGCATGTCCATATTAAGCAGCGGCTTGCGCGCCAGATAATTCAACGCTTTCTCGTTCGTGGCTTTCGTCGAATCTCCATTATGCGTATGCACCGTATCCTCCGCGATAGGGAAAGAATTTGTTTAGTTCCTTTTTCCGTTGTCCTTCGACCGATTCAGTACCAATAATAGAGTTATCCCGCCCGGGCTTCAAGCGGAATCCAGATTTCCGGATTTCCTTCCGATTCCATGATAATTTCGTTCCCGGAAGGCGGTCTATCAATTGGCGAACGGATTCGATAAGAGACAAGGTGGTGATCCCAATGGCTGTAAACTATGGCGCCGTACTCGCCGGCCTCCATGCAAAGTCCGCTGAATAAGCATCGACGATGCCCGAGAAGGCCGGCCGCCGGAAGGCATGGGGAGCGAGATCCGGAGCGAGGCAGGAACTGCTGAGACGCAATGACCGGATGAGAAAGGAATTCGTCTCCGGCGCCGCCATCGGAGAACTCTCGGAAAGATACGGATTGTCGGTCGACTCCATCAAGAAAATCGTCTATACCCACTGAAGCCATCTCCCTTGCGAAATGCATGTTTTCGCGGGGGGCGGTTTTTTTTGAGTAAACCGTTCTCGGTAGATACAGGGGCGCAACCTCTCCTTACAATGGAATCAGATGCGAAGAAAAGGAGAATGCGGCGATGACCGTCCAGTTTATCGCTTATCCGGGCGAGGCCGGATTTAGTGGGGCGTATCTCCGGGTCCGGCAAGGGTTTGTCCCGACCCAGGAGCGCGAGCACAAGGCGGTGATTCCTGCAGAGGAGCGGTTATTGCGCTATTCGCTGCCGGAAGGATTCCGCATCGTCAGTATGGCGGAGGAATGCGATCCGCGCAAATACAACCGGGTGCTGTGGCGCGGATTCGACCATCCCGGCGAGCCTCCGGAGACGGATAGGAACCTGGAAGACCTGGTGGGAGTACAAGGCGCATGATCAACCCCTATAAGAGTGACGGAAAAGAATCCTACACCTTGGGAGCTTTCACCACCCTCGAGCTGCTTCAGGCCCATCCGGAAATCGTTCGCCAGATATACCTTCATTCGCGATTCGCCGACAAGGCGGGGGTGGAGTCCCTATGCCGGGACCTTGGGATACCGGTGCTGGAGCTTGAGCGGAACCGGCCTCATCTGGTGCTGGTGAATCCGGGAGATCGGGGCAATCTGGGGACGATTATGCGCATCGCCGCCGGCTTTCGCATCCGCAGCTTGGGAATCGTTCTGCCGGCCGCCGATCCCTTTCACCCGAAGACGGTCCGGGCCTCTATGGGGGCGAGATTCCGCATCCGCTGCGAGCTGTTTCCCTCCTTTGAGCATTACCGAAGCAAGTACAGCCGGCATCGGCTCTATCCCTTCTTGCTGCATGCCGATCAAGCTCTTACATATGAAACCTGCCCTAATGAGCGATTGTTCTCCCTCGTCTTTGGAAATGAAGCCGCCGGACTCGAGGAAAGCTACTTTTCCCAATTGGGAGTGGGATTGCGGATTCCGCAGTCCGATCTCGTCGATTCCTTGAATCTATCCGTTGCCGCAGGCATCGCGGCCTACGACGCTTAACCATCGATTTTCTCCCTATACCTGCAAAATTCTGCCTTTAAGCCGCCCGCATGTCCGTTACAGATAGGATGAGACGGTTTTGACCGGATAAGCGTCGCTCATGTCCGTTGCTCTGAACGCAGATCGAAACGGCATGACCGTATGAATCGAGCAAAGCCCCAAGGAGCTCGATCCGCAGGAATGAATTCCCGGGCAAGCCTCTTGGGGCCTCAATGGCGTTTGCGCGCCGCTACGATGAGGTTTGCTCCGGCGGACCCTTGGCGGCCGATTCCGCCCGTACCTCGCTGAAGAGCGGGGCTGGTTCGCTCGCGACCGGCAGATGCTTCTTGAGCAGCGCTTCAAGCTCGCCGACGGTGACCGGACGGGCCTCGCGCTTTAACTGGCAGGCGAGCGAGCCGTTCGGCTCCAGCGTAGCGGTCTCCACGTCGGCGATGTTCGCGATGCCCTGCTGGCGCAGGTTCATCTCGATTTCCTCTATCGTGAAGCGTAGCTTGCGCATCTCCGACGGGACGGGCTGCCCTCCCTGGATGACCACCTTGGGGCGCCCGTTCAACAGCCACTCCAGCCATTTCCACCGGACTCCCAAGTATTCGACGAGAAGAAGCGTCAGAATGAACACCAGCGAAGATCCGAGCGCGACGGACAGATGATGGCTTGCGACCGGCTGGACGATGGTGGTGCCGATCGAGATCGTGATGACCGTGGTAGCCACCGTCATCTGTGAGATTGATTTCCGCCCGGCCAGGCGCAACAGCAGCATGCCCGCCAGAACGATCAGAGCCGACTCCCAAATCCATTCCAGTTTCATGAGGATCCCCCTCGTTTCCCGATTCGGAGCGACGACAGTTCTCGCGCTGACTTTTAGGATTTGTGGGGGGCGGGCGTTTTATCCCTATCTTACCGCGCAGGAAGCTCGGGCAGATCTGCCGTCCGTTCGGCAGCTGGCGACAGGGAGGGCAGGCAGATGAAAGGCAGGCCGGAAGAGCCGGTACGGCTTACGCTTCCCTGCGAGCTTGCGGCGCGCGAGTCGAGCTGACAGGAGCGGATAGCAAGCCCGAAAAGCAGCAAAAAGCCGCTCTCCCGTCGCAAACAGGGGAGCGGTTTTACCGCCTTCGCGCACCTACAGGAGCGTCCGCTGCTGGCGATAGAGCCTGCGCAGAGAACCGGCGTTTCCGCTCTCTTTGGTCTTGACGGACCGGGCCGCCGCTTTGTGCCGCGGCTTATTCAATGCCTTCCGCAGTCGTTGCATCTCGACCTCCCGCAGCAGATCCTGCCTGCGCTGCCTCGCCACTTCCTCGGAAAAGGGAATCATCGCGTACCGGCCTCCTCGTCGAATCGGATTTTCGTTTGGAGCTGGGTGATTAGAGCGAGAGCATTCCGATATTATCCAGAAACCGGTCCGGTGAGCCTTCTCCGGCGGTACGAAGCGAACCTTGCTGTGTTCGGATATAGGGCTGCAGCAGGCCCTTCAACCGGCTGTCCGGGACGGTGACCGTCCCGAAGATATCGATGCCGCTCAGCTTGGCCGCAAGCGTCTCTTCGCGGACATCCTCCGCAAACTCCAGGCTTCCCTCGACCACCAGCTGCACGGGGGAGGGCAGCGCCGCTAACTCGGCGCCGCTCAACACTTCACGGTCCTCCACATAGAGATAATCCTGCGGGTAGGTCAGCACTTCCGCCTCGAGGGACGGGACCAGCTCGTAGGCCAGGTCCTCCAGCTCCTCCCGGCAGAGCAGGAAGGAGGATGTCTCGATCCGGCTGAAGGCGGCGGACAGAGCCTCGCGGGTGACATCGGAGTCGAGCAGGACGGGATGGCGGGTATAGAGGCCCGCGGCCCGGAAGCGGCGGATCGAACGGGCGTTCAGCTTGAGCAGCCGGTCGATCTCGCGGAAGCCGGTCGGAATGACCTCGACCTGGCAGCCTACGAGCGAGCCGGCCTTCCGGTAGAAGAAGGCGGCCTGGCTCTCCCGCATCCTGGCCATGCCGGTCACCGAAAGCTCCTTCAGCAATCCATCCGCCAGAGCGAGATCGAGGTCCTCCGCAAGAATGAGCGTACCCGCCACGAACAGCGATATCGGCCCATCAAGGCTTTTCAGGTAAGCGTTGCTGAGCACGCGGGTGCCTATTTCCATCCGGGGAGGAGCTTCTTCGTACAGCCTTAGCTTGTCGCCCTGAACGATGGAGCCGACGGCTCCGTACAGGGCCTTCGGCACATGGACGATGCCGACGGCGCGCACGGCCAGCTTAGCCTTCGAGAGCCGCTCGGGCGTGACCGACCGGTGAATCAGCACGGAGCCGGTGACCATATACCGGACCGGTTCTTCCAGCTCCGCCAGCGACTCCAGCAGCTCTTCCGTGATCTCGAATAGCCCGGTGATCAACTGGCAGCCCTTCGGCACCTCGATGCTTTTGCCGACGTTGCCGATGCTCATGCGGGCGATCAGCCGGGCGTTCTCCTCGCTGTGGATCAACAGCCCGACGTTCTCAATGCTCTCGATGTCCGCCACGCTCTCTTCGGTGGCATTTTGCAGGTTCAAAACTCCGATATTGCCGATTTTGCGTCCCATGTTCAGTTCGCCTCCATGATTTTGCGTAATTGCCGGATCGCTTGCTGCAGCTTGTAGCGCACCGTGGCTGCCGGCAGACCGAGCTGCGCGCCGATCTCTCGGCTGGAGAGATCAAGCCAATAGCGCTTGAAGACGATGTCGCTCAGCTCGCGGGGGAGCCGAGCCAACAGGTCGGCCGTCTCCACCGGATCTTGGATCGGGACGAAGGGAGGAAGCTCCGGCTCCTGCTCTTCCCAGGCGGTCAGGCGCTGTTCCTTGCGGCGCTCGTTGATCATCCGGTTCTTCATTACCCGGAAGAACCACGCTCGCTGCTTGTAGTCCGGCCATTCGGAAAGGCCTTCGTTCCCGAGCGCCTTGATCAGCGCATCCTGCACGAGGTCGTGAGCTTCCTGCTCGTGCCGCGCGATCTTGCCGGCGAACCGCCGCAGGTCGGCCTGCAGATGGGGGTACCAGGGATCGGGAGCCATGCCGGATCTTCACTTCCTTTCGCTGTGGAATGACTTATCGTATAGATAACGGACGGGGGAGTGAAAGTGATGGGCTTCCCCTATTTCCTGCCTGGAAAGGAGCGCCAAGTGCGGCAGACTAGAAGGAAGAGCGAACGGTAAGTTTTTTCGGCAGCAGAGCCGACTTCCTCTTATTACTGATGCTTCCACTATTATATAGCCTGACATTTATGTTGGGCGATGAACCTCCCTCTCCCGCGGAGACGCCTGTACGAAGGATTTTCCAGGCTGGAATGAGGCTGGCCGCAAGTATCCAGGAAAGCTATGGCGGAGCTTGGGCTAACAACATTGCCGCCAATAGGAGTTGACACGAGCAGGGCAGAGGATTATGATAGTAATCGAAACGTTTCGAGGTAATCGCTTACAAATACAGATAAATGCTTAAATATGGCAAGTTAAGCGGTTACTTCATCATGAAACGATTCGATAAACTATTGACTTTGCGTATAGCAACACTGGCAAGACTGGACCGGTCCGATAGACGCACTATAGATGCGTCAAACCTGGTTCCAGAGAATCGGATGGGAAGCTGCCGCCGATCTCTCAGAGATGCCGTTTGAGTTCCAATATGCGGAGGCTCAGGGCGCCCACAACTGGCAGTTCTGGCAAGAGCACTTGAAGCCGGCTTTTGCATCTCTGTTTGCCGAAACGCACTCCAACAAGCGAGGTGAAGCCCTTTGAAACCCGCAGTCGCCGGTCCTGACAAAAGCAGTGGAAGCTCATGGACCAAACGGTTATTCACGGAGATCTGGAAAAACCGCACGGTCTACACGCTCCTGATTCCCGGTCTCGTATGGTTGTTCCTGTTCGCTTACATGCCGATGGGCGGCTTGTCGCTGGCCTTCAAGGAATACAATGCGAGGCTTGGAATTTGGAGAAGCCATTGGATCGGTATGGAAAATTTCCGCTATGTATTCCGCGATCCGAATTTCATCGCAGCCGTATGGCGGACCCTGTACATCAACATCATAAAGCTCGTCATCCAGTTCCCGTTCCCGGTTCTCGTCGCCCTTCTGCTGAACGAGCTGAGGATACGCAGGATGAGCAAGATCTTCCAGACGGTGCTGACCTTCCCGCAGTTCCTGTCGTGGATCATCGTATCCGGGATCGTGATCAATGTGCTGTCTTATAACGGACTCGTCAACAGCGTTCTGTCATTGATCGGTCTGCCGACGATCAACTTCCTCGGCTCGGAAAGCACCTTCGTCCCAATGCTGCTCCTCACCGATATCTGGAAGTCGACCGGCTGGGGCGCGATCATCTACCTGGCCGCCATCTCGGGGATCGATCAGGACCAATACGAATCGTCCCAGATCGACGGTGCGACGCGGATGCAGCAGACGTTCCGCATCACCCTTCCGAATATCCTTCCGACGATCGTGGTGATGTTCATTTTGAGCGTGGGCGGGCTGATGTCCTCCGGGTTTGATCAGATTTTCAACCTGGCGAATGCCGCCACGAAGAATGTATCCGAAGTGCTTGACGTCTATATCTATCGGATCACCTTCCAATCGTCCACGGACTTTTCCTTCTCCACGGCCGTCAGCTTGTTCCGTTCCCTGGTGAATATGTTCCTGCTGCTGCTGGCAGACCGGGGCGCAAAGCTCATGGGCGGAGACGGATTGTTCAAGTAAGGAACTGCGCTGAATCGAGCAACGTTATTGAGGCGCAGTTCCTAAGAGAGAAAGGAGAGGGCCCAGATGAGCAGAATCCGCCAGTCATCCAAGTTCGGCGGGAGCAAGCTGTCGCTGATCGACTATGTCATCTTCGTCATCATGCTGATCGCCACGCTCTTGATCCTCATTCCCTTCTGGAATGTGATCATGATCTCCATCGCGACTCCGAAGGAGTATGCCGATAACCCGCTGTTGATGTTCCCAAAGAATCCAACGCTTGCCTCATATAAAGCATTGTTCGCAGACGGCACGATCCTCACCGGCTTCTGGAACACGATCAAGCTGCTCCTGGCCGGTCTGCCGCTCAGCCTGTTCCTGACCACCAGCATGGCCTACGGTCTCAGCCGGCCCGCTTTTCCGGGGAAGAGACTCTTCTTCTTCCTGGTGCTGTTCACGATGATCTTCAACGGCGGGATCGTTCCGATGTATCTGGTCATGAAGTCGTTGCACCTGACCGGCTCGCTTTGGGCGGTTATCTTCTCCGGCAGCTTCAGCGCGTACAACATGATCCTGATGATGAATTATTTCTACAGCTTGCCCGAGTCCTTAATGGAATCGGCCCGGCTCGACGGCGCTGGGGAATGGCGGATTCTGTTTCAGATCGTGCTGCCACTGTCCGCTCCCATTCTCGCTACCATCGCCCTGTTCTACGGAGTATGCTTCTGGAACGGATGGTACGACGCGATGGTCTTCCTGCGCCGGATCGAACAGCTTCCCCTGCAGAACGTGCTGCGCGCGATCATCGTGGAATCCACCACCAACGCATCGAACGCCGCCAGCGTCGATCAGATCGGCAAGCAGTCGTTCTCGATGGGCATGAAGATGGCCGCCGTCTTCGTGACCATGGTGCCGGTCATGTGTTTCTTCCCGCTTCTGCAGAAGCATTTTGCCAAAGGGGTATTGACAGGGGCTATCAAGACCTGATCTATACACGCAAGACCGTTTCACCACTATGAACCATGGGGGAAAAAACATGAAGACCAAATGGATGCCTGCCAAAACGCTCCTCGCCGTCATGATGTGCTTGGTGCTGCTTCTGTCCGCCTGCTCGAAGAGCGGCACCGGATCGGATGCGAACGCGAAGGATGCGAACGGCAAGTACAAAGAGCAGCTGACCATCTCCGCAGCTAATCTGGTCAACGTCAAGGATGGACAGATGGACAACGAGTTCCACAAGTTTTGGATGGACAAATTCAATATTAAATGGGATTACAGCTACATCGATTGGGACTCCTGGCCGGAAAAGCTGCGCCTGTGGATCAACTCCGGCGACCTCCCGGACGTGGCGGTTTGGAATTACGTCCATGGCGACGCGATGAACTATATCAATCAGGGCCTGCTCTACAAATTCCCGGATGACTGGAAAACGCGCTGGCCGAACGCGGCCGCAGCTTATAAGCTCACAGGCCTCGGCGACAAGCTGGAACAGTTGACCGGCGGAACCTACATCCTGCCGCGCCCAGTTTACTTTGATAACAAGCCGGCCGACCCGCTGCTGAACCAGATCGGCGTCATCGCCATCCGCAAAGACTGGGCACAGGCTGTCGGATTCCAGCTTAAGGATGTGTACACGACCAGCGAAGTCAATGAATACGCCCGCCTCGTAAAGGAGAAGGACCCGGGCAAGGTCGGCAGCAAGCTCGTTCCGATCTCCTACAACTCGGCCGATGCCCTGACCAACTTCGTCATGGCCAACAGCGAGCACTCCCGGGTGGAATCTGCTTTCTACAAGGGCAGCGACGGCAAGTACCACTGGGGACCGGCCGACTCCGAAACGTTGACGGGCCTCAAGGTTATGCAACAGGCATACAAGGAAAAGCTGCTTGATCCGGAATTCTACACCTGGAAGAATAGCGAAGGCTCCGACAAGTTCCGTGTGAATGGCGTTGCTGCCGTCATGAGCGTCGGCGGTCTGGCTTCCATGCGCCAGGACCTCGATACCAATATGAAGAAGAACCTTGGCGTGAGCAGCGACGATCTCGTGCATACGGCGCTCGTCACCGGAGATGACGGCAAGTATCGCAACCTGGAGCAAGCTAATTTCTGGTCGACCTTGGTCTTCAATCCCAAGATCAGCAAGGCCAAATTCGAACGGATCATGGACTTGATCGACTACTCGGTCAGCAAGGACGGCCAGTTGCTGCTCAACATGGGCTTTGAAGGCAAGGACTGGAAATACGACGACAACAAGCAGCTCGTGAATCTTTTGCCGGAAGGAACTATTCTGGAAGACAAGTACCCGAGCCGTTTCGAAGGGCTGTACCTCCTCGGCGACGACTTCAGCGTGATCAACCCGGCGATCAAGAAGGACTATCGCGACCGCGCCGTTGAGCTGTACAAGGAAAAGGCGAAGCTGAGCGTTGAAGGCGGCAAGATGGCAACCTATGATTGGGATGTTCAGCTGTACGATTCCAAGGCGAAGAACCAGGCAGGCTTCGACTATGCGACCGAATATACGAACCTGATTCTCCAACCGGGAGACCTGGAAGCTAATTGGAAGAAATGGGTGCAGAGCAAAATGTCCATGGTTCAGCCGGTGCTCGACGAACTCAACAACCTGAAAAAATAATCGCTAGAGAGCGGCGATCCGGCGTGGAGTCGAGCTTTCGCCCCCGCGCCGGAGTCGGACCCGGACTGCCACGGATCATCCACACGCTCCTCGTCGGTTAGCTGTCCGCGGTCACTGGAATCTTTCATTATATAGAAGCAGCTCAAGCTGCCCTGAACCGTCTCTCCCGCCGTCCGGCGGGAAAGACCAGTTTGCGGATAGGAGGCAGGAACATACTCATGACAATGACCACCAATTCGAAGAAGATCAGGATTCAGGCGGGAAGTCTGGCCTTTACCTTCTGGAACAGCGGCGATCTGTTCCTCGCCGAGAACGGCCGAACCATGCTCAATCAATTCATGCTGAGTCCGGTCGACGGTTCGCTGAACAATCTGTACCTGCGCATTCATCGGCCGGGCGGGATCGTCCATTACCCGCTGCTCGGCATCCGTTCAACCAGCCGCTTTTCCTACGGAGACGATTATGCGGTTTGGGAAGGAAAGGCCGGCGACATCGGGTATCGGGTGCTGTTCGCACCGACGGAGCAGGGCGTTTGGTTCTGGGATATCACGGTTCAGGGCAGCGGCGACTGCGTCGATCTTCTCTGCGGCCAGGATGTCGGTCTGGCCGACGGCGGAGCGGTCCGCAGCAACGAGGCCTATCTGTCGCAATATATCGACCATACGGTATTCGAGGACGCGGATAAGGGCTGCGTGGTGTGCTCGCGCCAGAACCAGCCGCAGGGCGGAGCCTTCCCGTATTTGCAGCAAGGTTCGCTCACCAGCGCCGTCGGCTATTCCACCGACGGCTTTCAGTTCTTCGGCTTGTCCTACAAGGAGACGGACGTGCCCGAGAGCCTCCTGCGCGAGCATCTGGCGAGCGAGGTGTATCAATACGAATTCGCTTATACGGCTCTGCAATCGGAGAAGGTGCAGCTGAACGGCAGAGCCCGGTTCACGTTCTACGGACTCGTCCGGCCCGATCATCCGGATGCGGTCACGCAGCTGGAGTACGGCGATCTCGTGACCGCCGCCTGGCAAAGCTTTCAGGCGCGGCTCAAGGATCTGCCGCAGCTTCTCGGCGCGGCGAAGCCAGCGCGGAAGGCGGCGATCCGTTCCGTCATCGGCCGGCCGGTGCGCACGCTGCCGGTGACGGCGGAGCAGCTGGAGCGGTGGTTTCCGGCAGGCGCGAGGCGGCAGGAGGAGTTTATCGACGGCAAGCTGGCTGCCTTTTTCACGGAAAGCTATGAGCATGTCGTCCTGAAGGAAAAGGAACTCCGGGTCGAGCGTCCGCACGGCCATATTCTGATGAGCGGGGACGATGTCCGCCTGGGCGCCCCCGTGCTGACGACGACCTCGTACATGTACGGAGTCTTTAACTCTCATCTGGCTGTGGGCAATACCAATTTCAACAAGATGCTCAGCGTGGCCCGCGGGGCGCTCAACGCGATTAAAACCTCCGGTCAGCGGATTTATATCGAACAAAATGGTGAATTTTGCCTGCTGACTATGCCCTCGCTCTGGGAAATCGGTTTCAACTACGTTCGCTGGTACTATATAATGGAACAAGACACCTTGGTGATTACCAATTATACGGCAGCGCATGCCGCCGAGGTGCGGCTCCATGTCCGTTCCGTTAGCGGCAAGACATACCGCTGCCTGGTTACCCACCAAGTGACCATGGACGTGAACGAATACGAGCATCCGGCGCACCTGTCCCAGGATGGAGAGGAATGGGTGTTCCGTGCCGACCCGGCAGCTCTCAGCCAAACGCAGTATCCGGACCTTCGCTATTCCCTGCGCGTGGACGGAGCCGAGGCGGCCTTGTCCGATGAACGGGAGCTGACGGAAGGCGTGGAGGCTGGCGATGCCGCGCTCGTCGTGCTGAAGCTCGGGGAGAGCAGCGAATGGACGCTCACGGTCCGCGGCATGCTGGACGCGGCGGAAGATCGGCCTGCGGCAGCGGTGGAGGCGCGCAGCGCGGCGGAAGAGATCGCGGCTTATCGCGGCTTCTTGGGCAGGCTGATGAACGGCTTCCGGCTGTCCCTGCCGCCGGCTGAAGGGGAAGACCGCTTGTTCAAGGTCAATGCGCTCGCCTGGTGGTACACGCACAACATGCTGGTTCACTACGCCGTGCCGCACGGTCTGGAGCAGTACGGCGGCGCCGCCTGGGGAACCCGGGACGTCTGCCAGGGACCGGCCGAGTATTTCATGGCCACTCAGAAATACGAGCAGGTCCGCGATATTCTGAAGATGGTGTTCTCGCATCAATACGAGGATGACGGCAACTGGCCGCAATGGTTTATGTTCGACCGCTACCAGGCCATTCAGCAAACGGAAAGCCACGGCGACATCATCGTCTGGCCGCTCAAGGTGCTGGCGGATTACCTGGCGGTAACCGGCGACCACAGCATCTTGCATGAGCAGGTGCCCTACACGGTCAAGGGCGACTTCGGCTTCAGCGAGTCCAGCGCGTCGATTCTGGATCACGCCAAGAGGGAGCTGGCTTATATCCGCAGCCACTTCCTGCACGATACCCATCTGTCCGCGTACGGCGACGGCGACTGGGACGATACCCTGCAGCCGGCCAACGCCCAGCTGAAGCAATACATGGTCAGCAGCTGGACGGTGGCGCTCACGTACCAGGCGGTCGCGGAGCTTTCCCGGGTTTTGACAGGAACGGAAGATGCGCTCGCCGCCGAGCTCGCTGCGATGGCGGAGGCGATCCGCCGCGACTACAACCGTTACATGCTGGCAACCGGCGTAATCCCCGGCTTCCTGTACATGGAAGATCCGCAGCATGCGAAGCTGATGCTGCATCCGAGCGACACGGAGACCGGCATTCACTACCGGCTTTTGCCCATGACCCGCAGCATCATCGCCGAGCTGGTGGATGCCGATCAGGCCGCCGTCAACAACCGGCTTGTCCAGGAGAAATTCCGCTGCCCCGACGGCGTGCGGCTGATGAACCGACCGGCGCAGTACGCGGGCGGCGTCAGCACTCATTTCAAGCGCGCCGAGCAGGCGGCGAATTTCGGCCGCGAGGTCGGGCTGCAATACGTGCATGCGCAAATCCGCTATGTGGAAGCCATGGCGAAGCTGGGGAACGCCGAGGATGTCTGGACCGGACTGGAAACGATCAATCCCGTCGGCATCCGCGAGGTCGTCCCGAATGCGGAGCTCCGCCAGAGCAACACCTACTTCAGCAGCTCCGACGGCAAGTTCAACACGCGGTACGAGGCGCAGGAGCGCTTCAAGGAGCTGCGGACCGGCCGGGTGCCGGTGAAGGGAGGCTGGCGGATCTATTCCAGCGGCCCGGGAATTTACATGAATCAGCTGATCTCCGCAGCGCTCGGGGTCCGTCAGCTGGGCGGCGACCTGGTGCTCGATCCCGTGCTTCCCGCAGGGCTGTCCGGGATGACGTTCCGGTATGCGCTTGCCGGTCGGGAGGCGGAATTCCGGTATATGAGCCTGAATGGACCGATTCGGCGAGTCGTCATCAACGGCAAGGAAGCGGCCAGCGTCCGGCAGGACAATCCTTACCGGGAAGGCGGGCTACGCATTGCCCGCGAAGTGTTTGAAGAGCTTGCGGGGCAAGGAAGGACTATCATTGAACTGTATGCGTGAGCAGGCGTTCAAGCGGCAGGCTTCCCTTTGCTTTAGCACAGGACTGGGAGAGAAGTGCAGTGGTCAGTATTAAAGACATTGCCAAACAGGCGGGTGTGTCGATATCAACCGTATCTTACGCGCTGAACGGCAGCGACAAGGTGACGGACGAGACCAGCGCGCGCATTCTGCAGATCGCCAAGGAGCTCAACTATATTCCGAACGCATCGGCGAGAAACCTGAAGAAGCGGGAGACGAAGATTCTCGGCGTTTTTCTGACGGACTTCCGCGGCGATGTCTATGGCGACCTGCTGCATGGAATGAAGGAAATCAGCAATGCGCTTGGCTACGATCTCGTCGTCTGCAGCGGCAAGCAGTCCCACAAAATGCTGCCGGAGCGGATGATCGACGGAGCCGTTGTGCTGGATCAGGCCTTCGAGAGCGAGGAATTGCTGCAATACGCCGACCTCGGCCACAAGATCGTCGTGCTGGATCGGGAGCTGGATCACCCCAACATCAACCAGGTGCTGCTCGACAACAAGGCCGGAGCCACGCTCGCGATGGATTATCTCATGGAAAACGGACATCGCAAAATCCATATCGTCACCGGTCCCGAGGGCTCGTACGACTCCATCCAGCGGATGAAGGGAGTCCGCCTCACGGCGGAGCGTGCGGGAGTAGAGATCGTGGAGATCCCCGGCGACTTCCTCAAAAGCGGCGGTGTTCAGGCGGCGGAGCGGCTGATGCGGGAGTACAAGGAGCCGGTGGCGGTCTTTTGCCTCAACGATGAGATGGCCATCGGCTTGTACAACCGGCTGGCGGACAGCCAGTTTCGCATCGGCGAGCACATCCATGTGATCGGCTTCGATAATATCGAGGTATCGCGATACCTGCAGCCACGGCTCGCGACCATCGAATATTCCAAGCAGAGGTGGGGCGAACTCGCCTCCCAGCAGCTCGTCAAGCTGATTTCGGGCGAAGAGGTGGAGCACGAGCGCGTCTACGTCAAACTGATCGAAGGCCATTCCGTAGGGAAGGCGCCGGCCTGACCGCGCCGGCCCAGAACCTAAGTCCCTGTCTGCGGATAGGGACTTCTTATAAATTTCCAGAAAATTGCTTACTTGAGAATCCAGCTCCGGGAGAGTGGTTTTAACGGTGGCAACGGTAAAGGTGATGACGTTCAACCTGCGCGTGATGGTGCTGACGGACCGGAAGAATGCGTGGAACAGGCGCTACCCGGCAGCGGCCGAGGCGATCCGCAGCGGCCAGGCGGATATCGTCTGCACGCAGGAAGGAAGATACTCCATGCTTCGCGACCTCGAACCGCTCATCGGACCTTACGCCTGGTTCGGGGAGGGACGCAAGGGCGGACATGAGGACGAGCATTGCGCGATTTTCTACAACCGGGATCGCTGGAGCCTGGCGGAATCCGACAGCTTCAGCCTCTCGGAGCAGCCCGGACGGCTGGGAACGCTCAGCTGGAAGACGAATTATCCGCGGATGTGCACATGGGGGCGGTTCCGTTCCGCGGCCGGCGGAGAGGATGCGAAAGAGGAATTCGCCGTATTCAACACGCATCTCGATCACATCAGTGCGGAAGCGCAGGAGAAGGGCATGGAGCTGATCCGCGAGCGGATGGCCTCGTTCGGAAGCCGGATGCCGCTTCCGACGATCCTTACCGGCGATTTCAACGTCGAGCCGGACCATGCGGTCATCCGCGAGCTGGAGCGCCACGGATATCAAAGCGCTTATTCCGCTCTGCCGCCTGCCGCCGGGAGTTTGCGTCCGGGACGGACTTTCCATGGTTTCCACGGTGGGATTGAAGGTGAGCCAATCGATTACATCTACGTCACCCCGGAGGTTCAGGTGCGCGAAGTCCTGGTGGATCGGCAGCGCTATGACGGACGGTTCCCCTCGGATCATTATCCGGTGACGTCCGTTCTCGCTTGGGGCAGGGATGCCGGCGTTTCCCCGTGATCCTGTATTCATCCTTTCGGCTGGATTATGCAAATGACAGCAAATACAACGCAGAGATCAAGGCTAAAGTCAGACAGGAGTTGAAAGATTACCAAGAAAAACTTGCCCGGGATTTGATAACGAAGTGTCCGACGCTCAAGTTATTCGGCGGATACTATGATTCGTATTATAAGTATCCCAACTTAAAGGTCGATCTTATGACGATTGCAATACGTGTTAAGTTCTCGAATTTTTTGGTTAATTTCATTGCAACGGTACGATAATGGAATTACAATATGGGTATACAATGTATCTTCATCGACTGGTGTATCAGACTTCCGAATTCTGCGCAGAATGGAAAAGAGACGGTCGGCAAACCGTCTCCTTGCACAGGACTTGGGAGGACCCCTCCAAAGGAATTGCAGAAGGAATGACCCACCTTGCCGTCCAAGCATGGGGTGGGTCATTTCCGTTTTTCCAGGTATGTTAGCAGCGCGAGCAAAAAGCTAAGCGCGGCGAAAACCACCATGAAAGTTTGGAAAGTATCCATAGGCACACCTCCTTCCCGGAGGGATGCCTTCCACCCAAGTTGGGCCTGTACAATCCATATTAAACCAGAATATCGTCCTCCCATGAGGGCGTTTTTTGTTGGGATTCCTTGAAAGGATGAAAGACCCACCTACAAGCGGCCATAGCCTCTATACAACCCAACAACCTCCAATCCCAACGCATCGGTAGGAACTGGAGGTTGTCGCTTCAGGCCTTCCATTTTCCAGTTTAAATTGTTGGCAATCGCCTACGGTAAACGGACAAGACAGCCTCTATAATGATGATTGAGAACGTTTAACCCACACGAACGGGAGGTTAGCTCAATTATGCAAGCCGCCTACGAAAATCTGGTGGAAGAAGAAGACGCGCTGCTGCAAAAAATCTGTCAGTGCGAGGAATGCAAATGGACGATCCTGGATTTCTGCTACAAGAACAACGGCAACCGGGAGGTGGGAGAGGCGATCCTGACCTCGATTCACGCCATTGAGCAGGATTATCGGACGGAACTGCTTCACTTGCGGCTGGAAAAGAGTCTCCTGGCCGGAAAAATGCGAGACGAATAAGAGAACATTCATTAACGAAATCGCTTTCGCTGGAGGGATACGCCAAGTTGGCAAATGTTTCAACCCACGCTCCCGCACGGGGAGCGACAGCACCCCCGAGAAAGCCTTGTCCCACTAGGCTTTTTCGGGTCATTTTCGCGAACCTCTCTTTTTCACCCTCAAAATCGAGTTTACCATAACCGAAAAACGGCCTTCCGCCCAATGCTGGCACGGAGCGCGAACCTCCCGAGGATTTGATGGGAGCTTGGGGTTCGCGCAGCAAGCTCAATGGCAGGCGGAGCCGGCCAGCGGACGAGCATAGGTCACCATCTCATTATCGCACATTTCCAATGAGTGGGAAATCGATGCCGATTCGCTCGATACGGAGCGCTACGACGATGCGGCCCGTTCGGCGCTGAGAGGCTCGCAGCCGCTTTTCGGCGAATGGTTCACCCATTTCGAGACCTATATGCACGACCACTTCCAGCAGATCGACCGCTGGCGCTCCGAATTGTTGGCAGAATGTCTGGCCAAAGCGGAAGACCCTCCCGGGCTTCGCACCTTAACCCTCCCCACCGGCAGCGGCATAACGCTCATCTCCCTTGGCTACGCCCTGAAGCATGCCGCCCGCTATGGCAAGACGCGAATCATCTTTGTCATCCCCTACACCAGCATCATCGAGCAAAATGCCGCCAAGTTCCGCGAGGTGCTGGGCGAAGCCGTCGTTCTGGAGCACCATTCCAATGTGCGCTGGGAGCCGGGCGAGGAGTTGGCCGAGGACTATCCCTCCTTGGAAATGAAGCGCGAGCTGGCCGCCGAGAATTGGGACGCCCCCGTCATCGTGACGACGAACATGCAGTTTTTCGAATCGCTGTATGCCAACAAGCGCTCTCGTTGCCGCAAGCTGCACAACATCGCGAACAGCGTGATCGTGTTCGACGAGGCGCAGATGATGAACGGCGATTTCTTCAAGCCGTTCGTCTATGCGCTGGAAGAACTGGCGCGGAATTATCGCTGCTCAATCCTGCTCTGCACCGCCACGCAGCCGGATGTGGGAAAGCTCTTCCCCCGACCGCTCGACATCCCCGATCTGATCCATAACGTTCCCGAGCGATTCGAGCAATTCAAGCGAGTGACGCTGCAGTCGGCCGGGAAGCTCACGCTGGAGAAGCTGGCACCGCAACTGATCGCCGAGAACCAGGTACCCTGGATGCCTTCTTTTTGCGCCATTATGTCTCGGACTAGACTGGAAGCGATTGCCCATGAGGATGCCGGCACAGGATCACAGCTCTGGGAGCTGACGTGAACGCCATGCGGGAACGGGAAGGCTCGCACCCGAGGACCGTGAAGGATTCCGGCGGATTACCTCGAAATGGTATGAAGGCAAAAGGCGTAGCAAGGCCATTTCTCACAATATCCATAAGAAGAGAGGGTGGATGTATGGTCGTATTGGTCCCCATGAACCAAGAGGATTATCACCATTACTTGCAGCAAACCGTTGGAGAATATGCCAAGGAAAAGGTCCGCGCCGGAGCGTGGAAGGAATCGGAGGCTCTGAAGCTATCGGAGGAAACTTTCGCCCGCTTGTTGCCGAAGGGGCTTGAGACTCTAGAAATGTTTTTGTACCGGATCGAGGATGTCGAACGCAGGGAGAAGATCGGGTATTACTGGCTGTACGAGATGGAGAGCCCGGTGGGAAAGGCGTTGTTCATCTACGATTTCTTGATCTTTGAGCCTTATCAGGGACAAGGCTTCGGCAAGCAGGCGATGGCGGCCCTAGATGAAAAGGCGCGCGAGCTCGGAGCCACGCAAATCTCGCTCCATGTCTTCGGCCATAACATTCGGGCGTTTCGGCTCTATGAGAAGTCCGGGTATGTCATCACGGACTACCAAATGAGCAAAAGGCTGGACTGAGGAGATTGGCTCGGCTGCTCATTCTTTTGCGGTTCATTTTTCCTATCAAAGAAGCGATTGGTGCATGGCTCGAAATGCTAAGATAACGACAGAATCTATTAATGGCATTGAAGTGCAAAAGGCTTGGGCCCGGGTCGATCCCGGTCATCTATATCGAGCCGGATTCTTCTGTCATGGCACCATTGAAAAAGCTGGCTATTTTCCTCACAGGTCTGGGCGGGACGAAGGAGTATCAGGTGACATTTTTGCAGGAGATTGCATCGCGCGGTTATGTTGCGCTGGCGTTCGACAATGCCCGGCATGGGGAACGGGGAAGCGAACCGACGGGCGAATTGGCGCGCAAGGTCTTCGCCAATATGCGCAAGGAGGGCTGGAAGGTGCTCGGACAGACGGTTCTGGATATCTCGACCGTCATTGATTGGGCCGTAGACACCTTGGGAGCCGCACCGCAGGTTCGAATGGGCGGCATCTCCATGGGCGGCGACATCTCCATCGCCGTGGCGGGAATCGACCCGCGCATCGTGCGCGTCGCGCCGATTATCACGACCCCCGATTGGCTCCGTCCGGCCCCCATGCCGACCACGCCGATGTCATTCCCCGCAAGAGCGAATGGTGGCCGGCTCTGCTCGACTGGTGGCTGAACGAGTGAACTTCATCCGAAACCCACCATCCTCCCTATGCAATCCGACAAGATGACCAGAATCTGTCTTTTATGGCCCATGCAATCGCGCATGGGTCTACTCGATCTGGACAATAAAAATCAACGAGCACCTAATGGCTGCTTCTTCATCCGTCTATTCGGGATTGATACTTTTTGCATAGAATACGATATGAATTAGTAGAAGAAAGGGGGGATTTGCTAGATCTGATAATACAGCCACTATATTGGTGTTCTTCACTATGTTAGTCGTTGTCCTTCGCGGCGAGATTGGCTATTGGAATTCTATTAAAAATTCAAATCGGAGGCGATACGAATGGCAGTTAGCAAAGATCGGGTAAAATCTTTGATTGGAAAGCACGTATACGTCATGACAAACGAAGGGCTAGTGCTGGAGGCTATTCTGGATAAGATGAATAGAGATAAAATCTACCTTCGGCCAAATGACAAGCAGGTGAGCACCTCCGCATTCACCCCCTTCTTTAATCCGTTCACACCGCTAGTTCTGTTTGATTTGCTTGCGATCTCAGAGACTCCGTTCTTCTTTGGAAGATCCCCATTTTTCTTTTGATAGAAGAAGCTAACTGGACAGTGAAAAGTTCTTGTTGAAAAATTATTGGTCAATCAAAACACTGAAAACAGCCTCCTTTCTATATCTAAAGGAGGCTGCTTTAGCTCGATCCTTTTCCGATCGGAGCAAACATCTCCAACAACCCTTAGGTTATTGGGGATAGTTAAGCTTAGAATACCATCGTCCGGAGGATGATCACCAGGAGAACGAACAGCACCAGAGTAAAGGCGGTAATACTCCCGAAACCGCCCGTCGCAACGCCAACAGGATAACCCATATAGAATGCTGCTCCTTTCTGCGGAGGATAATATAATTGTATGTTCGTGAAAGCGCAATGGTTTGGATGTTTGCGAGAGTACAAATATCCAACCTACAAACTATAATTCCAAGTAAAATGGATCCGGATATGGACGGAAGCATGCATAAGATATAATTAATTGATTATATAATGATTTACAAATGAAAATAGGTGTGAGAAAATGAAAGCCAGACGATGCAAGGGCTTCAGGCAATGACATCGAACGGAAGGGGGTTGTTGCATTGATTTCCATCGATAAATTGGCCGACGAACTAAAACTGGCAGGAGATAAAACGCGACTCACGATTTTGTCCTGCTTAAGCGAACGAGAGTGCTGTGTGTGCGAGCTTGCCGAGCTCCTGCAAACAAGCCAGCCCAATGTAAGCCAGCATATGCGAAAACTGAAGGATGGCGGCTTGGTGAAGGAATCTCGCAAAGGGCAGTGGATATACTACTCCTTGGAACTGGTAGACAAACCCTATCTTCAGGAGCTGTTGCGCGTGCTCCCTTCACAAAAAGAAAAGGTAGCGCAGGTATGTGCTGATAATCTCAATCGCTGCAAGTAAGATGGTGAGGAGCGGTCATATGAATGAGCATTTGGGTACGAATAAAAAGCTTTCCTTTCTCGATCGATATCTAACTTTATGGATTTTTATGGCGATGGCAGTGGGGATACTGCTCAGTTATGTTTTTCCTGATTTTGTGGACTTTCTGGACCGGTTTCAGGCGGGAACCACCTCGCTGCCCATTGCTATCGGTCTGATCTTGATGATGTATCCGCCACTGGCGAAGGTGCGTTATGAAGAATTAGGAAAGGTGTTTCAAAATGGAAAAGTGTTGCTCCTATCCCTGGTGCAAAACTGGATTATCGGTCCGGTCCTAATGTTCTTTCTGGCGATCATTTTTCTAAAAGGTTACCCCGAGTATATGGCAGGTCTTATTATGATTGGACTTGCCCGCTGCATCGCCATGGTCATCGTCTGGAACGATTTGAGCAAAGGGGATGCGGAATACGCGGCCGGACTGGTCGCGTTCAACTCCATTTTTCAAGTGTTGTTCTACTCCGTCTATGCCTATGTTTTCGTGACGGTATTACCCGAATGGTTCGGTCTCAAAGGCATGTCCGTTTCCGTTACGATCGGAGAAGTCGGGCGAAGCGTTTTGATCTATTTAGGGATTCCTTTCTTTGCCGGGATGTTCACTCGCCTTATTCTGGTTAAAGCCAAAGGCCGCAATTGGTATGAAAAGGTATTTATCCCGAAGATCAGTCCGATTACGCTCATTGCGCTCTTGTTCACTATCATCGTCATGTTCTCGCTCAAAGGCAATATGATTGTTGAGCTGCCTCTTGATGCTGTCAGAATCGCGATACCCCTTCTAATCTATTTTGTCGTCATGTTCCTCGTATCGTTCTTCATGGGCAAGCGGTCGGGAGCCGGCTATCCGGTCACTTCCACGCTGGCCTTCACAGCGGCAAGCAACAATTTTGAATTGGCCATCGCCGTGGCGGTCGGCGTGTTCGGGATTCATTCAGGTGCGGCGTTCGCAGCAGTCATCGGCCCCTTGGTGGAAGTTCCCGTCATGATCGCACTGGTCAATGTGGCTCTGAGGTTTCAACGCAACTATTTTCAAGATAATGCCGTTCAAAACTAAACCTTTAAAGGAGAATTGCACACATGGAGGACAAAAAGCTAGTTTACTTTCTTTGCACAGGAAATTCCTGCCGGAGCCAGATGGCGGATGGGTTTTTAAAGGCGATTGGCGGCGATCGCTATATCGTGGAAAGCGCCGGTCTGGAAGCCCACGGCTTGAATCCCCGTGCCGTACAGGTCATGCAAGAAGCGGGTGTCGATATCAGCACGCATAGCTCTAAGGTCATCGATCCGGAAATTCTGAATAAAGCGGACTATGTGATTACTCTCTGCGGACATGCGGACGAGCATTGTCCGGTAATTTCCAATAAGAATGTGGTGAAATGGCACTGGGGCTTTGACGACCCGGCCAAAGCGACAGGAACTGAAGAAGTAATTATGGAAAAATTCCGGGAAGTGCGGGATGCGGTGAAGGCGAGAATTGAAGCTTTTGTAAAGGAAGGCAAATAACCTTCAATATTACGAGTCACAGCCTAGAGATCGCCTTCCCTTTCATGCTGCTTTTTATCCGGGTCGTCCTTCTCAATGATTTGATAAAACTCAGACAACTTTTTTATAAATGCGGTTAGCTCATTCGACTCGCTCTTCCAACGACTTAATGCCGTATATTCCTTCGTCAGATTCGCAAACGCCTCGCGCAGCTTTTTTGTATTGTAGCCATTAAGCATTCTCTCCGCATATTCCATTGATATTCGGGCTGCATCATAGCACTTGTCAATCAAGTAGTTAATTTCCTTTACAACCTGTTCTTCTATTTTTATTTTGTAAGCTTCAACATACAAATCTTTCTTTTGTTCAAACAACCGCTGTACTTCTTTAAGAAGAGCTTTCTCTATTTTATTCGAGCTGCTTTGCGAACGGCCCAAATCATCAAACTCCGACATCGACAAATAACCTTTTAAGTTTTCATAATAAATTCGGTCATCTCCAATATAACCGGTCAGTTGCTTGCTCGTCATTGATTCGAGCTTACCGGGAGCAGAATTGAACAAAACTTGCGCCAATGATCTGCCTGGTTGACCCGTGGAAAGAGGAAAACGCGAGAAACGATAGTCAGATTGAGAGCCTGGCAACCGTCTATAAGCAACCAATTCTGTAGTAAAGTTAGAGTCTCCTTCGAAAATAACACGCACTTTGTCAAAGACGTCCAGTGGCATAGTGTAAATAGAGCCCATGCCGCTAACTTTAATGTCATAGCCGCCCTTCTGAAGAATACGGACAACAAAATCTGCGCAATTTGATTCTTTCGCGTCATATTTACTTATACCCAAACGGAACTCTTCTTCAATCTTTGCCGCCTCATCGCGCATGCTTTGAAGGGATTCTGCCGCGACCCCCTTGATCCGAAAACCAAAAGTATCACGGCCATATGCCAATCCATACGTACTTGTGTGCTCTTGATTGCTGGAAGGAGGCAAAACTCCAAATAAGTAAGTCGCCAAACTAATGTGCTGGAGCAATGAAGACTCTTCTACCGGGTGCGCCCTGTGATTCGAACTGTACACAGTATCCCCAATGCGAATGGCAATGTGACCGAAAGGATTTTCCATAACAATGCGCTCGTTCTCTTTTGAAGTAGAGTAGGAGAGCAGTATTTCCATATCGGCTTGCGCATCGGCCTCAAGCTTCGCAAGAGCATTAAGAACATTGCTTGCGGAGCGGCCATTTTCCAATCCGAATTCTGGCGGCGTACGCCGCGCCTTTACTTCAGGATCAAGAAGGAAATTTGTTATTTTACTAATGTTCATATTTTCCCGGAATTCTTGCTGTGCCGCCAACATGGCAGCTTGCTTTTCTTGATCTAATAGAAGCTTTCGCACCTGATTTCCCATATCCGCAACATCTGTATTCAACTCGGACAGTCCCAGCTTCGAGAAAAACTCTGCGTTCACTCTTTCATGTCCGCTTATCACATTCAACAAAATAGTCGGTTTTCCCAATACAAAAGCTTCTGTCGGAGACAATCCCCCGGCTTTCGTTATGAATAGATCGGAAGCCTGAATGAAAGAAATCAGGTCCGTTTGAGGAATGAACCCCAAGACTTCCAGCTTAATAATAGTAGGAAGTTTGTGTTGAATTCTTTGCAGGGCCTGGAATTGTTTGGTGTTGTGGCCACACACTGCGATTATTTGCATAGGTTCTTCTGCTGCATCTGCAATGCTGGTGACAATACCGGGAAAGTCCCCGACTCCTTCTTTACCGCTGGCTATTGTAATCGTTTTTAAATCTGGGGAAAAGCCGATTTGCTTTAAGCATTCTTTTGAAGCATCCATTTTGCTCACCGGAATGTTCACCGGCATTCCCGAGGTTTCAACCAAATCCGGGAAAACTCCGGCAGCCAGCCAACTCTTCTCCAGTGCAGAGTGAGCCAAAAAAGTTCGATCAATCCGTTTGGATATACGGGGAAAGTATCCCTCAAAATAATCGGTATGGAGCCAACCAATCTTGATATCCGGAATCAGCCCCTTCTCTCTTAGATTTCCCAATACTTGCGCAGCTCCATAATGAGTTGCCAGAATTGAATCGGGCTTCTCGGCCAAAAGGTATTCAAGTACTTTTTGTTCTGAATAATCATGTCGCAAGCTTGATAAAGATCCGACGCTATTTCCCTGCTCCTGCATTTCTTGAAACAAGCTGTCAAACAGAGTCGGCAAGTTCTTGGCAACATACCAGTACATTTTTCCGTCTAGCTTTCTTCGAATTGGACTCATAAATTCGCGGATATCCTTTTGCAAGATGATTGCTTCTGAATCTTGCCTGCGAATTTCTTTTTCAATAGTGCGCGCCGCGCTTAAATGGCCTTGTCCAATGGAAGAATAAAACAAAATGATTTTCATTTTTTTTGTTCCTTCCTCTCAACACTTTCGTTGTTCTTAATTAATGTGCAAATGAGATCGGTTAACTCCTTAGAAGATATGCGATTTTGACTGCGGCACCAATGGAAGAAAATATTGGATAAGCCTCCGGTGAAATAGGCAAAGTAATAATCCTTATAGGTACTGTTAACATCCAGTGAAACGATACTTGAAAAATCGGATACAGCCAGCATAAATCTGTTAATGAGCGTTATTTCGAGGTTGTTTTTGATGATTAAATCAGTTAGCCGTTTATTATCACAAAAAATTTGAATGAAAATAGTATTCATTGTCATTACATCGAGTGAGAAATCCTTACAGATTTCCTTTATTATTTTATTAAAAACGGAATCGATTTTAGCCTCTAAAAGTTCATCAATTGTTTTGAAGAGCTTGTAAAAAGTCTGACGTGATACATCCGCGCATTTACATAATTCTTTGACGCTAATATCAGAATAAGCTTTTTGTTCCATTAGGGTCAATAAACCTTCAGTCAGCAATTCCACTGATAAAAGAGCTTTAGGATTATTTCCTTGATACATTGACATTATCCTCTTATCTGTTGAAGTTATTTTAAGACAATTGACTTAGAACTTTAAGTCAAATATAATAAAAACAATGACACGTGTCAAGTTGACAATTGTGAATATTGTAATATATTGGGCATGAACATAAGGAGGGGTATTTATTTTAGGCGATTATCCTATTACTTGGCTCATTACAGAGCTGCTTTCCATAGTGTTATTTACACTATGCATGTTTCATGCATTAAACCAGGAAAGATACAAGGAAAAATTATTTGAATTGCTGTGTTTTGTTATTGCTGCAGGTATTTTTGAACATGTTGGGGTATTATTAACTCATAATTATAATTATGATCAGCATCGTATTATGATGATAGGGCTAGTACCGCTCAGCGTTCTTTTATTAGAAGCCGCGATTATGTATGCTGCATTTCTATTATTTGAATATTTAAACATGCCAAAATGGACAGTAATATGGGTGGTAGGGTTTTTATCTGCCTTTCAAGATATGTCAATTGATCCTGTTTATGTCCATGACGTTTACACCTATGACGGAGTATCAAGCGGCCAGTGGAATTGGCTGCATAACTATGCTGGTTCATACTTTGGTATTCCCTTTATCAATTTCTCCGGATGGATCTATATGACAGGCTGCTATGCTGCTTTGATTTTACTGGGCAGATGGCTAACCAAGAAATACGATAACAAGGTGATTGGTTCCACATATCCATTCGTAGCAGGAATAGTGAATGTGATCCCGCTGTTCGCATTCAGTTTCATGATGCATTCGTCCACACCGACAGGCGAACTGGTACGATTGATCATTAACTGCGTATTCCCGATTATCATGATGGCTGTTTATTGGAAAAGAATGAATCCAATTGATCTCAAGAAGGATAAGATTATCTTTATTATCCCAATAGTGCTGCGTCTGTATGATCTCATCGTCGGGTTTGCATTGGGTATTACTGAGAGTTATATACCAATAACAGTTATTTCAGTGATTCATTTTGCATATCTGTTCTATTTATACAGAAAAGCAAAGAAGGCTGAATTGGTAACGCAAAGCCGCTTATCAGCTGGAGTCGTGAATTAACCTGCTCATGCTATGAGCTTCAGCAAGATTTCTTACGAGCATCCACCAAGAGAATAATTCCCTTGGTGGATGCTTCTGTGTTTATAAATTCGGCAAAATTGAACGGGTCTGGAAGGAGCAAAGAGGCGGAAAAGGGACGGAGTCTAGGGAGTGAAGTTTGCCTCTCGCGGGAGCGGTCCGCTATAATGGTGGGGAAAGGTGGTCGGTAGACATGGCAAATCATTTTGCCGGAACACGAATCGGCTCATGCAAAGCCTGATAGCAGGGCGATTCTTTGCGTGGGCGGGCTTGTCGAGTATAGGTCGCCCGAGGGAGAAGCGGTCTCTCTGCCATGGCTTTGCGCCTGATGGAACACAACATTCCTAAGGAGCTGATACCATGTGCGAACCTTTCATCCACAACCATCAATACAACGCCATCAAGAAGCAACTCGCGACTTTGCAGCGGGCCTGCAGCACGGTAACCGATCCGAAGATCGTGGAAGCGGTCCGGCTTAGCGCCTTGACTTGGATCCATGAAGCTTTTTCGGAGGCGGACGACTCGCAGCGGAAGCTGCTGAGCGCCTTGGCGAATTTGAACCAGGCGGAGGAGTTCGTGCAGTATTTGCAGTCTCTGGAGCCCTATCGAGCTTCGAATTTGCAGGTGACCGAGAAGCAAATCGCTAAGCTGTATCCCAAGATAAAAAAGCTGAAGGCTCCCGACTTGGGCGCCGTCGATCTCCGTCGCACCACCTACCTGGGATGGACCGACGTCGCCGCGAACCGGATGTTCCTCGTGTACACCCTCGATGGAGAGCCGGTTGGAATCGAAGGCCGATATACACCGGCGAACAAGGGAGTCTGTTTTATCTGCAACCGTGTTGAGGCTGTCGCCTTGTTCACGACGATCGCCAAATCGAGGCCGGCTCATGCGTCACCGGATTACTACAAAGCGATCGGTCAGTACATGTGCATAGATAGCGCTGCCTGCAACCGGAACATCACGGATGTTGCCCCGTTGGAGAAGTTCCTGCGTGAAGCACTGAAAAAGGACTGAGCAGGCACATTCACGGGTTTGCAGTCCGCCTATCCAGGGCGGGCTCTTTTCATAATTCCGTGGATTATACCGCTGGCGGACAGGAGAGACGCTTAGACGCCCGTTTTCACCTTTTCCAGCCTGTAACGGACGGGAGAGACGTTTAGACGAACAATTTTACCGGGTGACAAAGGAAACGGCTGCTAAACGTCGCCTATGTCCGTTATATCCACCAAAGAGCAGATTGAGGCTTGTAATGGTCGCTCATGTCCGTAAGGGAGGATAAGGATGCTGATTCGATTCAGGCACAAGGAGCGGACGAACCTTGGCTGAAATGAAAGCAGAATCAAAC
>Ga0255334_1000334_pt1 | contig 42317 bp, 41 predicted proteins | sample EtOH5_35cm_T3_12_FD_202080 | JGI IMG/M metagenome (GOLD analysis project Ga0255334, IMG submission 202080) | Sandy soil microbial communities from University of British Columbia, Vancouver, Canada - EtOH5_35cm_T3_129 | ecosystem: Engineered > Artificial ecosystem > Sand microcosm > Unclassified ... | reverse complement strand
GTGAACGGTTCGGTGAACGGCTCCGTGAAGGGTTCGGTGAACGGCTCCGTGAAGGGCTGGCCCTGGCCCGCGGTGAAGGGTTCGGTGAAGGGTTCGGTGAACGGCTCGGTGAAGGGCTCCGTGAACGGCTGGCCCTGGCCCTCGGTGAAGGGTTCGGTGAACGGCTCGGTGAAGGGCTCCGTGAACGGCTGACCCTGGCCCACGGTGAGCGGCTCCGTGAACGGTTCGGTGAAGGGTTCGGTGAACGGCTCCGTGAACGGCTGGCCCTGGCCCTCGGTGAACGGCTCCGTGAACGGTTCGGTGAACGGCTCCGTCACCGACTCGGCCGAGAGCGCTGCCGCGCCGGCGGCCGAGCCTGCGACACCGCGCGCCGCGGGCTCGTCGGCCGCGGGGACGCCCGCCTGCCGGGCCGCGGGTGCGCTGTCCGCCTGGCCGTCCTCGCTGCTGCCGGCACCGCCACCGAAGCCGGCGGCGCGCCACAGCTCGGGCATCGCGTAGGCCGCGGAGACCGGCGGCAGCAGCGAGGCGCGGCGGATCGCGGCGACCTGCCTGGCTGTCGCCCGGCGCCGGGCGCGGACCGCCCGGACGGTGGCGGGTGTGGCCACCTGCACGCCGAGCGTGCCGAGCACGACGCGGATGGGGCTGGCGACGGCGAAGCTGCCGTCGTCCTCGCCGGACCAGTGCAGGCCGACCACGCGGCCGTCGTCGTCGACGAGCACCGACCCGGAGTCGCCGCCGGCGGAGAACCGGTCGGATCCCGACGGCTCGACGCGCAGCTGGTCGCGCAGCGTCCGCCGGCCGGTGCCGGGGCCGAAGTCGACGACGGTGGTGAAGTCCACCGAGGCGACGACACCGGTGGTCAGCCCGGTGGTGCGCCCGTGCTTGCGCACGCGGGTGCCGACCTGCGCGTCGGCCCAGCCGGTGACGGGGCCGATCCCGACGATCCCGGGGACCCACGGAACGCCGGGCGCGAGCGCGACGACGGCCGCGTCGACGCGCTCGGTCAGCACGCCACGGGCCAGCACGCCGACGCGGTCGCGCGGCGCACCCTCGTCGGCCAGCGCCGGCTGCGCCCAGGCGCTGCCGAGGTCCTCGACGCCGTCGCCCGCGGCGACGTGCCAGTTGGTCAGCGCGAGCGTGCGGCCGGTGCCGGGCTCGGTGACGAGCAGGCCGAGGGTGCCGTTGACGGAGCGGACGGCCGCGGAGCCTTCGTCGGCCACGGTCACCGGGTCGAGCGGGCCGAACGAGACGCCGCCGGCGAGCGGACGCACGCGGTCGGGGAAGGCGGGATCGAGCGCGACCGGCTCGAGGCCGACGTGGTGGACGACGACGTCCGTGGGCACGCCCTCGATCTCGGCGGGGATCGCCTCGCCCGGGCCGAGCTCGGCGAGGCCGCGCTTGACCTCGACGTGGACGACGATCGCCAGGCGGCCGGTGGCGACGCCCCCGCTGACCTTCTCGGCGATGTCGACCCCGACCACTCCGGGGTGCGCCAGCAGCACGTCCTCCCACACTCGCTTGACCGGCCGGATGTCCTCGCGCGTGGCGGCGGGGGCCTGTGCCATGGGTGTGCTCCTCCTGATCGGGTCGGCGTCGGGCTGCCCGGACGTCGGGTGAGGAGCCGGCCGGCCGTGCCGAGATACGTCCCACCTGGAAAGTGACGTGCGTCACGGGACTCGACGGTATCTGGGTACCGCGCCGATGTTCCTGTCCGGTAACCCGCCCGAGCGGGCAGAGGCCTTGTGGGGTGGACGAGGTCGACCTACTGTGCGGGCAGATGCCTGGCGTCGAGTGGCACTTTGAGGAGTTCCATGATGAGCGACGAGGTCGGGACCGGCGTCGAGGCCGGCGTGCGGGACGAGGACGAGGGGCTGGCCCACCGGGCGGCCCAGGCCGTCGTCGCCTACCGCGCGGGAGACCGCGACCCGCTGGCCGTGCTGGTCCGCACCATGACGCCGTTGCTGTGGCGGACGGTCCGCTCGCAGGGCGCCGACCACGAGCTGGCGCAGGACATCGTCCAGAACGTCTGGCTGACGCTCGTCCGCGACATCGAGACGATCCGCGACCCCCACGCGACGCTCCAGTGGCTGCTGGTCACGGCGCGTCGCGCCGCGTGGCGCGCGGTGCGACGCACGCGTGACGAGCTGGTCCGCCAGGAGCAGGACGACGACGCCACCGACTGGCTGGCGGCGCCCGACGAGGAGATGCCGGACGCCGTCGCCACGCGCGACGAGCGAGACCGGGCCCTCTGGCTGCACGTGCGGGACCTGCCCGAGCGGTGCCGCCAGCTGCTCGCCCTGGTCGCGATGGTCGACCGCCCCGACTACGCCGCCGTCTCCCGCTCGCTCGGGATGCCGGTCGGCAGCATCGGCCCCACCCGTGGCCGGTGCCTCGCCAAGCTTCGTCTCGCCCTCTCCGCCGACCCGACCTGGAGCCTCACGTGACCGCCGACGACTCCGTCCTCGCCCTCGCCGCATCGGGTGCGATCGACGCGGCGGACGAGCAGATCCTGCGCCGGTTCGACGCCATGGTGGAGGCGTACGACCCCGTGCCCGAGGGTCTCGTCGACCGGATCGGCTTCGCCCTGACGGTCGAGGCGCTCCAGGCGGAGGTCGCCCGGCTGCATCTGGTCGGCGACCTGGCGTCGGCGGTGCGCGCCGACGAGGCGAGCATCGAGGCCGGCACGATCACGTTCACCACCGACGTGCTGACCGTGATGATCTCGGTGCACCAGGACGCCGGGCAGGTGCGGGTGGACGGCTGGGCGGCGCCCGCGGGCGAGCTGACGGTCGAGCTGCACCAGTTCGGCGACGTGCTCGTCACCACGTCCGACGAGGACGGCCGGTTCTCGTTCGACGACGTCGAGCGCGGCCCCGCGCGCCTCGTCCTGCGCCGCCCGTCCGACCCGTCCGTGCCGATCGTCACCCCGCAGGTCGAGCTGTAGCGCGTGCGCGCCTCCCACGGGGGGCCGGCGGGGTCGGGGCCGCCGGCGCCGCCCGACATCGTCGCGCTCGGTGCCGCCGTGCGGGCCGCCGAGGCGGAGAACGCCGAGGGGCACCCGGTCGCCGCGCGGCGGCTGTTGCATCCGGTGGTCTCGGCGCTGGCGGGGGAGGGCGACGAGCACGACGTCGCGCGGCTGCGCGCCTGGGCGCTGATCGAGCTGGCCCGCAGCGAGGCCGAGACCCGCGGCCGGGCGCAGCGCTCGCTCGCGGTGCTCGACCGGATGGTGGAGAACGCCCGCCCGGGTGAGGGGTGGCCCGGCCTCGCGCCGGCGGTCTACGGCCTGCACGGCCTGCTGGACCTGCGCGCCGGCCGTCTCGACGGCGCGCTGTACTGGCTCGACCGCGCGGTCGGGCTGATCGACCTCGCCGAGCCGCTCGACGCGTGCCGCATGCTGCTGAACAGGGGCGTGGTGCACGGCGAGCGACGCGACCTGGCGCGCGCCCGCGCCGACTACACCGAGTGCCTGCGCCGCGCGCGGGCCGCGGGGTTCGCCCGCCTGGCGTTCAAGGCCGAGCACAACCTCGGCCACCTGGCGTTCTACGCCGGCCGCCTGCCGGAGGCGCTGGCCCGGATGGAGGCGGCGGCCGACACGCTGCCGGGTCGCCGCCCGATCGCCCTCCTCGACCGCGCGCAGGTGCTCCTCGAGGCAGGCCTCGTCGCGGTCGCCGACGCGACGCTCGCCGAGGCGGCCGCGCTGTTCGGCGCGCAGGGGCTGCCGCACGACGTGGGGGAGTGCGAGCTGGGCCGCGCCGAGTGCGCGATGGTCCGCGGCGACCCCGAGTCGGCCCGGCTGCACGCCGCGGCGGCGCGCCGGCTGTTCCGGCGCCGGGGTGACCAGACGTGGGTGGTGCGCGCGACGCAGGTGGAGCTCCAGGCGGATGCGGCGGTCCTCGCCCGCCGGCCCGCGGACGACGAGGGCACGCGCCGCCGCTGGCAGACCCTCTCGGCGCGGGCGGCCCGCCAGGCCGAGCTGTGCCGGCAGACCGGCCGGCCGCTGTGGGCGATCGGCGCGGTCTGCACGCAGCTCGAGGCGGACCTGGCGCGCGGCGCGCTCGCGGACCCGGAGGCGCACCTCGCCGCGCTGGCCGCGATCCCCCCGGAGGCGTCGATCGCGGTCCGGCTGCACGCCCGGCGCGTCCGGGCGCTGCTCCAGCTGGCGGCGGGCCGGCGGCGTGTCGCGGTGCAGGAGGTGCGCACGGGGCAGCGCGAGCTGCGCCGGCACCGTGCCCGGTTCGGCTCGCTGGACCTGCGGACCGCGGGCGCGGTGCACGGCACGGCGCTGGCCGACCTCGACGCGGAGCTGGCGCTCACCGGCCGCCGCCCGACCGCCGTGCTCGACGCGGCGGAGCGGGTGCGCGCCGTCATCGGCGGCACACCGCGCGTCATGCCACCGGCCGACGAGGTGTCCGCCGACCTCCTCGCGCGGCTGCGCCTGCTGCTCGGCGAGAACCGCGCCGTGCTCGGCGGCCCCGAGTCCGACCCTCGGCGCGAGTCGCTGGTGGCGGAGTCGGAGCGGCTCAAGCGGGAGATCCTCGCGCGGTCGTGGCACGAGCGCGGCCGAACCGCCGACGACCGCGCGGGCCGGGCCGTCGACGTGCGCCGCGCGCTCGCGGTCCGGCCCGGCCAGGTCCTGGCGGACCTGCTGGTGCACCGCGGCGAGCTCGTCGCCGTGCGGGTGGACCACGACGGCTCGCGGCTGGTCCCGCTGGGCGCGGCCGCCCCCGCCCAGGAGGCGGTGCGCCGCGTGCACGCCGACCTCGAGGTGCTCGCCAACCCGCTCGTGCCCGCGGACCTGCGCGCCGTGGTCGGCAGGTCGATGGACCGCGGCCTGGCGGCGATCTCCGAGCGGTTCGCGCCGGTGCTACCCGACGACGACCGCACGCTCGTCGTCGTCGCGGGCGGCTGGCTCGGGGTGGTCCCGTGGACGATGCTGCCGGCGCGTCGCGGGCGCCCCACCGTCGTCGCACCCTCCGTCCGGCACTGGCTGTCCCATGCGGGGACGGGCCCGGCCGAGCCGGCGCGGGTCACCGCCGTCGCCGGGCCCGGCCTGGCCCTGGCCGAGCGGGAGGCGCACGAGGTCGCCGGCCTGTGGCCGGGGGCCGCCGCGGTCGTCGGCGCGGAGGCGACCGTCGCGCGGACGGCGGACCTGTTCGCCGAGCCGGGCCTGGTCCACCTCGCGGCACACGGCCGGCACGAGCCGGAGAACCCGCTCTTCTCGTCCGTGCGCATGGCCGACGGCCCGCTGTTCGCGCACGAGCTCGACGCCGCCGGCACGCCGCCGCACCTCGTCCTGCTCTCCTCGTGCGAGGTGGGCCGGGCCAGCGCGCGCGCCGGGGGAGAGGCCCTGGGCCTGGCGAGCGTGCTGCTGCGCACCGGCGTCGGCTGCGTCGTCGCGGCGATCGCGCCGCTGCCCGACGAGACCGCGCTGACGGTGATGACGCGCACGCACGAGCTGCTGCGCGAGGGCCGAGGCGTCGCCGAGGCGCTCGTCACCGCGACCGAGGAACGCGCGCAGGACCGCGGCGAGCTGGTTCCGCTCACGGCGTTCGGGGCGCCCCTCTAGGAGGCGGTTTGGCCGGGCGCCCCGCGGCGGCTACTCTGGCGGGGCCCAAAGACCGCCGGTCGTCGGCGAAGGAACCCGTCCCGGGTCCCCGAGCCGGCCGAAGTCCCGCCCACGCGGAGGCCTGCGCAGGTGAAGAGTTCGACCGCACGACGACGCACGCGCTCGTCGAGCCCAGAGCCCCGCGCCTGCGCCGGGGCTCTTTCCGTGTCCGGGGACCGGTGGCACCACCATCGGAAGGATTGCCATGGCGAGGCCGGACAAGGCGGCTGCCGTCGCCGAGCTGACGGAGAAGTTCCGCAGCTCGAACGCGGCGGTGCTGACCGAGTACCGCGGGCTGACCGTCGCGCAGCTGAAGGCGCTGCGCAACGCGCTCCGCGCGAACGCGAACTACGCCGTGGTGAAGAACACGCTGACCGCGATCGCGGCCAAGGACGCCGGGCTCGATGGCCTCGCCGACGACCTCAAGGGTCCGTCCGCGATCGCCTTCGTCACCGGCGACCCGGTGGCCACGGCCAAGAGTCTGCGTGACTTCGCCAAGGCGAACCCCGCCCTGGTCATCAAGGGGGGCGTCCTCGACGGCCGGCCCCTGACCGCTGCGGAGGTCACCAGGCTCGCGGACCTCGAGTCCCGCGAGGTGCTGCTGGCCAAGGCGGCCGGCGCGATGAAGGCCAAGCTCTACCAGGCCGCGTACCTGTTCACGGCTCCGGCGTCGAAGGCGGTTCGCACCGTCGAGGCGCTGCGGGCGAAGCAGGAGGAGTCCACTCAGAACGCTGCCTGAGCCGACGCTCGGGCCGCCCGTCACCACAACCCAGCACGTCCGCCGGTCACGAGGTCGGCGGCCAACCCGGAAGGAACCGCCACCATGGCGAAGCTGTCCACCGCCGAGCTCGTCGACGCGTTCAAGGAGCTCACCCTCATCGAGCTCTCCGAGTTCGTGAAGGCATTCGAGGAGACCTTCGAGGTCACCGCCGCCGCCCCGGCCGCCGTCGCGGTCGCCGCCCCCGCCGGCGGCGGCGCCGAGGTCGAGGAGGTCGAGGAGAAGGACTCGTTCGACGTCATCCTCGAGACCGTCGGCGACAAGAAGATCCAGGTGATCAAGGAGGTGCGCGCTCTGACGAACCTCGGCCTCAAGGAGGCCAAGGACCTCGTGGACGGCGCGCCGAAGCCGGTCCTGGAGGGTGTGAACAAGGACGCCGTCGAGAAGGCCAAGGCCGCTCTCGAGGGCGCCGGCGCCACCGTCACCGTCAAGTGACGTCCCGGTCCTTCGGGGCCGTGTGAACGAAGGCCCGCATCCCGCCGTGGGTGCGGGCCTTCGTCGTACCCTGGGGACGGCGCGCGGGGCGATTGGACGACCCGCGGCGAGTGAGGTAGGCTAGCGCGTTGCGCTGACCTGTGCCCGCGATCCCGTATAACCCGAGCCTTCGATCGTCGTTCGTGCCCGACGACCGGAGGCCTCAGAGGCCGGGGGGTCGCCCCTCGCCGGGCAGCGCAGTGTGCACGCGCACTCGATCCGCAGGGAAGGACCCCTCTTGGCTGCCTCGCGCACCGCTTCTGCTCAGTCCAACGCCACGACCCGCTCGGCCCAGAATCGCACGGCATCCCGCCGCATCTCCTTCGCAAGGATCCACGAGCCCCTCGAAGTCCCCGGTCTGCTCGGCCTGCAGACCGACAGCTTCGACTGGCTGCTCGGCAACGAGCGCTGGCAGGCCCGCGTCGCCGCCGCCCTCGAGAACGGACGCAACGACGTCCCCGCGACCGCCGGCCTCGAGGAGATCTTCGAGGAGATCTCGCCCATCGAGGACTTCGGTGGCTCGATGTCCCTCTCCTTCCGTGAGCACCGGTTCGAGGAGCCGAAGTACACGGTCGAGGAGTGCAAGGAGAAGGACTTCACCTACTCGATGCCGCTGTTCGTCACGGCGGAGTTCGTCAACTACACCACCGGCGAGATCAAGAGCCAGACGGTGTTCATGGGCGACTTCCCGATCATGACCGACAAGGGCACGTTCATCATCAACGGCACGGAGCGCGTCGTCGTCTCCCAGCTGGTGCGCTCTCCCGGGGTCTACTTCGAGCGCGTCGCGGACAAGACGAGCGACAAGGACGTGCTGACCGCCAAGATCATCCCGAGCCGGGGCGCCTGGCTGGAGTTCGAGATCGACAAGCGCGACAACGTCGGCGTCCGCGTCGACCGCAAGCGCAAGCAGAACGCCACCGTGCTGCTCAAGGCCCTCGGCATGAGCGACGGCGAGATCCGCGAGGAGTTCAAGGACTTCCCGGCCGTCATCGACACCCTCGACAAGGACCACGTCCAGACCGAGGACGAGGCGCTGCTCGACATCTACCGCAAGATCCGCCCGGGCGAGCCGCCCACGGTCGAGGCCGGTCGCTCGCTGCTGGAGAACTTCTACTTCAACCCGAAGCGCTACGACCTGGCGAAGGTCGGCCGCTACAAGCTGAACAAGAAGCTCGGCAAGGACGCGCCGCTCGGCGACTCCGTCCTGTCCCGTGCGGACATCATCGCCACGATCAAGTACCTCGCGGCGCTGCACATCGACATGGCGACCCTGCCCGGCGTCCGCAACGGCGAGACGATCGAGGTCCGGGTCGAGCCCGACGACATCGACCACTTCGGCAACCGGCGCATCCGCGCGGTCGGCGAGCTGATCCAGAACCAGGTCCGCACCGGCCTGTCCCGGATGGAGCGCGTGGTCCGCGAGCGGATGACGACGCAGGACGTCGAGGCGATCACGCCGCAGACGCTGATCAACATCCGTCCCGTCGTCGCCTCCATCAAGGAGTTCTTCGGGACCAGCCAGCTGTCGCAGTTCATGGACCAGAACAACCCGCTGGCGGGCCTGACCCACAAGCGGCGCCTGTCGGCGCTCGGCCCGGGCGGTCTGTCCCGTGACCGCGCCGGCATGGAGGTCCGTGACGTCCACACCTCGCACTACGGGCGCATGTGCCCGATCGAGACGCCCGAGGGCCCGAACATCGGCCTGATCGGCTCGCTCGCGACGTACGGCCGGATCAACCCGTTCGGCTTCGTCGAGACGCCGTACCGCAAGGTGATCAAGGGCAAGGTGTCCGACGAGGTCGACTACCTGACCGCCGACGACGAGGACCGCCACGTCATCGCGCAGGCGAACGCCGCGCTCAACGCGGACGGCTCCTTCGCCGAGGACCGCGTCCTGGTGCGCGTCAAGGGCGGCGAGATCGACTACGTCGCCGGCGAGAACGTCGACTACATGGACGTCTCGCCGCGGCAGATGGTCTCCGTCGCCACGGCGCTCATCCCGTTCCTCGAGCACGACGACGCCAACCGTGCCCTCATGGGCGCGAACATGCAGCGCCAGGCCGTCCCGCTCGTCCGCTCCGAGGCGCCGCTCGTCGGCACCGGCATGGAGTGGCGCGCGGCGGTCGACGCCGGCGACGTCATCACCGCGACCAAGCCCGGCGTGGTCACCGAGGTGTCCGCCGACCTGATCACGGTGGCGAACGACGACGCGACGGCGACCACCTACCGGGCGGCGAAGTTCCGCCGGTCCAACCAGGGCACCAGCTACAACCAGCGCGTGCTCGTCAACACCGGCGACCGCGTCGAGGTCGGCTCGGTGCTGGCGGACGGCCCGGCGACCGACGAGGGCGAGCTCGCGCTCGGCCGCAACCTCCTCGTCGCGTTCATGTCGTGGGAGGGCCACAACTACGAGGACGCGATCATCCTGTCCCAGCGTCTCGTGCAGGACGACGTGCTGTCCTCGATCCACATCGAGGAGCACGAGGTCGACGCGCGCGACACCAAGCTGGGCCCCGAGGAGATCACGCGGGACATCCCGAACGTCTCCGAGGAGGTCCTGGCGGACCTCGACGAGCGCGGCATCGTGCGGATCGGCGCCGAGGTCAACGCGGGCGACATCCTCGTCGGCAAGGTCACCCCGAAGGGCGAGACGGAGCTGACCCCCGAGGAGCGGCTGCTGCGCGCGATCTTCGGCGAGAAGGCGCGCGAGGTGCGCGACACCTCGCTCAAGGTGCCGCACGGCGAGTCCGGCACGGTCATCGAGGTGCGCACGTTCAACCGCGAGGACGGCGACGAGCTGCCCGCCGGTGTCAACGAGCTGGTCCGCGTCTACATCGCCCAGCGCCGCAAGATCACGGACGGCGACAAGCTCGCCGGCCGCCACGGCAACAAGGGCGTCATCTCGAAGATCCTGCCCGTCGAGGACATGCCGTTCCTCCCGGACGGCACCGCGGTGGACATCATCCTCAACCCGCTCGGCGTGCCGGGCCGGATGAACGTCGGCCAGGTGCTGGAGACCCACCTCGGCTGGGTGGCCGAGCAGGGCTGGGACATCGAGCTCGCCGACGGCGACGCCACCTGGAAGGGCGACGTGCCGAAGGTCGCCCTCGCGGCGGCCCCCAGGACCCCGGTGGCGACGCCGGTGTTCGACGGCGTTCCCGAGACCACGCTGGCCGGCCTGCTGAAGAGCACGCTGCCGAACCGCGACGGCGACCGGATGGTCGGCCCCGACGGCAAGGCCCTGCTGTTCGACGGCCGGTCCGGCGAGCCGTTCCCGGAGCCGGTGGCCGTGGGCTACATGTACATCCTCAAGCTCCACCACCTGGTCGACGACAAGATCCACGCCCGTTCGACCGGGCCCTACTCGATGATCACGCAGCAGCCGCTGGGCGGTAAGGCCCAGTTCGGCGGGCAGCGGTTCGGCGAGATGGAGGTGTGGGCGCTCGAGGCGTACGGCGCCGCGTACACGCTCCAGGAGCTGCTGACGATCAAGTCGGACGACGTACCCGGCCGCGTCAAGGTGTACGAGGCGATCGTCAAGGGCGAGAACATCCCGGACTCGGGCATCCCCGAGTCGTTCAAGGTGCTGCTCAAGGAGATGCAGTCGCTCTGCCTGAACGTCGAGGTGCTGTCCGCGGACGGCGTGTCCATCGACATGAAGGAGAACGACGACGAGGTCTACCGCGCCGCGGAGGAGCTCGGCATCGACCTGTCGCGCCGCCCCAACGCCAGCAGCGTCGAGGAGATCTGACGCCGAGCCGTTGGCCGACGACCCTTCGTCGGCCAACGGCCCGCACCGACTCGAAATCCGTCCCGCCGCCCGACCGCGGCACCGAAGGGAAGTAGGACCCCTTGCTCGACGTCAACGCATTCGACCTCCTGCGCATCGGCCTGGCGACGGCGGACGACATCCGCGCCTGGTCGCACGGCGAGGTCAAGAAGCCGGAGACCATCAACTACCGGACCCTGAAGCCGGAGAAGGACGGACTGTTCTGCGAGAAGATCTTCGGTCCCACCCGGGACTGGGAGTGCTACTGCGGCAAGTACAAGCGCGTGCGCTTCAAGGGCATCATCTGCGAGCGCTGCGGCGTCGAGGTGACGCGTTCCAAGGTGCGCCGTGAGCGGATGGGCCACATCGAGCTCGCCGCCCCGGTGACCCACATCTGGTTCTTCAAGGGCGTCCCGTCGCGGCTGGGCTACCTGCTCGACCTGGCGCCGAAGGACCTGGAGAAGGTCATCTACTTCGCGGCCTACATGATCACGTGGGTCGACGTGGACGGCCGCGCCGAGGACCTCCCCAACCTCCAGAACGAGATCGACCTGGAGAAGAAGGAGATCGCCGACCGCCGGGACAACGAGATCAACGCCCGGGCCGTCAAGCTCGAGCAGGACCTCGCCGAGCTGGAGACCGAGGGTGCCAAGGCCGATGCGCGCCGCAAGGTGCGCGACTCCGCCGAGCGCGAGATGGGGGCGATCCGCAAGCGCGCGGACGCCGACATCGAGCGGCTCGAGCAGGTCTGGGACCGCTTCAAGAACCTCAAGGTCAACGACCTCGAGGGCGACGAGATGCTCTACCGGGCGCTGTCCGACCGGTACGGCAACTACTTCGAGGGCTCGATGGGCGCCAGCGCGATCAAGAAGCGCCTGGAGGCCTTCGACCTCGAGGCCGAGAGCGAGTCGCTGCGCGAGACCATCCGCACCGGCAAGGGCCAGCGCAAGACCCGCGCCCTCAAGCGGCTCAAGGTCGTCAACGCGTTCCTCACCACGAACAACTCGCCGACGGGCATGGTCCTCGACGCCGTCCCGGTGATCCCGCCGGACCTGCGCCCGATGGTCCAGCTCGACGGCGGCCGGTTCGCGACGAGCGACCTCAACGACCTGTACCGCCGCGTCATCAACCGGAACAACCGCCTCAAGCGGCTGCTCGACCTCGGCGCGCCGGAGATCATCGTCAACAACGAGAAGCGGATGCTCCAGGAGGCCGTCGACTCGCTGTTCGACAACGGCCGCCGCGGGCGTCCCGTCACCGGCCCGGGCAACCGACCGCTGAAGTCGATCTCCGACATGCTCAAGGGCAAGCAGGGCCGGTTCCGGCAGAACCTGCTCGGCAAGCGCGTCGACTACTCGGGCCGTTCGGTCATCGTCGTCGGCCCGCAGCTGAAGCTGCACCAGTGCGGCCTGCCCAAGCAGATGGCGCTCGAGCTGTTCAAGCCGTTCGTCATGAAGCGCCTGGTGGACCTGGGCCACGCCCAGAACATCAAGAGCGCCAAGCGGATGGTCGAGCGTGCCCGCCCCGTGGTGTGGGACGTGCTCGAGGAGGTCATCACCGAGCACCCGGTGCTGCTGAACCGGGCGCCGACGCTGCACCGCCTCGGCATCCAGGCGTTCGAACCGCAGCTCGTCGAGGGCAAGGCGATCCACCTGCACCCGCTCGTCTGCGCCGCGTTCAATGCGGACTTCGACGGCGACCAGATGGCCGTCCACCTGCCGCTCTCGGCGGAGGCGCAGGCCGAGGCCCGCATCCTCATGCTGTCGAGCAACAACATCCTCAAGCCGTCCGACGGCCGGCCCGTGACCATGCCCTCGCAGGACATGATCATCGGCCTGTTCCACCTGACCTCCGACAAGACGGAGGCGGTGGGCGAGGGTCGGGCGTTCAGCTCGGTGGCCGAGGCGATCATGGCGTTCGACCAGAAGTCGCTCGACCTCAACGCGGTCGTCAAGATCCGGATGGACGACCTCGTGCTGACGGAGGAGCAGGCTCCTGAGGGCTGGGAGCCGGGCGACGTCCTGCTGTTCGAGACGACCCTCGGCCGCGCGCTCTTCAACGAGCTGCTGCCGGTGGACTACCCCTACGAGAACGGCGTCGTCGACAAGAAGCGGCTGTCCGGGATCGTCAACGACCTGGCCGAGCGCTACCCGAAGGTCGACGTCGCGGCGAGCCTGGACGCGCTCAAGGAGGCCGGCTTCCGCTGGGCCACCCGCTCGGGCGTGACCATCGCGATCTCGGACGTGGCGACCCCGCCGGAGAAGAAGGCGATCCTCGAGGCGAACGAGGCGCGCGCGGCGAAGGTGCAGGGCCAGTACGACAAGGGCCTGATCACCGACGACGAGCGGCGCCAGGAGCTCATCCGCATCTGGACCGAGGCGACCGACGAGGTGGCCCGCCAGATGCAGAAGAACTTCCCGAAGAACAACACCGTGCTGCGCATGGTCGGTTCGGGCGCCCGGGGCAACTGGATGCAGGTCCGCCAGATCGCGGGAATGCGTGGCCTCGTCGCCAACCCGAAGGGCGAGATCATCCCCCGCCCGATCAAGGCGAACTACCGCGAGGGCCTCTCCGTCCTCGAGTACTTCATCGCCACGCACGGCGCCCGCAAGGGCCTGGCGGACACCGCCCTGCGCACCGCCGACTCCGGGTACCTCACCCGGCGTCTGGTGGACGTGTCGCAGGACGTCATCGTCCGTGAGGCGGACTGCGGCACCGAGCGCGGGCTGCCGATGACCATCGGCGTCCCGGACGGCGAGGGCGGTCTGCGCCGGCACGACAAGGTGGAGACGAGCGTCTTCTCCCGCACGCTGGCCAGCAACGTCGAGATCGACGGCGAGGTCGTCGGCCACGCGGGCGACGACGTCGGCGACGTGCTTCTCGACCGGCTGCTCGAGGGCGGCGTCACCGAGCTCAAGGTGCGCTCCGTGCTCACCTGCGAGTCCCGCGTCGGCACGTGCGCCAAGTGCTACGGCCGCTCGCTGGCGACGGGCAAGCTCGTCGACATCGGCGAGGCGGTCGGCATCATCGCCGCCCAGTCGATCGGCGAGCCCGGCACGCAGCTGACGATGCGTACGTTCCACACCGGTGGCGTCGCCTCGGCGGACGACATCACGCAGGGTCTGCCCCGTGTCCAGGAGCTCTTCGAGGCCCGCACCCCGAAGGGCGAGGCGCCGATCGCCGAGTACTCCGGTCGCGTCGCCATCGAGGAGGGCGACCGGGTCCGGCGCATCGTGCTGACGCCCGACGACGGCTCGGAGGAGATCGCCTACCCGATCACCAAGCGCTCCCGCCTTCTGATGCAGGACGGCGAGCACGTCTCCGTCGGCACGCAGCTGGTCCAGGGGGCCGTCGACCCGAAGAAGGTGCTGCGCATCCTCGGCCCGCGGGCCACGCAGAAGCACCTGGTCGACGAGGTGCAGGAGGTCTACCGCAGCCAGGGTGTGGACATCCACGACAAGCACATCGAGGTCATCGTGCGGCAGATGCTGCGGCGCGTGACGGTGCTGGACTCCGGTGACACCGGCCTCCTGCCGGGCGAGCTGTGCGAGCGCGGCCGGTTCGAGGACGCCAACCGCAAGGCGGTGTCCGAGGGTGGCCAGCCTGCGTCCGGCCGGCCCGAGCTGATGGGCATCACCAAGGCGTCGCTGGCGACGGACTCGTGGCTGTCGGCCGCGTCCTTCCAGGAGACGACGAAGGTGCTGACCGAGGCCGCGATGTCGAGCCGGTCCGACCCGCTGCTCGGCCTCAAGGAGAACGTCATCCTCGGCAAGCTCATCCCCGCCGGCACGGGCCTGTCCCGCTACCGGGGCGTCGAGGTGGAGCCGACCGAGGAGGCGAAGGCCGAGCTGTACCCGGCGTTCGGCTACGACGAGATCGACTTCCCGACGCTCGGCCTGGGCTCGGGCGAGGCGATCCCGCTCGAGGACATCGACTTCGGCGACTACCGCTGAGTCCACGCGAAGGGGGCCCGCTCCGTTCGACCGGGCGGGCCCCCTTCGTCGTCCCACCATCTGCTTTGACTGCCCCTCGGACGCCGGGTAGCCTGGGCCGCTGTGCCCGCGTCGTCGGGCCCTTGTGCGTGCGTGCACCTCGTGCCTTTGCGGGCGACGGGCAGCGGCATCGGGTGGACAACCCACCGTCACGGACCGACCAGGATGACCGTCCTGGTCCGCGCCGCGGAGGACGGGGGCGACACTCCCGAGCGCGGGGGTCGGTGCGGGACCGAAAGGCCTCCGGGGTAGCCGCGCGACGAGCGGCGAGCCGGGATCCAGCCGGCCGTCCAGGGTGACGGGTGCCGGTCGACCAGAGAAACACGACAGACTCAGGAGCTTCCGTGCCCACGATCCAACAGCTGGTCCGCAAGGGCCGGCAGGCGAAGACGAACAAGTCGAAGACGCCTGCCCTCAAGGGCTCACCCCAGCGACGCGGGGTGTGCACCCGCGTCTACACCACCACCCCGAAGAAGCCGAACTCGGCGCTGCGCAAGGTCGCGCGCGTACGGCTCTCCAGCCAGGTGGAGGTCACCGCGTACATCCCCGGCGTCGGCCACAACCTCCAGGAGCACTCGATCGTGCTCGTGCGCGGCGGTCGCGTGAAGGACCTGCCGGGTGTCCGGTACAAGATCGTGCGCGGGGCGCTCGACACGCAGGGCGTGAAGAACCGCAAGCAGGCGCGTTCCCGCTACGGCGCGAAGAAGGGCTGACACCGATGCCTCGTAAGGGTCCGGCCCCTCGTCGACCGCTCGTCTCCGACCCGGTCTACGGGTCTCCCGTCGTCACGCAGCTGATCAACAAGGTGCTGCTCGACGGCAAGAAGACCGTCGCCGAGTCCATCGTCTACGGCGCCCTCGAGGGTGTCCATGACAAGACGCAGCAGGACCCGGTCGTCGTGCTCAAGCGCGCCCTGGACAACGTGCGCCCGGCGCTCGAGGTCCGTTCCCGCCGGGTCGGCGGCGCCACGTACCAGGTGCCGGTCGAGGTGCGCCCGGTGCGCGCCACGACGCTGGCCCTGCGCTGGCTGACCGACTTCTCGCGGGCTCGCCGCGAGAAGACGATGACCGAGCGCCTGATGAACGAGATCCTCGACGCCTCCAACGGCCTCGGTGCCGCCGTGAAGCGCCGCGAGGACATGCACAAGATGGCCGAGTCCAACCGGGCCTTCGCGCACTACCGCTGGTGACACCAGCCGCTCGTCGGCCCCCCGCCCGGGTGGGCCGACGAGCACCCGAGCCGAACCGACAAGGGGCGTAAACCTGTGGCACTCGACGTGCTCACGGACCTGACCAGGGTCCGAAACATCGGCATCATGGCCCACATCGATGCCGGCAAGACGACGACCACCGAGCGGATCCTGTACTACACCGGGATCAACTACAAGATCGGTGAGGTCCACGAGGGCGCGGCCACGATGGACTGGATGGAGCAGGAGCAGGAGCGCGGCATCACGATCACGTCCGCCGCGACGACCTGCTTCTGGCACGACAACCAGATCAACATCATCGACACCCCCGGCCACGTCGACTTCACGGTCGAGGTGGAGCGCTCGCTGCGCGTGCTCGACGGCGCGGTCGCCGTGTTCGACGGCAAGGAGGGCGTGGAGCCCCAGTCCGAGACGGTGTGGCGCCAGGCCGACAAGTACGACGTGCCGCGCATCTGCTTCGTCAACAAGATGGACAAGCTCGGGGCGGACTTCTACTACACCGTGAAGACGATCGTGGACCGGCTCAAGGCCCGTCCGCTCGTCATCCAGCTGCCGATCGGCTCGGAGAGCCAGTTCATCGGCGTCGTCGACCTCGTCGAGAACCGTGCGCTCGTCTGGCGCGGGGAGACCGCCCTGGGCGAGAAGTACGAGATCGAGGACGTCCCGGCGGACATGCTCGAGCAGGTCGAGACGTACCGCGCCGAGCTGCTCGAGGCGGTCGCCGAGACCGACGAGGAGCTGCTCGAGAAGTACCTCGGCGGCGAGGAGCTGACGGTCGCGGAGATCAAGGCGGGCATCCGCAAGCTGACGATCGCCTCGGAGGTCTACCCGATCCTCTGCGGCTCCGCGTTCAAGAACAAGGGCGTGCAGCCCATGCTCGACGCGGTGGTCGACTACCTGCCCACGCCGCTCGATGTCCCGTCGATCACCGGCCACGATGTCAAGGACGCATCGGTCCCGGTCGAGCGCCACGCCGACGCGACGGAGCCGTTCGCGGCGCTGGCGTTCAAGGTCGCGGCGCACCCGTTCTTCGGCAAGCTGACCTATGTCCGGGTGTACTCGGGCAAGGTGTCGACGGGCGCCCAGGTGTTCAACTCGACGAAGCAGAAGAAGGAGCGCATCGGGAAGCTCTTCCAGATGCACGCCAACAAGGAGAACCCCGTCGACGAGGCCCAGGCCGGCCACATCTACGCGTTCATCGGGCTCAAGGACGTCACCACCGGTGACACCCTGTGCGACCCGAGCGCGCCGGTGGTCCTGGAGTCGATGACGTTCCCCGAGCCCGTCATCGACGTGGCGATCGAGCCGAAGACCAAGGCGGACCAGGAGAAGCTGTCGACCGCGATCCAGAAGCTCGCCGAGGAGGACCCGACGTTCCGGGTCCGCCAGGACGAGGAGACCGGCCAGACCGTCATCGGCGGCATGGGCGAGCTCCACCTCGACATCCTCGTCGACCGCATGCGCCGCGAGTTCAAGGTCGAGGCGAACGTCGGCAAGCCGCAGGTCGCGTACCGCGAGACGATCCGCCGCAAGGTGGAGAAGTTCGACTACACGCACAAGAAGCAGACCGGTGGCTCGGGCCAGTACGCGAAGGTCCAGATGACCTTCGAGCCGCTGGAGTCCGAGGACGGCGCGCTCTACGAGTTCGTCAACTCGGTCACCGGTGGGCGCATCCCGCGCGAGTACATCCCGAGCGTCGACGCGGGCATCCAGAGCGCGATGCAGCAGGGCGTGCTCGCCGGGTTCCCGATGGTCGGCATCAAGGCGACGCTGCTCGACGGCGCGTACCACGAGGTCGACTCGTCCGAGATGGCGTTCAAGATCGCCGGTTCGATGGTGTTCAAGGAGGCGGTGCGCAAGGCCGACCCGACCCTGCTCGAACCGATCATGGCCGTCGAGGTCCGCACGCCCGAGGAGTACATGGGCGAGGTGATCGGCGACCTCAACTCGCGGCGCGGCATGATCCAGTCCATGGAGGACGCCACCGGCGTCAAGGTGGTCCGGGCTCACGTCCCGCTCTCCGAGATGTTCGGGTACGTCGGCGACCTGCGCAGCAAGACGCAGGGACGGGCGGTGTACTCGATGCAGTTCGACAGCTACGCCGAGGTCCCTCGCAACGTGGCGGACGAGATCATCAAGAAGACCCGAGGCGAGTAGTCCTCCGGGCTCATCACCCAGCAGTACCCAGTTCAACCGACCCGGAGGACAGCCCGCTCGTCGTCTAGGCTCTAGCGCGACGAAAGGGCATCTCTACCAAGTCCTGAGGAGGACACCCAGTGGGCAAGGCCAAGTTCGAGCGGACGAAGCCGCACGTCAACATCGGGACGATCGGTCACGTCGACCACGGCAAGACGACGCTGACCGCCGCGATCTCGAAGGTGCTGCACGACAAGTACCCGGCCATCAACCCCTTTACGCCTTTCGAGGAGATCGACAAGGCGCCGGAGGAGAAGCAGCGCGGTATCACGATCAACATCGCGCACGTCGAGTACCAGACCGAGAAGCGCCATTACGCGCACGTCGATGCGCCCGGTCACGCCGACTACATCAAGAACATGATCACCGGCGCGGCCCAGATGGACGGCGCGATCCTCGTGGTCGCCGCCACCGACGGCCCGATGGCCCAGACCCGCGAGCATGTGCTGCTCGCGCGCCAGGTCGGCGTGCCGTACCTGCTCGTCGCGCTGAACAAGGCCGACATGGTGGACGACGAGGAGATCCTCGAGCTCGTCGAGGTCGAGGTGCGCGAGCTCCTCTCCGCGCAGGGCTTCCCCGGCGACGACGTCCCCGTGGTCCGCGTCTCGGCGCTCAAGGCGCTCGAGGGCGACCCGGAGTGGGTCAAGACGATCGAGGCGCTCCTCGACGCGGTCGACGAGAACGTGCCGGACCCGGTGCGCGACGTCGACAAGCCGTTCCTCATGCCGATCGAGGACGTGTTCACCATCACCGGCCGCGGCACCGTCGTGACCGGCCGCGTGGAGCGCGGCCGCCTCAAGGTGAACGAGGAGGTCGAGATCGTCGGTATCAAGGAGAAGGCGATCAAGACGACCGTCACCGGCGTCGAGATGTTCCGCAAGACGCTCGACTACGCCGAGGCGGGCGACAACACCGGTCTGCTCCTGCGCGGCACCAAGCGCGAGGAGGTCGAGCGTGGTCAGGTCGTCGTCAAGCCAGGCTCGATCACGCCGCACACGGTGTTCGACGGCCAGGTCTACATCCTCGCCAAGGACGAGGGCGGGCGTCACAACCCGTTCTACTCGAACTACCGCCCGCAGTTCTACTTCCGGACCACGGACGTCACGGGCGTCATCACGCTGCCCGAGGGCACCGAGATGGTCATGCCCGGCGACAACACCGAGATCCACGTCGAGCTGATCCAGCCCATCGCCATGGAGGAGGGCCTCGGCTTCGCCATCCGTGAGGGCGGCCGGACCGTCGGCTCGGGCCGCGTCACCAAGATCGTCAAGTGATCACCGCTCCTCGGGGCTGATCCACCGGGAGGGCCCGGGCGCCACGGCGCCCGGGCCCTCCCGACGTCCGCGGCCGTCCGACCCAACGCCGCGGCTGGGGCGGTTGGTCCGCGTCGAAGCGGGCGCGAGTGGGCCACCCGTTGCGGCTTGGGCCGGCTCCCGCGCCGGACGGCGCAGTCGGGAGCGGGCGGGGGCCCGGTTGGGCCGGGCGGATTGGCTTTCGCGCTGCTCGTCTGGCAGACTGTCGGGGTTGCCCGCAGGGGTGAGGTGCGTCCGCGCGCCGCACCGTCTGGTGGGAGCACGAACGTGGAGAGCCCACGGGCCCCGGGGTCACCCGGTGGTGACGGGCTCGACCGCAACCACCGACCTGGTACCGAAAGGTACGCCGACCAGAGGTGCGCCGCCGAGAGCGACACGCCCGAGTGCGGGGGCCGGACGGATCGGTACGAACGACAGAGAGAAGTAGACGACGCCATGGCGGGACAGAAGATCCGCATCCGGCTCAAGTCCTACGACCACGAGGTCATCGACAGCTCGGCGCGCAAGATCGTCGACACGGTGACGCGGGCTGGTGCGCAGGTCGTGGGCCCGGTGCCGCTGCCGACGGAGAAGAACGTCTTCTGCGTCATCCGGTCGCCCCACAAGTACAAGGACAGCCGCGAGCACTTCGAGATGCGCACGCACAAGCGCCTGATCGACATCATCGATCCCACGCCCAAGGCCGTCGACTCGCTCATGCGTCTCGACCTGCCGGCGGACGTGAACATCGAGATCAAGCTCTGATCGCTGGGAAGGACACACGCACATGGCAACCCAGCAGAACGCGCGCCCCGTCACGGCGCTGCTCGGCACCAAGCTCGGCATGACGCAGGTGTGGGACGCGGCAGGTCGCCTCGTCCCGGTCACGGTCGTCGGCGTGGGGACGAATGTCGTGACCCAGGTGCGCTCCGCCGAGGTTGACGGCTACGCCGCGATCCAGCTGGCCTACGGCCAGATCGACCCGCGCAAGGTGACCAAGCCGCTCAAGGGCCACTTCGAGAAGGCCGGGGTCACCCCCCGCCGGCACGTGGCTGAGATCCGTACGACGAACGCGACCGAGTACACGCCCGGCCAGGAGATCACCGTCGAGGTGTTCGGCGCCGGGCAGGAGGTCGACGTCGTCGGCACCACCAAGGGCAAGGGCTTCGCGGGCGTCATGAAGCGCCACGGGTTCCACGGTGTCTCCGCCTCCCACGGCTCGCACCGCAACCACCGCAAGCCCGGCTCCATCGGGGCCTGCGCGACCCCCAGCCGCGTCCTCAAGGGCGTGCGCATGGCCGGCCGGATGGGCAACGTCCAGCAGACCACCCAGAACCTGACCGTGCACGCGATCGACGCCGAGAAGGGCCTGCTGCTCGTCAAGGGAGCCGTTCCCGGCCCCAAGGGCGGAGTCGTCGTCGTGAAGACCGCTGCGAAGGGTGCGTGACTCCCATGAGTGAGACGCTCACCGTCGACGTCCTGGACCCGCAGGGGGAGAAGGCCGGCAAGGCCGAGCTTCCCGGCGACGTCTTCGACGCACAGACGAACGTCCCGCTGATCCACCAGGTCGTCGTCGCCCAGCTCGCCGCTGCGCGGCAGGGGACCCATTCCACGAAGAACCGTGGCGAGGTCAGCGGTGGCGGCAGGAAGCCGTACAAGCAGAAGGGCACCGGCCGCGCCCGCCAGGGTTCGACCCGCGCCCCGCAGTTCACGGGCGGTGGCGTGGTCCACGGCCCGACGCCGCGCGACTACAGCCAGCGGACCCCGAAGAAGATGAAGGCCGCGGCGCTCCGCGGTGCTCTCTCGGACCGCGCCCGCGCCGGCCGCGTGCACGTCGTCACCGGGTTCGCCCCGGGCGAGGTGCCGTCGACGAAGTCCGCGATCAAGGTCCTGGACAACCTGTCCGGCCGTCGCAACGTCCTCGTCGTCGTCGAGCGGTCCGACGAGATCACGTGGAAGTCGCTGCGCAACGTCGAACGGGTCCACCTGCTCGTCGCCGACCAGCTGAACACGTACGACGTGCTCGTCAGCGACGACGTCGTGTTCACCCAGGGCGCGCTGGACGCCTTCCTGGCGGGGCCCAAGGCCGTCAAGGAGGAGACGAAGTGACCGACATCGGCAAGAACCCCCGCGACATCCTGATCGCGCCGGTCGTCTCCGAGAAGAGCTACGGCCTGCTCGACGAGGGCAAGTACACGTTCCTCGTCGACCCGAGGGCGAACAAGACCGAGATCAAGATCGCGGTCGAGCACGTGTTCGGCGTCAAGGTCGACTCGGTCAACACCGCGAACCGTCAGGGCAAGACCCGCCGGACCCGCTTCGGGCTCGGCCGCCGCAAGGCCACGAAGCGCGCGATCGTCACCCTCCGTGAGGGCTCGATCGACATCTTCGGCGGACCGGTCGGCTGAGCGGCCCGGAAGGACATCGAACAATGGCTATCCGCAAGTACAAGCCGACGACACCGGGCCGCCGCGGCGCCTCGGTCTCCGACTTCGCCGAGCTGACCCGGTCGGAGCCGGAGAAGGCGCTCGTCCGCCCGCTGTCCAAGACCGGCGGTCGCAACTCGTCGGGCCGCGTGACCACCCGCCACCACGGCGGCGGTCACAAGCGTGCCTACCGGGTGATCGACTTCCGTCGTCACGACAAGGACGGCGTGCCGGCCAAGGTGGCGCACATCGAGTACGACCCGAACCGCACGGCGCGCATCGCGCTGCTGCACTACGCCGACGGCGAGAAGCGCTACATCCTCGCGCCGAACCGGCTGAGCCAGGGCGACGTCGTCGAGGCCGGTCCCACCGCGGACATCAAGCCCGGCAACAACCTGCCGCTGCGCAACATCCCCACCGGCACGATCATCCACGCCATCGAGCTGCGGCCCGGCGGCGGGGCGAAGATCGCGCGCTCGGCCGGTGCCGCGGTGCAGCTCGTCGCCAAGGACGGACCGTACGCGCAGCTGCGCATGCCGTCCGGTGAGATCCGCAACGTCGACCTGCGCTGCCGCGCGACGGTCGGCGAGGTGGGCAACGCCGAGCAGTCCAACGTCAACCTGGGCAAGGCGGGCCGGGCCCGCTGGAAGGGCAAGCGCCCGACCGTCCGCGGTGTCGCGATGAACCCGATCGACCACCCGCACGGTGGCGGCGAGGGCAAGACCTCCGGTGGCCGCCACCCGGTGAGCCCCTGGGGCCAGCCCGAGGGCCGCACCCGACGTCCGAACAAGCCGAGCGACAAGCTCATCGTGCGCCGTCGGCGCACCGGCAAGAAGCGCTGACAGGAGAGCAGGAGCACATGCCTCGCAGCCTGAAGAAGGGCCCGTTCGTGGACGGCCACCTCCAGAAGAAGGTGGACGTCCAGAACACGGCGGGCACGAAGAACGTCATCAAGACGTGGTCGCGTCGTTCGGTCGTCACACCGGACTTTCTCGGCCACACCTTCGCCGTGCACGACGGCCGCAAGCATGTCCCGGTGTTCGTCACCGAGTCGATGGTCGGCCACAAGCTCGGCGAGTTCGCCCCGACGCGGACGTTCCGCGGCCACGAGAAGGACGACCGGAAGGGCCGCCGGCGCTGACGCGCCGGTGACCTGACGGCATCAGAAGGAGACAGCGATGGAAGCCATGGCGAAGGCGCGGTTCGTCCGCGTCACGCCCCTCAAGGCCCGCCGCGTCGTGGACCTCGTCCGTGGCAAGAAGGCCGGAGAGGCCGTCAACACGTTGCGGTTCGCACCGCAGGCGGCGGCGGTCCCGGTGCTGAAGACGGTGCAGTCCGCGATCGCGAACGCGGTCGAGGGTGCGCGCCGCAACAGCGAGCGCCTCGACGAGGGCGACCTGGTCGTCTCGGAGATCTTCGTCGACGAGGGTCCGACGCTGAAGCGGTTCCGGCCGCGGGCGCAGGGCCGTGCCGGCCGGATCCTCAAGCGCACGAGTCACATCACCGTGGTCGTCTCGGTTCCCGAGAAGGCCGCCACCAAGGGAGGGACCCGCTAGTGGGCCAGAAGGTCAACCCGCTCGGGTACCGCCTGGGCATCACCACAGACCACCGTTCCCGGTGGTTCGCCGACTCGACCAAGGCCGGTCAGCGGTACCGCGACTACGTCCGTGAGGACGTCCAGATCCGCAAGCTGATGAGCACGGGTCTCGAGCGCGCCGGCATCGCCAAGGTCGAGATCGAGCGCACCCGCGACCGGGTGCGCGTCGACATCCACACCGCCCGTCCGGGCATCGTCATCGGGCGCCGCGGGGCGGAGGCCGACCGCATCCGCGGTGAGCTGGAGAAGCTCACCGGCAAGCAGGTGCAGCTCAACATCCTCGAGGTGAAGAACGCCGAGCTCGAGGCGCAGCTGGTCGCCCAGGGCATCGCGGAGCAGCTGGCGAGCCGCGTCTCGTTCCGCCGCGCGATGCGCAAGGGCATCCAGTCGGCGCAGCGCGCCGGCGCCAAGGGCATCCGCGTACAGGTCTCGGGCCGCCTCGGCGGCGCGGAGATGAGCCGCACGGAGTTCTACCGCGAGGGCCGGGTGCCGCTGCACACGCTGCGCGCCAACATCGACTACGGCCTGCACGAGGCGAAGACCACCTTCGGGCGGATCGGCGTCAAGGTGTGGGTCTACAAGGGCGACATCACCGAGAAGGAGTACGCCCGCGAGCAGGCGACCGCCGCACCGCGGCCGGCCCGTGGCCCGCGTGCCGAGCGCGGTGACCGCCCCGAGCGCGGTCCGCGTCCCGGCGGCCGCCGTCAGGAGCGCGCCGAGGCTGCCGCCGAGACGGCCGAGACGCCCACCACGACCGGGACGGAGGCCTGAGCCATGCTCATCCCGCGCAGGCTGAAGCACCGCAAGCAGCACCACCCCGACCGGGGTGGTGCTGCCAAGGGCGGCACCACGATCTCCTTCGGCGACTACGGCATCCAGGCCCTCGAGCCCGCCTACGTCACCAACCGGCAGATCGAGGCCGCTCGTATCGCGATGACCCGCCACATCAAGCGCGGTGGCAAGGTCTGGATCAACATCTACCCGGACCGGCCGCTGACGAAGAAGCCTGCCGAGACCCGCATGGGTTCCGGCAAGGGTTCGCCGGAGTGGTGGATCGCCAACGTCAAGCCCGGCCGCGTCATGTTCGAGCTGGCCGGTGTCCCGGAGCCCCTGGCTCGCGAGGCCATGCGCCGCGCGCAGCACAAGCTCCCCATGAAGACCCGCTTCATCGCGCGTGAGGGAGGTGCCGCCTGATGGCCGTCGGAACGCAGGGCCTTGCGCCGGGCGACCTGGACGCCTTCGACGACGAGCGTCTCGTCGCCGAGCTGAAGAAGGCCAAGGAGGAGCTGTTCAACCTGCGCTTCCAGTCGGCCACCGGTCAGCTGGAGAGCCACGGTCGGCTCACTGCGGTCCGTCGCGACATCGCGCGGATCTACACCATCCTGCGCGAGCGCGAGCTGGGCATCCGCACCGCACCGAGCCCGAGCGAGTGAGGCAACGTTGAGCACGAAGCACGAGTCCACGACGGCCACGTCCGAGCACCGCGCCTACCGCAAGACGCGCCGCGGCTACGTCGTCAGCGACAAGATGGACAAGACGGTCGTGATCGAGGTCGAGGAACGGGTCAAGCACCCGCTCTACGGCAAGGTCATGAAGCGCACGAGCAAGGTCAAGGCGCACGACGAGGCGAACTCGGCGGGCGTCGGCGACCTGGTGCTCATCATGGAGACCCGTCCCCTGTCGGCCACCAAGCGGTGGCGAGTGGTCGAGATCATCGAAAAGGCCAAGTAAGGCACCGACAGTTGTCCGCGTCCGCCTTGCGCGGCGTGTGCACCACGGCAACTACCCGTTCGGACAGGCTCGGGCGCACCGCGTTCCGAGAACCCGCCAGACGACAGGAGTGAGGGAATGATCCAGCAGGAGACGCGGTTGCGCGTCGCCGACAACACGGGCGCCAAGGAGATCTTGTGCATCCGCGTGCTCGGCGGCTCAGGGCGCCGCTACGCCGGCATCGGCGACGTCATCGTCGCCACCGTCAAGGACGCGATCCCCGGTGGCAACGTCAAGAAGGGTGACGTCGTCAAGGCCGTCGTCGTGCGCACCCGCAAAGAGCGCCGCCGCCCGGACGGCTCGTACATCAAGTTCGACGAGAACGCCGCCGTGATCCTCAGAGGCGACGGGGAGCCCCGTGGCACGCGCATCTTCGGCCCGGTGGGCCGCGAGCTGCGCGACAAGAAGTTCATGAAGATCATCTCGCTGGCTCCGGAGGTGCTCTGACCATGGCCAAGATCAAGAAGGGCGACCTGGTCGTCGTCATCTCCGGCAACCGCGCGGACCGTGGCAAGCAGGGTCGTGTGCTCGAGGTGCTCACCGAGTCCCAGCGCATCGTGGTCGAGGGTGTGCACCGCGTGACCAAGCACACCAAGGTCACCCAGACGCAGCGGGGCACCCGCACGGGGGGCATCGAGATCGTCGAGGCCCCCATCCACATCAGCAACGTGATGCTCGTCGACCCGGAGACCAAGAAGGGCACCCGGGTCGGCTACCGCACCGAGCAGATCGAGCGCGACGGGAAGCTCAAGACCGTCCGGGTCCGTGTGGCCAAGCGCTCCGGTAAGGACATCTGATGTCGCAGACCACCATCGAGGCTCCCGCCACCCCGCGGCTGAAGACCCGCTACGCCGACGAGATCAAGGCGGAGCTGTTCAAGCAGTTCGGTCATGAGAACGTCAACCAGGTCGCACGGCTGGTCAAGGTCGTCGTGAACATGGGCGTCGGCGAGGCCGCCAAGGACTCGAAGCTCATCGAGGGCGCAGTCAAGGACCTCACCGCGATCACCGGCCAGAAGCCGACCGTGACGAAGGCCCGCAAGTCGATCGCCCAGTTCAAGCTGCGCGAGGGCATGCCGATCGGGGCCCACGTGACGCTGCGCGGCGATCGCGCGTGGGAGTTCCTCGACCGGCTGCTGTCGGTCGCGTTGCCCCGCATCCGCGACTTCCGCGGCCTGTCCGACCGTCAGTTCGACGGGCACGGCAACTACACGTTCGGCCTGACCGAGCAGTCCGTGTTCCACGAGATCGACCAGGACAGGATCGACCGGGTCCGCGGCATGGACATCACGGTCGTGACCACGGCCACCACCGACGACGAGGCGCGGGCCTTCCTCAAGCTCCTCGGCTTCCCGTTCAAGGAGAACTGACATGGCGAAGACCGCCCTCGTCAACAAGGCGAACGCCACGCCGAAGTTCGGCGTGCGCGGCTACACGCGCTGCCAGCGGTGCGGGCGTCCGCGTTCGGTCTACCGCAAGTTCGGCCTGTGCCGGATCTGCGTGCGCGAGATGGCCCACCGGGGCGAGCTCCCCGGTGTCACCAAGAGCAGCTGGTAAGCATCCGACGACGTCGGTAGGTCGCGGCAGCCCGCTGCCCGCGATACCCCGACAGAGAGGGGCGATGCCCCCATGACCATGACCGACCCGATCGCAGACTTCCTGACCCGCCTCCGCAACGCGAACACGGCCCACCACGACTCCGTGGTGATCCCGTTCTCGAAGCTGAAGTCGCACATCGCGGAGATCCTGCAGGCCGAGGGCTACATCGCGGGGTGGATCGTCGAGGACGCCCAGGTGGGCAAGAACCTCGTCGTCACCCTGAAGTACGGGCCGAACCGCGAGCGTGCGCTCGCCGGCGTCAAGCGCGTGTCCAAGCCGGGCCTGCGCGTGTACGCCAAGTCGACCAACCTGCCGAAGGTGCTCGGCGGCCTGGGCGTGGCGATCCTGTCCACGTCCTCCGGCCTGCTGACCGACAAGCAGGCCGCGAAGAAGGGCGTGGGTGGGGAAGTCCTCGCCTACGTCTGGTGAGCCGAAGGACGGAAGGAGAACAGCCATGAGCCGTATCGGCAAGGTCCCCGTCCCGGTTCCCGCCGGCGTGGATGTCAACATCGAGGGCGCCGTGGTGACGGTGAAGGGCCCCAAGGGCACGCTGTCGCACACGGTCGCCGCCCCCATCCAGGTCGGGCGCGACGAGAGCGGTGCGCTCGTCGTGACCCGGCCCGACGACGAGCGGATGTCCCGCTCGCTCCACGGCCTGACCCGCACGCTGCTGGCCAACCTCGTCACCGGCGTGACGCAGGGCTACGAGAAGAAGCTCGAGATCGTCGGCACCGGTTACCGCGTGCAGGCGAAGGGCGCCGACCTCGAGTTCGCGCTCGGCTTCTCCCACCCGGTGACGGTGGACGCCCCCGAGGGCATCACCTTCACCGTCGAGGGCCCGACCCGGTTCACCGTGGCGGGCATCGACAAGCAGCAGGTGGGCGAGGTCGCCGCGAACATCCGCAAGCTTCGCAAGCCCGAGCCGTACAAGGGCAAGGGCGTGAAGTACGCGGGCGAGGTCGTCAAGCGCAAGGTCGGAAAGGCTGGGAAGTAGCCATGGCGATCAGCATCAAGGGCAAGGGCACGCAGATCGCCCGTCAGCGGCGTCACCTGCGCCTGCGCAAGAAGGTCGTCGGCACGGCCGGTCGCCCGCGCCTGGTCGTCACTCGTTCTGCTCGGCACATCGTCGCGCAGATCGTCGACGACGGTGTGGGCCGCACCCTGGCGTCCGCGTCGACGCTCGAGGTCGACCTGCGGGCGACGGAGGGCGACAAGACCGCCAAGGCGCGCAAGGTCGGCGAGCTCGTCGCCGCGCGGGCCAAGGCCGCGGGCATCGAGTCGGTCGTCTTCGACCGCGGCGGCAACAAGTACCACGGCCGGGTGGCCGCGGTGGCCGATGGTGCCCGAGAGGGAGGTCTCTCGCTGTGAGCGCTACGACCCGGACACTCGAGACGAAGAAGAGGATCCACTGATGGCTGCTGGACCACGCGGCAACACCAACTCCGGTGGCGGCCAGGGCGGCGAGCGCCGCGAGGGCGGCCGCGGCGGCCGCGACGGCGGGCGCCGCCAGGAGGCCGCCGAGAAGAGCGCGTTCGTCGAGCGCGTCGTCACCATCAACCGTGTCGCCAAGGTCGTCAAGGGCGGCCGGCGCTTCAGCTTCACCGCGCTCGTCGTCGTCGGTGACGGCGACGGCACGGTCGGCGTGGGCTACGGGAAGGCCAAGGAGGTGCCGGCGGCGATCGCCAAGGGCGTCGAGGAGGCGAAGAAGAACTTCTTCCGCGTCCCCAGGATCCAGGGCACCATCCCGCACCCGGTGCAGGGCGAGGCCGCTGCCGGTGTCGTCTACCTGCGGCCGGCGTCGCCGGGCACCGGCGTCATCGCCGGTGGTCCGGTGCGCGCCGTCCTGGAGTGCGCAGGCATCCACGACGTGCTGACGAAGTCGCTCGGCTCGTCGAACTCGATCAACATCGTCCACGCGACGGTCGCGGCACTCAAGGGACTCGAGCAGCCCGAGGCGGTCGCCGCCCGGCGCGGCCTGCCGCTGGACCACGTGGTGCCGGCCCCGCTGCTGCGGGCGCAGGCCGCGGGCCGGGCGGCTGCGGCGGCTGCGAAGGCAGGTGCGTGATGGGGCGACTCAAGGTGACCCAGACCAAGTCCGTCATCGGCGGCAAGCAGAACCAGCGCGACACGTTGCGCACGCTGGGCCTGAAGCGGATCGGCGACGTCGTCGTCAAGGAGGACCGTCCTGAGATCCGCGGCATGGTCCGCACCGTGCGGCACCTCGTCGCGGTCGAGGAGGTCGAGTGACCATGGCCGACGAGCAGAAGGCCGAGGAGACAGCCGACAAGGCTGCCCCCAAGGCGGCGAAGCCCGCCGTCGAGAAGAAGCCGGCCGCGGAGAAGGCTGCCAAGCCTGCTGCGGCGAAGGCCGAGGAGCCGGCCGTCGAGAAGAAGCCCGCCGCGGCCAAGGCCCCCGAGGCCGAGGCCGCCGCGCCCGCCAAGCCGGCACGCGCGACCAAGGCCGCGGCGACGAAGGCGGACACCAAGGCGGAGGCGAAGACTGCGCCCAAGGAGCAGCCCACCGCCGCCGCGAAGAAGGCGGCCGAGGACGCGGCGAAGCCCGGCCAGGGCGGCACGCTCCGGGTGCACCACCTGCGTCCGGCGCCGGGGGCCAGGACGGCCAAGAACCGCGTCGGTCGTGGGGATGGCTCCAAGGGCAAGACCGCGGGCCGCGGCACCAAGGGCACCAAGGCCCGTTACCAGGTGCCGGAGCGGTTCGAGGGCGGGCAGATGCCGATGCACATGCGGCTGCCCAAGCTCCGCGGCTTCAAGAACCCGTTCCGGGTCGAGTACCAGGTGGTCAACCTGGACAAGCTCTCGGCGCTCTACCCCGATGGCGGCGACGTCACCGTCGCCGACCTGGCGGCCAAGGGCGCGGTCCGCAAGGGCCGACCGGTCAAGGTGCTGGGCGACGGCGAGCTGACGGTCACGGTCTCGGTGGCGGTCGACGCGTGCTCCGCGTCCGCCAAGGAGAAGATCGAGGCCGCCGGCGGCAGCGTCGCCGAGGGCTGAGTTCACCTGGGGGCCGCGGTGGCGTCGCTACCGCGGCCCCCAGAGGTACCACCCATCGGCTAGGGTGCCGCAGGTGCCCGCGTCGAGTCGCGAGCTGACCGGCGGGGACCTCCCCGCCGGGGCTGAACCCGCCTGCGGGCGGTACCAGGAGGTCAGGTGCTAGGCGCATTCGTGCGGGCGTTCCGGACGCCCGACCTGCGGCGCAAGCTGCTCTTCACCATCGGGATCATGGTGGTGTTCCGGTTCGGCTCGTTCCTGCCCACGCCTGGGGTCTCCTACCGCAACGTGCAGATCTGCGTGGACCAGGCCCAGGCGAACGACCTGCTCGGCCTGGTCAACCTCTTCAGCGGCGGCGCCCTGCTCCAGCTGTCGGTGTTCGCGCTCGGGATCATGCCGTACATCACGGCGAGCATCATCATCCAGCTGCTGCGCGTGGTGATCCCGAAGTTCGAGGAGCTGCACAAGGAGGGGCAGTCCGGCACGGCCCGGCTGACCCAGTACACGCGGTACCTCACCATCGGCCTCGCGGTGCTCCAGTCGACCACGATCATCGCACTGGCGCGCTCGGGTCAGCTGTTCCAGGGATGCTCCGAGCCGGTGATCCCCCAGGACAGCTGGACCACCCTGACGATCATGGTCCTGACGATGACCGCCGGCACCGGCCTGATCATGTGGCTCGGCGAGCTGATCACCGAGCGCGGCGTCGGCAACGGCATGTCCCTGCTGATCTTCACCTCGATCGCGTCGAACTTCCCGTCAGCCATGTGGTCGATCGCCGGCGGCGCCGGCGGCGTGGGCAAGTTCATCACCGTGCTCCTGCTCGTCGTGCTGGTGATCGGGCTCGTCGTCTTCGTCGAGCAGTCGCAGCGGCGCATCCCGGTGCAGTACGCCAAGCGGATGGTCGGCCGCCGGATGTACGGCGGGTCCAGCACCTACATCCCGATCAAGATCAACATGGCGGGCGTCATCCCGATCATCTTCGCGTCGTCGCTGCTGGCCATCCCCGGCCTGATCGCGCAGTTCGGCGACCCGACGGCGGGCTGGGTGCAGTGGATCTCCCGGTACCTCGCGACGCAGGGGTCCCCGCTGTACATCGCGCTGTACGCGCTGCTGATCGTCTTCTTCTGCTACTTCTACACGGCCATCACGTTCGACCCGGACGAGGTCGCCGACAACATGAAGAAGTACGGCGGCTTCATCCCGGGCATCCGCGCAGGGCGGCCGACGGCGGAGTACCTCGACTACGTCATCACCCGGATCACCGCGCCCGGCTCGATCTACCTGGCCTTCGTCGCGCTGATCCCCACCGTCGCCTTCGTGCTCCTCAACGTCGGCACCAACATCCCGTTCGGCGGGTCGTCGATCCTGATCGTGGTCGGCGTCGGCCTCGAGACGGTCAAGCAGATCCAGTCACAGCTCGAGCAGCGGCACTACGAAGGGTTCCTGCGGTGAGCTCTCGCCTCGTCCTGTTCGGTCCTCCGGGTGCCGGCAAGGGCACCCAGGCCGCTCGTCTCTCGCGCCACCTGGCCGTCCCGGCCATCTCGACCGGGGACATCTTCCGTACCAACATCTCCGGCGGTACCGAGCTCGGCCGCAAGGTCGTCGAGTTCACGTCCGTGGGCGCGCTGGTGCCCGACGAGCTGACCGACGCCCTGGTGCGCGACCGACTGTCCCAGCCGGACGCCGCCGACGGCTTCCTGCTCGACGGCTACCCGCGCAACCTCGCGCAGGTCGCGGCGCTCGACGCGACGCTCGCCGCCGCGGGCACCGCCCTCGACGTCGTCGTCGAGATCACGGCGGACGCGGACGCCGTCACCGACAGACTGCTGAAGCGGGCCGCGATCGAGGGCCGGGCTGACGACACCGAAGACGTCATCCGGCACCGCCTCGAGGTGTACGCGGTGCAGACCGCGCCGATGGCCAAGGTCTACGCCGACCGCGGCGTGCTGGTGCAGGTGGACGGCATCGGCGAGCCCGACGAGGTCACCGAGCGGCTGGTCCGCGCGATCACCGTCCGCTGAGCGTGCCCGGACGAGCGTGAGTCGCGACCGTGTCGAGTACCGGACGCCCGAGCAGGTGCGTGCCATGCGGCGCGCGGGGCTCGTCGTCGCCGACGCGCTGGACGCCGTCCGCGCCGCGCTGCGGCCCGGGCTGACCACCGCCGACCTGGATGCGATCGCCGAGCGTGTGATCCGCGGGGCCGGGGCGACGCCGAGCTTCCTCGGCTACGTCGACTACCCGGCGACGCTGTGCGTGTCGCTCAACGACGAGGTGGTCCACGGCATCCCGGCCGAGCGCGTGCTGCTGCCGGGCGACGTCGTGTCCGTCGACTGCGGAGCGATCGTCGACGGCTGGCACGGCGACAGCGCGTTCACGGCGGTCCTGGACCCGGCCGACCCGGCCGACGCGGAGCTGGTCGCGGCGACCGAGGCGGCGATGTGGGCCGGTATCGCCGCGCTCGCGGGCGCCGCCCGCACGTCTGCCGTGGGAGCGGCGGTCGAGGACGCCGTCGCCGGGCGGTTCGGCATCGTCGAGGACTACGTGGGCCACGGCATCGGCACGGCGATGCACCTGCCGCCGGACGTGCCGAACTACCGCACCCGTGACCGCGGCGCCGCGGTGCGCCCGGGTCTGGCGATCGCGGTCGAGCCGATGCTCGTGCGCGGGGACCAGGCGAACCACGAGCTGGCCGACGGGTGGACCGTGGTGACCGACGACGGCTCGCGCGCCGCGCACTTCGAGCACACCGTCGCCGTGACCGACGACGGTGTGTGGGTGCTGACGGCCCGCGACGGCGGCACCGAGCGGCTCGGCTCTCGCTCCGCAGCCGGTCCAGCGCGGCGTTGGCCCCGGGACCGTCCGGCGTGAACACCTCGTCCCGATAGTCGGTGATCCGCCCCGCCGTCCAGCGGTGCCGGCGACGGCTCGCCGAACCCATCGGGTCGGCGTGGGTCGCGCCGAAGAACGAGCCGGTGGACCTCCCCCTGCCTCGCCATACGTCGAAGGCGGAGCGGAGGCGCGTCCGCCCGTCGCCGGCCGGCTGTTCGCTTAGGCTTCCGTCCGTCGAGGGGAGCGGCGGATGGCGAAGCGGCCGACCGTGTACGACGTCGCGGCACAGGCCGGGGTGTCCATCGCCACGGTCTCGTTCGCGTTCCGGCAGCCGGGGCGCGTGCGCGAGTCGACCCGGCAGGCGGTGCTCGACGCGGCGCGCGAGCTCGGGTACGTGCCGAGCGCGAACGCCCGGGGGCTCGCTGAGAGCCGCACGAACGCGTTGGGGCTCTACTCGTTCGACATGCTCCTGGAGGGCGACGGCGCGCCCGGCGGCCATCCGGTCCCCGAGGATCCCGGCCCGTTCTTCCGCGGCGGTGACGCCGCACCGCGGGCGTTCGCCGACGATGCCGACCGGGAGGACTTCCGCGTCTTCCCGCTCTACGTCGACGAGGTGCAGCGGGGGTTCGAGCTCGAGTGCGCGCGACGGGGCCGGGCCCTGCTCATCGGCCGGGGATCGCGGGAGGCGGGCGCGGGCGTGATCGACATCGCGAGCCGCGTCGACGGGCTCGCCGTGTTCCCCGGCCCGCGGTCGGAGGAGCTCCTCGCCCCGCTCGCGCGACGCCTCCCCGTGGTGGCCTTCGCCATGCCGTGGGGCGCGGGCGACCTGCACCACATCCGCGTCGACAACGCCGGTGGCGCGCGCGCGCTCACGGAGCACCTCGTGCAGGTGCACGGGCTGACGCGGATCGCGTTCGTCGGCGCCCCGGAGATGACCGACTACGCCGAGCGCCTCGAGGGCATGCGGTCGGCCCTGCGTGACCTCGGGCTGGCGGTGCCCGAGGGTGCGCTCGACCCGACGCCATTGGTTGCCGCCGACCCGTATCCGGTGCTGCGGCGCCTGCTCGACGGCGACCGGGCCGGCCTGCCGCAGGCGCTGGTGTGTGCGAGCGACCAGCACGCGCTGGACGTGCTCGCGCTCCTTCGGGCCGCGGGCGTGCGCGTGCCCGACGACGTGGCGGTGACCGGCTTCGACGGCGTCGTGGCCGGCCGTCTCGCCGCACCGAGCCTCACCACGTGCCGCCAGCCGATGGAGGCGATGGGCCGGCTCGCCGTCGACGTCCTCATGGCGTCTCTCGACGACCCCGAGGCCGCGCCGGTGGACGTCACGCTGCCGGTCAAGCCGCTGTTCCGCGCGTCCTGCGGCTGCGGCGGCTGACCTCCCGCCGCCGCGGCCGACCCGCTCCGGTTGCGGGTGACCCGACCCGTGCCTTACCTTCCCTCCATCGTGTGGTTATGCGCATAGATGCGACGGCAACCCCGATGACGGGGTCTCGAAGAGGAGGCACGTGATGAGAAGGACTCTGCGGGTCGGCATGGCGGTGCTGGCGGTCGGGGCGCTCGGGCTCGCCGGCTGTGGACGGAGCGAGGGCGGCGGAGGCGCCGGTGCCGAGTCGCCCGCCGAGGGGGTCACGGAGGGGGCGGCCAGCGGCAGCATCGACGTCTGGGCGATGGGCACCGAGGGTGAGGCGCTGGCGGACTTCGCCCAGGGCTTCACCGAGGAGAACCCCGACGTCGAGGTCAAGGTGACGGCGGTCCCGTGGGACGCGGCGCACGACAAGATCGCCACCGCGATCGCGGGCGGCCAGACCCCCGACGTCTCGATGATCGGCACGACGTGGATGGGTGAGTTCGCCTCGACCGACGCGCTCGACCCGACACCCGACCTCATCGACTCGGGCAGCTTCTTCGAGGGCGCGTGGGACACGACGAACGTCGCGGGCACGAACTACGGGGTGCCCTGGTACGTCGAGACCCGGGTCCTGTACTACCGAACCGACCTCGTCCCGGAGGCGCCGACCGACTGGGCGGGCCTGACGGCGATGGCCGAGCAGGCGAAGGCCGCCGGCGCGACCTACGGCATCAACCTCCAGCCGGGGGAGACCGGCGCGTGGCAGACGTTCATGCCGTTCGCGTGGCAGGCGGGAGCCCGGCTCGTGAACGACGACGCCACGCAGTTCACGCTCGACACGCCGGAGATGGTCGAGGCGCTGACGTACTACCAGTCGTTCTTCTCGGGCGGTCTGGCGCCCACCGATCTGCCCCAGGGCGACCTCGAGCCAGGTTTCATGGGGGGCACCATCGCGTCGTTCGTCTCCGGTCCGTGGCACGTGGGCATCCTGCGTGACCTCGACGAGGCCGGCATGGCCGACGTCGCGCTCACCCCGCTGCCGGCCGGCAAGCAGAGCGCGTCGTTCATCGGCGGCGCCAACCTCGCGGTGTTCAAGGACTCCGACAACCGCGACACCGCCTGGAAGTTCGTCGAGTGGCTGAGCCGCCCGGAGGTGCAGGTCGCCTGGTACCAGCAGGTCGGCGACCTGCCGTCGGTCGCCTCGGCGTGGGACGACCCGGCGATCGCCGACGACGAGTACCTCGGGGTGTTCGGCACCCAGATGGAGACCGCCGTCGCACCGCCCTCGATCCCGACGTGGGAGGAGGTCGCGAGCGTCATCGACACCGAGCTCGAAAGGCTGTGCAAGGCCGGGGCGGACCCGCAGGAGGTAGCCACGACCATCCAGCAGCAGGCGACGGCCATCGGGACCGGTCTGTAGGCCGGCCCGGCCGGGAGACCGACGATGTCCGCTCAAGCTGCGCTGCGGACCGGCGCGCACGGTGCGCCGGTCCGCAGCGCCCAGACCGCCGTTCGCCGCCATCCGCCGCTGTACCGGCGTCGGACGCTGGTGGCCTGGGGCTTCGCCCTGCCGTTCGTGCTGCTCTTCCTGACGTTCACGGCGGGGCCGGTGCTGATGTCGCTCGCCATGGCGCTGACCGACCTGCGCAGTCGTGACCTGCGCAGCCCGCTCGCCGTGGACTTCGTCGGGCTCGAGAACGTCCGGGCCGTGCTCGCCGACCCCCTGTTCCGGAAGGCGGCGGCGAACACCGCGTACTTCGTGCTCGTCGGCGTGCCGCTCACGCTGTGCCTCGCGCTCGCCGTCGCGACCGTGCTCAACTCGGGGATCACGCGGCTCAAGACACTCTTCCGCGTCGGCTACTACATGCCCGTCGTCACGAGCATCGTCGCGATCGCCGTCGTGTGGCGGTTCCTGCTGCACCCCGACGTCGGGCTGGTCAACGAGGTGCTCGGCTGGTTCGGCATCGACGGCCCCAACTGGCTGGAGTCGACCACCTGGGCGATGCCCGCGATGATCGCGATGGCGACGTGGCGCTCGATCGGCACGCTCATCGTCATCTTCCTGGCCGGCCTCCAGGGCGTGCCGGCCTCGCTGCACGAGGCCGCCGCGCTCGACGGCGCGGGGGCCTGGCAACGGTTCCGGTACATCACCGTGCCGTCCCTGCGGCCCACGATCCTGTTCGGGGCCGTCATCACCGGCATCGGGTACGTGCAGTTCTTCGAGGAGCCGTTCGTCATGACGCAGGGCGGCCCGCTCAACAGCACGCTCTCCGTCGCCTTCCAGACGTACAACCAGTTCGGCTTCGGCAACTACGGCTACGCCGCGGCGATGAGCTACGTGCTCTTCGTGGCAGTGGTGCTCCTCACGCTCCTGCAGTTCCGCCTGCTCGGTGAGCGCGACGAGCCACGTCGCCGGCGGCGCCGGGCCGCCCGAGACATACCCGAGGAGGTCGGGCCATGAGCGCCGCCGAGCGGGTCGAGGCCCGCCAGGGCGGGCCGGGGAGCCGCCGCCGAACCGCCCAGGGCGGCTTCGGCGAGCCGCGCCCGCACCCGGTCGCGTACGCGGTGCTGGGGCTGGGCCTCGTCGTCGTGGTCAGCCCGTTCGTCTGGATGGCACTCAGCTCGCTCAAGACCGAGGGTGAGATCCGGCAGGTCCCGCCGACCTGGTGGCCGGAGGCGCCGACGTTCGACAACTTCCGCGAGCTGTTCGCGCGGCTGGACTTCCCGCAGTTCTTCGGGAACTCGGCGCTCGTCGCGACCGCCGTGACGCTGGGCAACCTCGTGTTCTGCTCGATGCTCGGCTACGTCCTGGCCAAGTCGGAGTTCGCCGGGAAGAAGCTGCTGTTCCGGGTGGTCCTGGGCACGCTGATGATTCCCGGCATGGTGACGCTGGTGCCGCTGTTCGTGCTCGTCGCGAACATGGGGCTGGTCAACACGTACTGGGGTCTCGTGCTGCCATTCCTCGCCGCGCCGTTCGGTGTCTTCCTCATGCGGCAGTTCTTCCTCGGCTTGCCCGACGAGCTGATCGACGCCGCCCGTGTGGATGGCGCGAGCGAGGCACGGATCTTCGTGCAGATCGCCGTGCCGCTGGCCAAGCCGGCGCTCGCGACGCTGGCGATCATCACGTTCCTGGGGTCGTGGAACAACTTCCTCTGGCCGCTGGTGGTGGCGACGACCGAGGAGAAGTACACCCTGCCCGTGGCACTCGCCCTCTACAGCACGGGCCAGAACCAGACGGACTTCGGGCTGCTCCTCGCCGGTGCCACCGTCGTGGTGGTGCCCGTGCTCATCGTGTTCCTCGCGCTCCAGCGGTTCTTCGTCCAGGGCGTCGCGATGACGGGCATCAAGTGACCGGAGCTCGGCTGAAGGGCGGCGGGCTGGTGGCGCTCGTCGCGGAGGGCGGCGGCCTCGCCTCGCTCGCCACCGAGTCCCTCGAACTGGTGCAGCACGCGGCCTCGTCGTTCGAACCCGGGCTGCTCCAGGTGTGGGTGCGGGATCGTGGCGCCGGCGCGTGCTGGCCCGTGCTCGGCGCGGGGTCGGGTTCGCGGGTCCGCGTCGACGACGACGCGCTCGTGCTCGACGGCGGGGCGGGCACCCTGCGCTGGCGGGTCACGTTCGCGCTGCACCCCGAGCGGTCCGCGTGGGCCTGGCACGTCGAGGTGGCCAACGACGGCGACATCCCGCGCGATGTCGACGTGGTCCACGCGCACGACCTGGCTCTCGCGGACCCGCGCGCCCTGCGCGCCAACGAGCTCTACGTGAGCCAGTACCTCGACGTCAGCCCCCTCGACGTGGCGACGGGGACCGCGCTCGCCATCCGCCAGAACGAGCCCCAGGGCGGCGGCCGGCACCCGTGGTGCGTCGTGGCCGCGGACCGCGACGTCGTGGCCTGGAACACGGACGCCCTGTCCGTGTACGGGCTGTCCGGGCGGCGCGGCGATCCGATCGGGCCGCGCGCCGACCTGCCTGCCCGCCGGCTCCAGCACGAGCACACGCTCGCCACGCTCCAGGTGGCCCCGGCCCGCCTCGGCCCGGTCGATGAGCTCCGGGTGACCTTCGCCGGCCTGCTCGTCGCGGATCACCCCGCCGCCACGGGGCCCGATGACGAGGCGCTCGCCGCGGAGGCGCTCGACCTGGCCCGGGCGACCCGGCCCTGGGGCGACGAGGTGCCCGCACCCGAGGGAGCCGGGGTCCCGGCACCGAGCGGGCCGTACGACCGCGGGCGCGAGCTGGGTGTCCGTCCTCTGGCGGAGGGCGAGCTGGCCGTGCGCTGGCCGGGCCCGTGGCGGCTGGTGGAGCGCGACGACGACGGCACCCTCCTGTCGTTCTTCGCCGGCACCGAGCACGTGGTCACCCGGGCCAAGGAGGTGGCGGTGCTCCGGCCGCACGGGACGATCCTGCGCACGGGTGACCGCGCCGCGCCCGATCCCGACGGGCTCACGGCGACCGCATGGATGGCGGGCTCGCCGCTCTCGTACCTCACGCGCGGGCATGCGACGGCGGGCCGCGTCCTCACGACGGTCCGTGGCTACCTCGGCCTGCACCGGGCCTACGGCCTGCGGGTGTTCGCCGAGGTCGGCGGCGGGTGGCGGCTGCTCGACCTGCCCTCGGCGTTCGCCATGACCCCGGACGCCGCTCGCTGGGTCTACGCGTTCGACGCTGCTGACGACGATCCCGGCGGCGCGATCGAGCTGCACACCGCCATGCCGGCCGCGGACCGTCGTGCCGAGGTGACGGTGGACGTCGTCGGGCAGCCGCGCCGCCTGCTCGTGGCGCTGCACCGTGCCGGGTGTGACGACCCGCTGCCGCCACCCCCGGGGACGGTCGACACGGAGGCGACGCTCGACGGGGTCGTCGTGCGGCGGGTGGGGCCCACGGGACGTCAGGCGCTCGCGGTGGGCGCGTCCTCGCCGGTGACCGTAGGTGACGACGCGGCGCTCTTCGACGACGGCGAGGCGCGCGAGGGTGGCGTGGTCAGCCTCGTCACCGACCCGCTGTCACGACTCGTCCTCGACGTCCGGGTCACCGACGGGGACGTGCCCGGCGCGCCGGCCCCGACCGGGGCGACGCGGCGTGACGGGGAAGACCCCTGGTGGCCCGGTGTGACGGCCGTGCACGTGCTCGGGAGCCCCGAGGTCGAGGCGCTGGACGCGAGCCTGCCGTGGCTGGTACGTGACGCGTTCGTCCACTACCTGTCGCCGCGCGGCCTCGAGCAGTACACCGGCGGCGCCTGGGGGACGCGCGACGTCACGCAGGGTCCGCTCGAGCTGCTGCTCGCGCTCGACCGACTCGCGGACGCGCGGGCGCTCGTGCTGCGGGTGTTCGCGGCGCAGAACGACGACGGGTCGTGGCCGCAGTCGTTCGGGTTCATGCCCGGCTACGAGGGGTACCGCGACGAGCCGCCGCACGGCGACGTCGTTCACTGGCCGGTGCTCGCGCTGGGCCGGTACCTGCTGGCGTCCGGCGATGTCGGGGTGCTCGGCGAGCCGGTGCCGTGGCACGCGGCCGACGCGACCCCCGTCGCCCTGCTCGACCACGCCCTTGCGGCGCTCGACCGCGCGCGGGCGGACGTGCTACCGGGCACGCACCTTGTGGCGTACGGCGAGGGCGACTGGAACGACTCGCTCCAGCCCGCCGACCCGCAGGCCGCCCGGACCATGACGAGCACGTGGACGGTCACCCTTCACCACCAGGCGTTGCGCACGCTGGCGAACGGCTTGGCGGTCGCGGGCGGGTCCGACGCGCTGGCGGCCGCGCTGCGGGAGGAGGCGGCGCTCGTCTCCGCCGACCTGCACCGTTACCTGCTCGTCGACGGCGAGCTGGCCGGCTACGTCCAGCTCTCCGGTGCCGACGACGGTCCAGGGCGGCATCGGACGGAGGCGGACGCGCCGACGGCGACCCGGTACCTCGTGCACCCGCGCGACGAGCGGACCGGGCTGCGCCACGGCGCGATCCACGTGATCCACGCGCTCCTCGAGGACCTTCTCGACCCGGCGGAGGCGACGCACCACGCCGACCTGGTCCGCAGGCACCTGACGGGCGTGGACGGCGTGCGCCTCTTCGACCGGCCGCCCGGCTACCGCGGCGGCGCGACGCGCGACTTCCGGCGCGCGGAGACGGCGACGTTCGTCGGGCGCGAGATCGGGCTGATGTACGTTCACGCGCACCTGCGCTGGTGCGAGGCCATGGCGCGCCTGGGGGACGCCGAGGCGTTGTGGCTCGGCCTGCGGCAGGTGCTCCAGCCGGCCGTGCCGGACGTGGTGCCCGGCGCGCGCCGCCGGCAGGCCAACACGTACGCGTCGAGCTCGGACGCCGCGGTGCTCGATCGTGCCGAGTTCGCCGCACGCTACGACGAGGTGCTCACCGGTGCCACCGGGTTCGAGGCCGGGTGGCGCATCTACTCGTCAGGGCCGGGCGTCCTGGTCCGGATCGTCGTGCAGTGCCTGCTCGGGGTGCGCCGGCGGGGCAGCGCGGTCGAGCTCGACCCCGTCCTGCCGACCCGTCTCGACGGGCTGAGCGCCGTCGTGCCGCTCGCCGGGGGGCTCCTGAAGCTGCGGTTTCGCGTGGGCCCGCGGGGGTGCGGCGTGGTCGGACTCCGGGTGGACGGGCGGCCCGTCGCGGCGCGCCGGACGGGCAACCCCTACCGGCCCGGCGGCGTGTCGGTCCGGCTCGCAGACCTGGCCGGGGCGCTCGAGCCGGGCGGCCCCGACGTGGAGGTGGACGTCGCCTGATCCGGCCGGGGACTGCGCCGGATGGCGACCGACGAAGGGAGAGACAGATGACCACGCACCTGCGCCGCACGCTCGTGGCAACCACGGCCATGGTGGCGGCCCTCACCGGGCTGATCGTCGGCCCGGCCGCAGCACGAGGGCATGACATCGCGCCGGACCGTGCGGTGCTCCTCGAGTACGCGCGCGACACGTGGGCGTCGTTCGGGGCGATGGCGGACCCGGCGACCGGGCTGCCGGCGGACAACATCTCCGGCGACCTCGACCCCGCCACGCGAAGCCGGTACACGTCGCCGACGAACATCGGGTCCTACCTGTGGAGCACGGTGGTGGCGCGCGACCTCGGCATCATCGGACGACACGAGGCCAAGCTGAGGTTGGCGCAGACGCTCGCCGGCGTGGCCGCGCTCGAGCGCCACCCGGACTCAGGTCAGTTCTACAACTGGTACGACGAGGCGACGGGGGCCAAGCTCCGGGCGTTCCCGTCGGGCGACCCGATCAGGCCGTTCCTGTCCAGCGTCGACAACGGGTGGCTCGCCACCGCGCTCGTCCTCGTCGCGCACGCCGATCCGGGGCTCGCCCGGCAGGCGAACGCGATCCGGTCGACGATGGACTTCGGGTTCTACTACGACCCCGTCGTCGGGCAGATCCGGGGCGGCTTCTGGGACGAGGACCCCGCCGAACCCGCCGCCGTGCTCGACAACTACCGGGATCGGGGACCGGACGTCTGGTACACCGGCCACCACTACGGGACCCTCAACACGGAGCCCCGCATCGCGAGCTACCTCGGGATCGCGTGGGGTCAGATCCCGCGCGAGCACTACTTCACGATGTTCCGCACGTTCCCCGACACCTGCGACTGGGGCTGGCCGGAGACCAAGCCGCTCGGGACATGGACGCAGTACCTGGGCGTCGACGTCTTCGAGGGCGCCTACCCGTACCGCGGCATGCAGCTGGTGCCGAGCTGGGGTGGCTCGATGTTCGAGGCGCTCATGCCCGACCTGTTCATCCCCGAGGCCGACTGGGGCCCGGAGAGCTGGGGCGTCAACCACCCGCTCTACGTGCGCGCACAGATCGAGCACGGGCTGGACGAGGCCGGGTACGGGTACTGGGGCTTCTCGCCGGCGAGCGACCCGGCGGGCGGCTACCGCGCCTACGGCGTCGACCCGATCGGGATGGAGCCCAACGGGTACGCGTCCGACCAGGAGGGGACGCTCGTCGAGTCCGGATGGGACGACCCGGAGTGCTTGCGCGCCGCCGTCCAGCCGACCTCGTACGGCGACGGCGTGGTGACGCCGCACGCGTCGTTCCTCGCACTGCCGTACGCGAAGGACGCGGCGCTGGCGAACCTCGCCAACATCCGTGCCGACTTCGACGCGTACGGGCCCGGCGGGTTCTACGACTCCGTCGCGGTGCGCAGCGGGACCGTCGCGCAACGGTACCTGGCCCTCGACCAGGGGATGGTGATGGCCGCGATCGGCAACGAACTGCTCAACGACCGGGTGAAGGCCTACGTCACGGCGGGGCCGATCAAGGCCGTGATCCGGCCGTTGCTCGCGATCGAGGAGTTCAACGCCGCCGGGTAGCCCAGGAACACCTGGTCCGGGTGAGCCTCACCGACCGGAAGCACCGACTGCGGCCGACGACCGGCGGGGATCCCGACGAGCCGCACCGCTCGGCGGCACCGC
>Ga0255334_1000333_pt1 | contig 42334 bp, 48 predicted proteins | sample EtOH5_35cm_T3_12_FD_202080 | JGI IMG/M metagenome (GOLD analysis project Ga0255334, IMG submission 202080) | Sandy soil microbial communities from University of British Columbia, Vancouver, Canada - EtOH5_35cm_T3_129 | ecosystem: Engineered > Artificial ecosystem > Sand microcosm > Unclassified ... | reverse complement strand
GAATCCGCCAACAACCATTGTTTGGACTCGGTTTGATTCATAGTTGTAAAAACACTCCCTCTGGTTGAATTGTGTCGGATAAGTGATATTGTACGACATGCATTGTATGCGGTTAAAATAGAAAAACCGCCGAGCGCATTCACCCGGCGGCGGTTCATCCTCAGTGATCCCGATTCATTAAATAGTCCGCTAACTCCAGCAGCCGGCCCGGGCTCTGGAAACCGGCCTGGTGGACCGCTCTCTTCGCTTCCTCGGTAAGCTCCGCCACCTTCTGGCGGGAACGATCCAACCCGATCAGATAAGGATAGGTTACTTTTTGCTGGCGCTCGTCGCTTTTTACCGGCTTGCCCAGCTTGGCCTCGTCTCCGACCAGATCCAGAATGTCATCCTGAATCTGAAAGGCGAGCCCGATGGAATAGCCGTAGACGCGAAGCGCCTCAAGCTGCTCAACGCCTGCTCCGGCACAGCGGCCGCCCGCGAACAGGGAAAAGACGATCAGATCGCCGGTCTTGTGGGTGTGGATCGCCTGCAATTCCCGGGCATCCGTGATTCCCTGAACTCCCTCAACGTCGGCCGCCTGGCCGCCGACCATCCCGAGCGGGCCGGCCATTCGGGAAAGGTCGGCTACGATCTGCAGGCAGACATCCGCAGGCACTCCGTATTGAACCGACTCTGTTGCCAGCCGAAAAGCATGCGTCAGCAGCCCGTCCCCCGCCAGGATGGCCATCGCGTCGCCATACACCTTGTGGTTGGTGAGACGCCCCCGGCGATAATCGTCATTGTCCATCGCCGGAAGGTCATCGTGGATCAGCGAGTAGGTATGAACCAGCTCCACGGCGCATGCGGCCGGCAGCGCCGCCTCCGGACGCCCCCCCGCGGCCTCCGCCGCTGTCAGGGCCAGGATCGGGCGCATTCGCTTTCCTCCGGCTAAGAGCGAATAATCCATCGCTTCCTTCAGCTTGGGCGGAATGTCCCAATCGGGCGGCCATACGCTCCTCAGCTTCTCCTCCACCATCGCGGCCCGCTCTCGCAGAAAGTCCCGGAATTCCTTCGACTTCTCCATCATCCCCACGACCCTCCACCATTCATCCCGATTTCCTTTTGAGTGCCAAATCTTATACTTTCTGAATTTTCAAAAAAGCCCTCCGTCTCGACGGAAGGCTATGCTCTCTAACGATCCTCTCCCTCTACGGGAAAAGGCTTCTTCACCACGGAGCCGTTCTCGACGACGAGCATCTCGATTTTGCGCTCCACTTGCTCCAGCTTTTGCCCGCACAGGTGAGACAGCTTCATCCCCTCCTGAAACCATTCGATGGCCTGCTCCAGCGGTACATCCCCCGATTCCAGCTTGGCCACGATTCCCTCCAGCCGCTCCATGGCTTCTTCAAACGTCATTTCATCCGCGTTCGATTTCTCTTCCATGCCTGTTTCACTCTCCCTTCATGACCCGGAACTGCCGCATGGCCGCGGCTATTCGTCCGCTTGCGAATCCGGCTCAATGGACCATACGCTCGCCGACAGCTTCCCGTCGCCAAGGCGAATCCGCAGGAGATCGCCGGGCTGAACCTGGTTGACGGAACGGATCAGCCTCTTCTCCCCTTCTTCATAGACGAGGCTGTAGCCCCGCCCCATTACCTTCAGCGGGCTCAGCGCGTCGAGCTGGCGGACGGCAGACTGCCAGTCCCGGCTCTTGTTGCTCCGAAGGGCGTTCATCGCCTGCAGCAGCTGCTTGCGCGCCGTGTTCGAGCGGGAGCGGGCAAGGCTCGCCTGCTCTCGCGGGCTGCGCGCATCCAGCCTGCGCTCGAGCCGCAGCTGCCGCTGATGGGCGGCCGTCGCGATGTCCCGCATCCGGTAGAGGAGCTGCTCCCGCAGGCGGTCGCAGCGCACCGCCGGCTGCTGCAGAATCCGCTGCGGATTCGTCAGTGCCTGCGAGCGGCGCACCTTCGCGAGCCGCTCCCGCTGCAGCTCCAGCCGGCTGAGCAGGGATTTCTGCATCTGGGCAGTGCGGGCGGCGAGCTGCTGCTTCAGCTCCAGGTGATGCGGAACCGTCAGCTCCGCCGCCGCCGTCGGAGTGGCGGCGCGCAGATCGGCCGCGAAATCGCATATGGTGAAATCCGTCTCGTGCCCGACCGCGGAGACGACGGGAATCCGCGAAGCGTACACGCTCCGCGCGACCGCTTCTTCATTGAAGGCCCACAGCTCTTCCAGCGAGCCGCCGCCGCGGCCGACGATCAGAACATCGGCCTCCCCGAGCCGGTTCATATGCTCGATCGCGGCTGCAATGGAAGAGGCAGCCCCTTTGCCCTGCACGAGAACCGGGTAGAGCAGAATGTTGACAGAAGGGCTGCGCCGCTTGAGCGTGATCAGGATATCCCGCACCGCCGCGCCGGTCGGCGAGGTGATGACGCCGACCGTCCGCGGATAACGGGGGAGCGGCCGCTTGTGCTCCGGCGCGAACAGGCCCTCTGTCTCCAGCTTCTTCTTCAGCTGCTCGAAAGCCAGATACAGGCTGCCGATGCCGTCGGGCTGCATCTGGGTGACGTAGAACTGGTATTGGCCGTCGCGTTCGTAGACGGAGACGCTCCCCCGCGCCAGCACCCTCGTCCCTTCGCGCGGCATAAACGGCAGGCGCGAGTTGTACGAGGCGAACATGATGCTCTTCAGCCGGCTGTCCGCATCCTTGAGCGTGAAGTACATATGTCCGCTGGAGTGATGGGTGAAGTTTGAGATTTCACCGCGAATCCAGATGTCCTGGAGAAGCGGTTCTCCCTCCAGCTTGCGCTTGATCAGCCGATTGAGGTCGCGAATGGACAGAACCGCTTGCCCCTCGTCCTCGGCCCGGCCATCAGTCGTGCGATACATGGGAACCTGCCCGCCGGGCCGCGGCTACGGTATTCTTCAGCAGCATGGTGATGGTCATCGGTCCTACGCAGCCGGGTACCGGGGTGATGCAGTCGGCCGTCTCCAGAACATCGGCGAGATCGACGTCCCCGCACAGCTTGCCGTTCTCGTCGCGGTTCATTCCCACGTCGATCACGACCGCGCCTTCCTTGATGTACTCCTTCTTGATCATCTTGGCGCGCCCTGCCGCCGCCACCAGAATATCGGCCTGGCGGGTGATGTCCGCCAGATTCTCCGTGCGGGAGTGGCAGATGGTTACGGTAGCATGCTCCTGCAGGAGCAAGAGAGCCGCCGGCTTGCCGACGATGTTGCTGCGTCCGATCACAACGGCGTGCTTGCCGGCTATCGGCACCCCGATGCGATGAAGAATCTCAATAATTCCCGAAGGCGTGCAAGGAAGCATTCCCGGCTTGCCGATCATCAGATTGCCGACATTGACCGGATGGAAGCAATCCACATCCTTATGAACGGAGATGCTGTCGATGACGACCGCCTCATTGATATGATCCGGCAGCGGCAGCTGCACGAGAATGCCGTGAATGCGCTCATCCTGATTCAATTGCCTGATCAGGGTGAGCAGCTCCAGCTCGGTCGTGGCCGCCGGCAGCCGATGAACCTCGGAATAGATGCCTGCTTCCTCGCAGGCCTTCGCTTTGTTCCGCACATAGACAGCGGAAGCGGAATCATCCCCCACCAGCACGACAGCGAGCCCGGGCTGATTGCCGGCGTTCGCCAGCTCCTGCACAGCGAGCTTGATCTCCTCGCGAATGGACGCTACCAGTTCCTTGCCGTTGATCACCTTTGCCGTCATCCGTTTCCCCTTCCTCTCTGTGCGAGATTCATCATTACGGAGCCGACGTTCCCGCGTATTTCTGCTTGAGGCTGGCGAGCTCCAGGATCATTTTGCCGAGGACGCCATTGACGAACTTGCCGGATTCCTCCGTGCCAAAATGCTTGGCCAACTCAATGGCTTCATTGACGACCACCTTAGGCGGAGCGTCATCGCGGTAAACCATCTCATAGGCGGCCAGGCGCAGCACCTCCCGGTCTATCTTGGACAACCGGTCGATCTTCCAGCCCTTCAGATACTCCGTCAGCATCCCGTCAATGGCTTTCATCCGGCTCGCCGTGCCTTCCACCAGCTCCTGAATGAACTCGATGGCGATGGCTTCCCCTTCCACCTTCAGCTCCGCCTCATTGTCGTGCTCGGCCTCTGTCACCGCGGCCACGATGGCGTCATGGGAGCTCACTTCGTTCATCTGCATCTGGTACAGGCTTTGAATAGCAATCTCTCTCGCAACTCTTCGTTTCATTCTCTCGGGTACCCTCCAAAAAAAGAACAGCCCCAAAGGCCGTCCTCTTGATCATCTGAACATTCTCCATCTTTCCGTCAGCCACTGAAGAAGCTCTTCCCGTTCAAACAGCGGCTCCCGCCGGTCCAGCTTTCTTCCCACATAATAACCGATAAACACGAGGAAAGCAAAGATCAGCATATCCCAAAAGCCGGCGATGAGATACACGATTCCGAGTATGGCTCCGCAGGCCGTGCCGATGAGCTTGCCGCTGTGCTTCTCCCAGATTTCCCGCCACATGACGCCGCATTCCCCCTATTCCACCCGGCTTTTGAAGGCGGGCGCGCTCTGGACCACATTGGCCACATAGACGGAGACCCGGGAGACCGGGATGCCGGTGATTTCTTCGATATGGTTCTTGATGGCGTTCTGGACTTCCTCGGTGACGGCCGGAATGGAAGTCTCTCCGTCCACAACCGTGCGGAGCTCCACTTCGAGGCCCGCCTGATCCACCTTGATCCTCGCCTTCAAGTCCTTCAGCCCGCGCGTGCGCCCCGCCGCTCTGAGAGCGAGGTTCTCCACGGTATCGAGGGAGATGCGAACGTCGCCGAGCTCCGTTCGCTGGTCGATGGAAGGGATTGCGGGGGACGAGGTTCGCACCGAGAGGTAGAAGAACCGGCCGGCCAGAATCAGCATGACACAGCTCGCGGCGATCAGGATAGCCGCCGTCGTCGAATCGTCGTACACCCTGCCCAGGAAGGCCGTCGAATCCTCCAGCGGCAAGACGCCGAAGGTGAACAGCAGAATGGCGACCATGGCGAGAATAACAACCAGGCTGAAGATGAAGAGCAAGAAGCGGTCAATGATTTTGGCCACGATGGTTTGTCCCTCCTGAACTAAAGGACCCCCCCGCTCCAGGCCACGCCCAGCAACAGAGGGGGTTCATTCGACATCGATTGGTTTGTCTGCCGGTTTCTTACTTAACGCGATTGGCAAGGGGCGCTTCGTCTTCCACGATTTTCTCCTGGCCCTTGAACTTCACGTCGTGGATGTGCACGTTCACTTCGACGACATCCAGGCCGGTCATGGATTCGATGGCTTTCTTGACGTTGTCCTGGATATTGCCGGCAACCTCGGGAATCTTGTAGCCGTATTCGATCACGATGGAAACGTCGACAGCCGCTTCCCGCTGCCCGACCTCCACCTTGACGCCCTTGGCCAAATTCTTGCGGCCGAGCATCTCCGTAACGCCGCTGACCAGCCCGCCGCTCATGCCGGCAACGCCTTCGACCTCGACGGCGGCAAGACCTGCGATGACTTCAATCACTTCGGGAGCGATCTGAATATTGCCCATATCCGTCTTCTCGTAATCGGGAATGATTGTACTCATGTTTACCTAACCTCCACGTAAAGCGATGCAAACCCGCTGTCCGGGCCTCGCGGCAGCGCTCCGAATCGATTCCGGAAACCCGTCGCGGCAGGCCGCAGGCAAAGTTTGTCTTCTTCCATTACTATAGCATTTCAGGCCGGTTATGACAAACCCAAGAATCTTTTGCTGCCGGGCCCCGGCATGCGCCGCCCGAAAAGGTCAGGACAGCGGATCGCCCACATCGTGCTCTTCCAGAAACTTGATGTCGAAGTCGCCGCGGAGAAACCGTTCATGCTCAAGCAGCTTCAAGTGAAACGGAATCGTCGTCGCCACCCCTTCGATCGCAAATTCGGTCAGGGCCCGCTTCATCCGGACGATCGCTTCCTCCCGGGATTGGCCCCAGACGATGAGCTTGGCGATCATCGAATCGTAATGAGGCGGGATGATGTAGCCCGGATAAGCGGCGCTGTCCACCCGCACGCCGAGGCCGCCGGGCGGAAGATAGAAGCTGATCTGCCCCGGCGAAGGCAGGAAATTGCGGGACGGATCCTCCGCGTTGATGCGGCATTCGATCGCCCAGCCGCTCCAGCGGATGTCCTCCTGCCGGAAGGATAAGGGCTCGCCTTCGGCAACGCGGATCATCTCCTTGATCAGGTCAACGCCGGTCACGTATTCGGTCACGGGATGCTCGACTTGAATCCGCGTGTTCATCTCCATGAAGTAGAACTTGCCGTCCGGGCCAAGCAGGAATTCCAGGGTGCCGGCGCCGGCGTAGCCGACCGCTTCCGCCGCGCGCACGGCCGCCTGGCCCATCGCGCTGCGCAGCTCGGGAGTAAGCACCCGGCAGGGCGCTTCCTCCACCAGCTTTTGGCGGCGGCGCTGCACCGAGCAATCCCGCTCGCCCAGGTGAACCACGTGGCCGTAGCTGTCGGCAATGATCTGAATTTCCACGTGCTTCATGCCGGTCAGGTATTTCTCCAAGTAGACGCCCGCGTTGCCGAACGCCTTCTGGGCTTCCTGCTGGGCCATCGAGATCTGCTGGATGAGCGATTCTTCATCCTCGGCGATGCGGATTCCTTTGCCGCCGCCGCCCGCCGTCGCCTTGATGATAACCGGATAGCCGATCTCGCGGGCGATGCGTACGGCATCATCCAAATCTTCGATCAAGCCGTCCGAGCCCGGAATGACGGGGACGCGGGCTTCCTTCATCGTCTGCTTGGCAACCGCCTTGTCCCCCATGCGGTTGATCGCGTCAGGCGAAGGGCCGATGAAGACGATCCCGCAGCGGGCGCAAATCTCGGCGAAAGCGGCATTTTCGGCGAGAAAGCCGTACCCGGGATGAATCGCGTCCGTCTCCGTCAAGGTGGCTACGCTCATGATATTGGTCAGGTTCAGGTAGCTGTCCTTGGAGAGAACCGGACCGATGCAGTATGCCTCATCCGCGAGGCGTACATGCAGGGCGTCGCGGTCCGCTTCCGAATAGACGGCTACGGAGTAGATGCCCATCTCGCGGCAGGCGCGAATGATGCGAACGGCGATCTCTCCGCGGTTGGCGATCAATATTTTATGAAATTTCATCGATTGTCCTCCTGAGTCACTACTTCTTCAGCAGGAAAAGGGGTTGTCCGTATTCAACCAGCTGGCCGTTGTCCACGAGCACCTCCACGATTTCCCCTTTCACTTCCGCCTCAATCTCGTTCATTAGCTTCATCGCTTCAATGATGCAGACCACCGTCTTCTCGCTCACCTTGCTGCCGGGGCCGACAAAAGCGGGAGCTTCGGGAGAGGGAGTTCCGTAGAAGGTTCCGACCATCGGCGAGACGATGGTATGTAAAGCCGCTGACGCCGGTTCCGCCGTTCCGGCGGCTTGGCCGCGCTCGGGCTGCGCTTCCGCGGGAAGACCCGCCGGAGCGATTGCGGCTGCGCCGTAAGCCGCCTGGGGCGGCGCGGACGAGACGATAACGGACTCGGTTCTGCCCGGTTTGCGCAAAAAGAGCTTGAAGCCCTCGTTCTGGATCTCTAATTCTTGCAAGGACGATTGATCGACCAGCTTGATCAATTCTTGGATTTCATTCAGCTTGAACAAGGCTTCCACTCCTTTGAAAGGTGCTGCCTGCAGGCATTAGCGCTTACATCCGAAACAATTGCCGGGGCCTGCGGCCCATCCATAACGCTCGTATTATACCACAATGCTTGCGGCGCATCATTACCAATCATCAGTTGCTATTAAGAGCAGTCAGTAAAAAAAATCGGGATTAGAGCGAAGAAGAGGCTGCCCGCGGACTGCCGGGCGGCCTCTTCTCCATTTGCCTTACGGATCGGTTTCTCCCGCATGCCCGGCAGAGCCGCCGGACAGCCGTTTGTTATTTGTGGTATTGGATCACGATCTTCTCCGGTCCGACGTTCAGCACTTCCGTTGCGAGATCGACGATGCTGACGGCCTGGCTCTTTTCCAGCTTGCCGGACTTCACGACGATATTCCATTTGCCGCTGACTTGCTGGATCAGAGAGTCGGTGTATCCGTCCTTCTGCAGCTGCTCTTGAATGCTGGCGGTCATGGCCTGCTGCTTTTCGAGGGCGTCGTATTGCACTTGAGCCTGGGATTGCTCTTCAACGCTGAGCTTGGCATTTGCCATCTTGTCGGTGAGCTTGCTGAGCTGTTCGGCCAGTTGGTCGTTCTGCTGCAGCTGATTGTAGGTGAAGAAGTCCTGGTCAGATGTGGCCTGGCCGGCGACCTTGTCGAGAATCAGCTGTTCCGTCAGCTTGGTTTTGCCGGATGCGGCATCCGTGGTTGTGCCGGCGGCGGACGAAGCAGAGTGTTCCTGAGCGCTCACCGGTTTATCTGCCGCCGCCGTCGAATGGTCGGTGGTAGTTTTTGCCGGATCGGTGACGGACGACTGGTCGGCGGTGGTTTTGGCCGGATCGGCGACGGACGATTGGTCGGCGGCGGCCTTGCCGGCTTGACCGGCGCTCGCACTCGTGCCGGCCGATGCGGAATCTGTCTGTTGTTTGGTCACTTGAGTCCCCTGGGTTTGGGTTGGGTCCGCCGTATTTTTCAGCTTTTGGACATCTTCGGTGAAGAGGTAGTAGGCAGAGAGGACGACCATCAGGCTGAGCATGGAGACGAGCCAAATCGTTTGACGCTTGGAATTCATTGCGGGATTCCTCCTTTGGATTAGGTTCCGCCCCGGGCGGATGGGTTGGCGTTGCTAAAATGCGGCTTTCGTGCAGCTTTGGTGCGGCTTTCGTACAGCTTTGGTGCGGCTTTGAAGCGGCTTTCGTGCGGCTTTCGTGCGGCTTTGGTGCAATTTTCTTGCGGGTATGCTGCGCCTTATTGCTTGCTCGGGATAATAGAAATCCGGTTGACCGGAACGTCGAGCCCCCGTTCGACCGCCTCGAGGAGCAGCTTCTTCACGGTCAGGTTCTCCGCCCCCTCCGCGACGACCACCACGCCGCGAATTTTCGGCTTGATGTATTTCGTGATGAGCGGCGTCTGATCGCCGGACACCTGGTAGAGCACCACTTCTCCGCTGCTCGTGACATCCGTGATATGCCGGGTGGCGCCGGCCTGATCCTTTTCATTGGTCGTTTGCTGCGTCTGCTTCATCGATTTCTCCACCACCTTCTCCTCGGTGGAATCGATCGTGACCATGATCTCCACCCGGCCGACCCCGACGATTTTCTCCATGATGTCCTTGAGCTCGGTCTCATAAGCCTGCTCGTAATCCTTGAACGGGCTTTGGTTCTTGCTGTCCGCCCCCCAAACGGGTGCGGCCGAGACTGCCGGAGACGCGGGGGAGGCCCGGCCGGTGGCGCCGGGATCGACATCCTTGATGCGGATCTGGCTCAGGATCATGAGCAGCGCTCCGACCAGACCGAGCAGGATCAGATAGCGGATCAGCTTTGGCCGCTTCTCCCCTCCCGCTCCTCCTCCCAGCAAGTCTTCCATCCATTTGTTCCATTTGCCCACGGCGGACCTCCACCTCCGTCTTCGTTCATTTCTCCGCATCCGGGCGGATGATCTCAATCTTCTTCGCATCGACCTGCCAAGTCGATGCGATATAGTCGGCGATGGCATCGGGGCTCGCCTTGCTGCCGGAAGCTGCCGCGTTCCCCGGCGAAGCCGAAGCCGCCGCACCGGCGGGCGCCGCCTCGTCCGCCGATCCGCCCACCGCTATGGGCGCCAGCGGCCGAATCGGGTCGAACGGCTTGACCGGCTCTACAGCGGCCCAGGCGGGTAGAGATCGATCGGCGGCGGCCAGGATCACCCGAACCGAGGAAACCTTCAGCTGGCCCTGCGGGTCCAGGGCGGTTGCGACCTCGACAGCCGCTACCTGCTTGTCGAAGCGGCTTTCCACCTCTTCCTGGACGGACGCGGCGAGGCGTTCCTCCACCAGTTTCTTGGCCGAAGCGGCATCCAGCGCCTTCAGCCGCTCCGCTTCCTGCCGCACCGCTTCGAGGGAAGCGGAGGGCGGTGTCTGCGCGATGGCGGGCTGCATGACGGCCGACGTCTGCTGCTCGATGGAGCGAAGCAGCTTGTCGGTATCCCAGTCCATCTGGAACAGGCGAAGGACCGGAGTGAGCAGCAGCATGAGCAGGAACAGGCCGACGACGGTCTTGACATACCGCTGCATCGATTTGTTTGGCAGCAGCATATCCACGAAGGAAGCGATCAGCACGACGACGATGATCTCTTTGATCCACGAGTTCAGCCAGGCCACTCGCATCCCTCCTTTAGCGCATCATGAGCGAGGAGTTTCCCGCTGCGATCATGATCGTGATGGCGAGGAAGAACATCAGGCCGACGGCAGCGAGCGACGCAAAGACGTAAGTCATGTTCTTGCCGATGGTCTGCAGGCAGCCGATGATCGGGTTATCGCCGAGCGGCTGGATCATGGCGGCGGCAAGCTGGTAGATGAAGGCGAGTGCCATGATCTTGAGCGCCGGGAAAGCGCAGATCAGGATGACGATCGCCACTCCGGTGAGCCCGATGGCGTTCTTGACGAGCAGCGAGGCGCCGATCACGGTGTCCGAGGCCTCCGTGAACATTCGGCCGACCACCGGGATGAAGTTGCCGGCGATGAACTTGGCCGTTCTGATCGTCACACCGTCGGTGACCGCGCTCGTCGCGCCCTGGACGGAGATGACCCCGAGGAAGACGGTCACGGTGAGCCCGAGCAAGCCGACGGCGACGTTTTTCAGCAGCTTGGCGAGCTCCGTCACCTTGTACTGCTCGCTGATCGAGCTGACGATGCTGAGCAGCGTCGACAGGAACAGGAGCGGGAAAACCACGACATAGATCAGGGTGCTGACCGTGTGAATCATGAAGATGATGAACGGATGCAGGACCGAGACGGAAACCGCGCTGCCCGTGGAGCCGATGAGCGAGAGCAGGAGCGGCACGAGCGCCATCATGAAGCTCACCATATTGGCAATCGCCGATTTGGCATAGCCGATCCCCAGGTTGAAGCTGTCTACGGCGAGCACCATCAAGACGAGATAGCAGATCGAGTAGGCGATCTTGCTGACCGACTGCTTTTCGAAGGCGGTCTGAAACGTCTCCAGGATCATGCTGAACACGGCGAGCGCCACGATGGTGGCGAGCAGCCGGCCGCCGACGATCAGCTCGTGAAAGAAGTAGCGCACGAAAGCGAGCAGGACGTTCTTCAGGCTGAGGCCTTGCGAGGCCATCATCTCTTTGAACGAAGGCATCCGGTTCTCGGGAAAATACCCTCCGTAATCGCGCATCAGCTGATTCCAGTAAGCCTCGACGTCATCGGTCGGCAGATTCTGGGCCTGCTGTTGAACCAGGCTACTGGCGGGGTTTGCAGTCAGGGCCTGCCGTTGAACCGGACTGCCTGCGGCTCCGGCGGCAACAACCGGCTCCCGCGGCGACGAATCGGCCGAGCTTGCCGCGAGCGCTTGTCCCCCGGCCAAAAGGAGAAAGAGCAGCGCCATGAGCAGGAACGATTTTGAACAGCGCACGGGTAGTCCTCCTCCAGTGGACCGGCTCGGACGGCTTACGCGGGAATCAGCCGGACCACCGTTTCCACGATGACGGTTATGATCGGGATCGCCATGACCATGATCAGAATCTTGCCGGCGAGCTCGATCTTCGAGGCGATCGCCTCCTGCCCCGCGTCCCGCACGATCTGCGCCCCGAACTCGGCGATGTAGGCGATGCCGATGATCTTCAGGATGGTCTTGAAAAAGACCGGCTTCACGTCGGATTTGGCCGCCAGATCCTCCAGCACATGGAGCACGGTAGAGACTTTGCCGAGCACGAAGAGAAAGATCAGAATTCCCGTGAACATGGCCAGGAGGAAGGCGAACATCGGCTTTTGCTCCTTCAACACCAGAACGAGCACGGTGGCAATGATGGCGATGCCGACGAGCTGGACGATTTCCACGGCGTCCTCCTATTGAAACAGAAAGATGGTTTTGATTTCCTTAAAGAGGTTGTTCAGCATGCCCACGACCATGAACAGCACCACCACAAAGCCGATCAGCGTCACCCAGCTGGCCATATCCTCCTTGCCCATCTGCTTCAGCACGGTATGGATCATCGCGATGATGATGCCGATGCCGGCTATCTGAAATATCGCGTTGACATCAGGATTCATAGGACACCCCAGTCTTTACAGCATGATCACGACGACGAGCGCCGCCCCCAGTACACCCAGGCTTTTCCACATGTTGCCGTACCGTTTCTCTTCATCCGCCGCGTTTTGTTCCTCCACCGTCAGGTGGCTCACGGCCAGCCGCAGATGCTTCAGTTGATCCTGGGTGTCCGATATTCCGAGCGAGGCGCCCAGCTGGAGCAGGGCTTCGCGTTCCGGTTCCTTCATCGAGGTTCGGAAAAAGCCGTCCTGCACCGCCTGGGTCCAGCTCTCTGCCGCCGTTCGCCCGGTACCGGATTCCTCCATCCGGTCCGCCGCGCTTCGGAACAGCGCGGCGAGCGGCGGCGAAAGTGTGGAAGCGCTGGAGCGCAGAGCGTCGGGCAGAGGGGTCGCGCCATAGCCGATCTCCGTCTCCAGCCGCTGCAAGGCGAGCGCCAGCTGACGGATCTGCTTCGGCCGGCGGCTGAGGTTCAGGGACTGGTAGAAGCCGAACAAGAGTCCCGCCGCCAAGAGAAGGAGCGCCCCTAAGGTCTTCAACATGATCTCGCCTCCCTGCCGTCAGGCGCGCGCGCCTGCTTCAGCCTTTGTCCGGCCAACTCCCGCACCAGAGTCTCGAACCGTTCTCCTTCTCTCGACAGCTGTACCAGCCGGGTGAAGATGCCTTCCTGCAAAAGCCGCTTGAGCGCCGGCCGGCCGCTGCTTTCCGCCAGGTCGCGGCCGTGGGCGGTGGCGATCACGCGGATTCCCGCGTTCATCGCTTCCCACACCGCTTCCGCATCCTGCACGGTGCCGATCTCGTCCACGACGAGAACCTCGGGCGACATGGAACGGATCATCATCATCATGCCCTCGGCCTTGGGACAGCCGTCCAGTACATCGGTGCGGGGGCCGAGATCGAAGGTGGGCACCCCGCGGACGCAGGCGGCGATCTCCGACCGCTCGTCAACCACCCCGACCTTGCGGCCTCCGGGCAGCTCGCGGGTTCCCTCGCTGATCAGCCGCACTAGGTCGCGGATGAGCGTCGTCTTGCCCTGCTGCGGAGGGGACAGAACCAGCGTGTGATGAACGGCCTTCGCCTCGCGGTCCAACAGAAGCGGCAGCACCTTGGCCCCGCAGCCCTTCACCTGCCGGGCGATGCGGATGTTGAAGGACGTGACATCCCTCAGCAGCTTGACCCGGCCGCCCTCCAGGATGGCCCGGCCGGCCAGCCCGATGCGGTGCCCCCCGGCGATGGTGATGTACCCGCGCCTGAGCTCTTCCTCGTAGCTGTACAGGGAATGCTTGGTGAGCAGATCGAGGAGGCGGATGCACTCCTCATGTCCGGGATGATAGGCGTCGGCCGGAATGGCTGCCGGGCGGCCGCCGGCATCGGGAAAGGCATGCCTGCCGCCGTACACGATCTCCAGCGGGCGCCCTTCGCGGATGCGAATCTCCTCAAGCCGCGCGGCGATCTCCGGAGACAGCTTGGACACTATGGATTTGATTCCGGGCGGCAAAAGATCTTGAATGGAATCCGTCATAAGCGTCCCTCCCAGCCTGTCTGATCCAAATATATGCCGGGTCCGCGAAAATATAACTCTCTCATTTCTTCAAAATCCCGAAGAAGATAAAACCTACTCCTATCAGAATCCACGCCAGCTTGGAAAAGGACAGCTTATCCGCCAACCCGATGAGCCCGATGCTCGTCGTCGCCAGGAGGATGAGCGGCCCTACCACGGCGAGGGCGGAATTGACCAGGAGCGCGCGGTCCACCCGGCCCAGCTTCAGCATCAAGAGGGCTGCGAGAATCTCGATGGTGCCGGACAAAAACCGCAGCGATGCCATCCCCGTCACAAATTTGTTCAGCACGGGACACCTCCTTTTCCCTTCATTCTATGCGGTCGGAGGCTGTTTTAGGATAAGCTCCGGGCTAGTCCGCTCGAAGAGGTTCGGGTCGCGGCCGCACCCCCGCCATCCGCCCGGCATAAGATGAGGCAATGGTCGCAAAGTCTCGGGATTCGTTATTTGCAGATGGGTGAACAAAGGAAATGAGGGATTCTCGCATGCCGGACAATCGTTTGACCCCGGGGTGGCCCGCCGCTCTCGCCGAGCCTACCGGAACGCGCGCTGCCAAGCCCCGGGCGGAAGGGCTCACCATGGTGATCGACAAGGGGCTCGGCCCCGCGGCTTTTCGCGATCTGCTGGAAACGGCGGGCGATTATATCGATACGATCAAGCTGGGATTCGGCACGGCGGCGTTGTATCCGCCCTCCGTTCTGAAGGAGAAGATCCGGCTGAGCCGCGCCGCCGGAATCTGCCTGCATCCCGGTGGAACCTTCCTTGAGGCCGCCGTGCGGATGGGGGAAGCGGAGAATTATTTTGAGACGGTGGCGGCTTTCGGCTTCGAGGGAGTGGAGATCTCCGACGGAACGATCGAGCTGGCGCCGTCCCTGCGCTCGCAGCTAATACGGAGAGCGGCCGGACTGGGGCTCAGAGTCTACACGGAATACGGCAAAAAAGCCTGGGGATCGCGCCTCGCCCTGGATGAGCTGGTGGATACGGTGCTGACGGACATCGAATATGGAGCGGAGACGGTGACGATCGAGGGACGGGAATCGGGGGCGGGGGTGGGCATTTACGATGAGCACGGACGGTGCCGGGATGACGAAATTCGGGAGGTCATCCGCCGGGTGCCGCCGTCCGTTCTTCTGTGGGAGGCCCCCCGCAAGGAGCAGCAGGCTCATCTCTTGCTGCTGCTCGGCAACCGGGTGAATCTCGGCAATGTAGCCCCGGCGGAGGCCATCGCGCTGGAGGCGCTGCGCCGGGGTTTGCGCTCCGACACGATGGCGCTCATTCCGGAGCGGAAGACCGCTCCATGAGATTGCGGCTGATCGCGTCTCTCGGAGAAGCGGCGCAGGCGGCGGAATATGCCGGCCGAAACGCCGTGGTGATCGATACTCTGCGCGCCACCAGCAACATGGCGGCCGCTCTCGCCTGCGGCGCAAAGGAGATCGTGCCGGTCCGGAGCGCGGAGGAGGCGCAGGCTCTTTATCGGCCCGGCGACATTCGCGGCGGAGAATGGGGAGGGCGGCCCATTCCCGGTTTCGAGCTCGGCAACAGCCCCGAGGAATATGAACGGCCTGAGCTGGCCGGCAAGCGCATCATCATGACGACGACCAACGGCACGCGGGCTATCTGCGCAGCGGCCTCCGCAAGCAGGCTGCTCGCCGCCAGCCTGCTCAACGCGCGGGCGTGCGCGGAAGCGGCGGCGGTGGAAGGCCGGGACGTTCTTCTCCTCTGTTCCGGCAGCCGGAATGCGTTCTGCCTGGAGGATGGGCTCGCCGCCGGCGCCGTGCTGGCGGAGCTCGACCACCTCGCTTCGTGCGAATGGGACGATGGCAGCCGAGCGATGCTGGGACTTTACCAGGCGAACCGGGAGCATCTCGAGGAAGCTCTGCTCGGCTGCGACTCGGGTGTGCGGCTCGTCCGGCTCGGCTTCGCTGCGGACGTCCGCCATTGCGCCCGGTTAAATCTCTACCGGGCCGTACCTTGTCTGACGCCGCAAGGAGTGCTTGTTCCCTGGACCGCTGCCCCTCCCTAAGGCGGATGATCCTCCCAGGCGGCCGCAAGAGCGTTCTATCCCTTGTCTTAAGTTCATAAATATGAGGGGACAAGATTAAGCCAGGCTTGTCCCGCTCGGCTGCAAGAGTCGAAGGGACGGCACAAACCGGAGCGTGGTCATGACAATGAACGGCAACTACATGCTGCTTATCCTCATCATCGTCGGCCTTGCCGGCCGGTCCAACATCATCACCTCAGCCGCTTGCGTGCTGCTTGCCGTCAACCTGCTGAGCCTGGACCGCTTTCTTCCCACGCTTGAGCGCAGAGGACTGGAGCTCGGCCTATTGTTTCTGACCATCGGTGTTCTCGTCCCCTTTGCGAGCGGCAAGATCACCTTCCGCGATGTCGGCTCGGTTCTGCTTACCCTGCCCGGGGCGCTGGCGCTGGCCGGCGGGGCGATGGCCGCCTACATGAACGGCAGGGGCCTGGAAATGCTGCGCCTGGACCCCCAGATCGTTGTCGGCCTTGTCATCGGCTCTATCTTCGGCATTGTCTTTCTGAGAGGAATCCCCGTCGGTCCGCTGATGGCGGCCGGCTTGACCGCTCTCTTGTTGAAGCTGTTCCAGTTTCTGTTCGGCCGGTTTCTCTAGAGAGGCCGCAGCTGGGGAAGATTCGGAGCCATATCATAATGGCGAAAAGATGGCTCGGCTCAAACCGGAGATCGGCACTTGCCTGTAAGGGGAACTTGTCTGTTGGGAACCCGGCGGATCGAACGAGGGACAGCTGTACGGAAAATTTTAATGATATGGAATAACGCTATTCCGGCGCGAAGGGGTTATTGAATAGAAATAGTGCCTTCTCCTATCGTTATCCCCCTGAAAATGGACCCTTTCCCTCCTTGGCAGACCCATTAATGATACGGGATATCGCTATTCCGGCGCGAAGAGCGGCTATCCGGAAAATAGTGCTTTCCCAGATCAGTATTTTGACTTTTGACGCCCCTCGCGTGAGCCGCGATCTCCCTTCCCTGGTGCCGGGCGATTACGGTCAAGCGTAGCGTATGAGCATCCGCGCGCGGCCAGGCCGGCAGAAGCCGATGAGTCTGTTTCAAGGCCGCGCCGCTGCTACGCTGCAATCCACCCATAACGATGCGGCAAAAAGCCCCTCATCGGCAACGGAGCTTCCTGTATCCGCAGCGGATTGGGGGCTTTACTTATAAGTGCTTCTATGCAACTGCTCTACGAAAATGACGTTGTCACAGCTTTCACCGGCGCTCGGAAGGCCCGCCTACGAAGGCGGTCGCATCAGCGTCCAAGCCATATGCCGTGTGCAGCGCCTGAATGACATCGTTCAGGCGCTCGTCGCTGATGACGCAGGAGGTCTTTATCTCGGAGGTGCTGACCATGTTGATGGAAATGCCGAGCTCCGAGATCGTCTCGAACATTTTGGCAGCGACCCCGGGAGTGCTGACCATGCCGGCTCCGACGATGGACACCTTGACGAGTCCGGTCTCGGAGGTCACGCTGCGGAAGCCGACGACCGGACGCAAGCTCTCGATCACCTGAATGGCCCGTTCGACGTCCGAACCTGAAAGCGAGAAGGAGAATTCGGCTTGGCCCTCGACAATCCCGCTCTGGACGATGATATCGACGTCGATTTTCTCCTTGGCAAGCGCCGAGAACACTCTAGCCAATTGCCCGGTTCTCTCCGGCACCCCCAGAATGCTGATGCGGGCGATATTCTTGTCATAAGCGATGCCGCTCACCACGATTCCCTGTTCCATAGCCGCTTCCTCCTTCACCTGCGTCCCCTCATTGTGGGTAAAGCTCGACCGGACGACCAGATTCACCTTGTTGTGCTTGGCACATTCCACGGCCCGCGGATGCAGAACCGCCGCTCCGAGATTCGCCAGCTCCAGCATCTCGTCGTACGAGATTTCCTTCAGCTTGCGGGCCACCTTGACGATGCGCGGATCGGTGGAATAGACGCCGTCCACGTCCGTATAAATCTCGCACAAATCCGCGTGGATGGCGGCCGCAACCGCCACGGCGGTCGTATCCGAGCCGCCGCGGCCGAGCGTGGCGATCTCGCCTTCCTCGGTCATGCCCTGGAAGCCGGCGACCACGACAATCTTCTCCTCCTCAAGCGATTTCACCAGCCGGTCCGGGCGGATATCCAGAATCCGTGCTTTGCCGTGAACCGATTCCGTGCGAATGCCGGCTTGCCAGCCGGTGTAGGAGACGGCTTCCTCTCCCTGCTCCCGGATCGCCATCGACAAGAGAGCAACCGAGATTTGCTCGCCGGTTGACAGCAGCATATCCATTTCCCTCGCGTCGGGCGTCCCCTCGACGATCTGCCGGCTGAGATCGATCATCTCATCCGTTGTATCTCCCATGGCGGAGACGACGGCGACGCAGCGATTGCCCTCTCTCTTCCGCTCGACGATCCGGGCCGCGACCCGCTTCATCCGCTCGGCATCCCCCACCGAGCTCCCCCCGAACTTCATGACCACCAAAGACAACCCGTCCACCTCTTTCCAAAAGCATAATCATCCTGTGCTGGTAAAATCCTTTATAAGAATGCCGCATTGCGGCGGTAAAGTCCCCTTGCGTACCGCTCCGGTGCCACGCGCCCGGAAGTCCGAAATCCGTCCGACTCCCCATCCCGCCCGCCGGTGCCTTCCCGCCGGTGCCTTCCCGCCGGTATCTTCCCGCCGGTGCCTTCCCGCCGGTGCCTTCCCGCCGGAACCTTCCCGACGGAACCTTCCCGCCGGAACCATCCCGACAGAACCGTCCTGGCGGATCGCCGTACGGATTCACGGACCTGCGGATATAGAAAGGCGGGCGGCCCTGAGGGTCCGCCCGGTCCTTCCTTGCCCTCTTCCAGCGTTTACGCGCGGGAAATGTATTTGCCTTCGCGGGTATCGACCAGCAGCGTGTCGCCTTCGTTGATGAAGAGCGGAACCTGCACGACAAGTCCGGTTTCCACGGTCGCGTTCTTGCTGGCGCCGGTGGCGGTATTGCCCTTGACACCGGGCTCCGTCTCGGTGACCTTCAGAGCGACGCTGTTCGGCAGGTTGATGCCGAGGATTTCGCCCTGGTAGCTGATGATGTTGACATTCATGTTTTCCTTGAGGAATTTCAGCTCCCATTCCAGCTGCTTCGTCGACAGCGTGAACTGGTCATAGGTTTCGGTATCCATGAACGTGTGCTCGCTGCCTGCCGAGTACAGGAATTGGGTTTCCCGGTTTTCCACATGCGCGCGGGTGACCGTTTCGCCGGCGCGGAACGTTTTTTCCGTCACGTTGCCGTTGCGCAGGTTCTTCAGCTTGGAACGGACGAAGGCCGCTCCCTTGCCGGGCTTGACGTGCTGGAATTCGACGACCGAGAACAAATCTCCATCGTATTCAATGGTAAGGCCAGTTTTAAAATCGTTGACTGAAATCACTGATACAACCTCCTCAAAAATGGGGACTTGCCTGGTCGGGTGAGCCGGAATTCTCCCACCCTATAGTATAGCGAATCTTTAGCCGATTTCCAAAAATTCTTTGGCCGATCGGGTCAAGACGCGTACGCCGGTTTCGGTGATCACGACATCGTCCTCGATGCGGACGCCGCCGAGCCCCGGCAAATAGATGCCCGGCTCCACCGTGACGACCATTCCCGGAGCAAGCACCGTATCGCATTGCAGCGACAGCCGCGGATTCTCGTGGATTTCCAGTCCGACCGCATGGCCGGTGCCGTGGCCGAACCGGTCGCCGTACCCGGCCTTGGCGATGATATCGCGGGCGAGGGCGTCGCCCTCCTTGCCGGTCATGCCCGGCTTCAGGCCGGCGATGCACGCAAGGTTCGCTTCCAGGACAATCACGTAGATCTCGCGCAGCTTGGCCGGAACCTTGCCGAGAGCAACCGTGCGGGTGATATCGGAGCAATAGCCCTTGTACAGAGCGCCGAAGTCCATCGTGATCAGCTCGCCGTTCGCAAGCGCCTTGCCGCTGGCCACCCCGTGCGGCAGGGCCGAGCGTTCGCCGGAGGCGATGATCGTGTCGAAGGAAGACGATGTGGCTCCGTTCTTTCTCATGAACATTTCCATCTCCAGGGCGATGTCGCTCTCGACGGCCCCCGGCTTCAGGAAGGGCAGGATGTGCGTGAACGTGCGGTCGGCCAGATCGCAGGCTTCCTGGAGAACCGCAAGCTCCCCTTCCTCCTTGAACATCCGCAGGCGTTCCACCACGCCCGACACGGGAATGAGCTCGATTCCGCCAAGCGCGCTCTGATAGGATTGATAGGTACCGTAGGAGAGATCGTCCTGTTCGACCGCGAGCCGGGTCAGATGGACGCTGTCCAAGAGCTCCTTCACCGTCGCGATGACCTTTGGCTGATGTTGGACGATCTCGAATCCGACCGCCTGCAGCGCGGCCTGTTCCATATAGCGGAAGTCCGTCAGAAACCAGGCCCGGTCCGCCGTGACCAATACATAACCGGAGGTGCCGGTGAAGCCGCTGATATAGCGGCGATTATACGCGTTGGTGATCAGAATCGCTTCCAGCTTGCGTACTTCCAGTTCCTTGCGCAATTTCCGAACACGTGCAGCTTCCATGCTCTATTCACCCTTTTTTCGCAAAATGACGGGCGAGCGCCATCAAGGCTAGCTCATACCCGTAAGCCCCCAGCCCGCTGATCTGTCCGATGACCACAGGAGCCGTCACCGAGTGATGACGGAATTCCTCGCGCTTGTAGATGTTGGACAGATGCACTTCCACAGTCGGCAGCGATACGGCGGCGAGGGCGTCCCGGAGGGCATAGCTGTAATGCGTCAGGGCTCCCGGGTTGATGATGATGCCGTCTCTGACTCCGTAGGCTTCATGAATTTTAGTGATGAGCTCCCCTTCGAGGTTCGACTGATAAAACTCGACCGCAAGGGACAGCTCATCGGCAAGCAGTGCCACCCGGGCTTCAATGCCAGGCAGGGTATCGGTGCCGTAAACCCCGGGCTCGCGCACTCCAAGCATGTTCAAATTCGGACCGTTCACCACGAGAATGCTGAGCATATCTATCCTCCAGACCGTTCGAGACCGATAACTTAAGCCATTTTACCATAGGAATCCCGGTTTTGAGAACTTCTTTTTACAGTCCCGCAAGCGGAAAGCCCCGAAACATTCCGAGATGGACTTAAAGCTCTATCGATCGAGGTTTCCTGGACGGTTGCAACAGGCCGGTTGCAATCGAGTGGCGTCCGCAGGCAAAAATGGTTACAATGTAAGAAAGCATATATTTTTCAGCAACCTAAAGAGGTGACCTCCTTGTCTCAACCGAAAACGCCATCCTACGGAGGGCAAGCCGTTCTCGAAGGCGTCATGTTCGCCGGACAGAAAGTCAATGTAACCGCCGTTCGCCGCAAAAACTCCGAGCTCGCCTTCCTCGAGATCCCTAAAGAAGAGATTCCGTGGGTTCAGACGCTCAAGAAAATTCCTTTTGTCCGCGGAATCGTCGCCATTCTGGAATCCTCCGTCAAAGGCACCCGCCATCTCAACTTCTCTGCCGATATTTTCGCCGAAGAGGAAGAGGGCGGGGAAGCGAAGTCCAAACCGAAGGAACCGGGGTTCTTCGAGCGATTCGGTCTCGTTCTCGGCGTCGCCGCCGTCGGAATCCTGTCTTTTGTCGCCAGCAAGCTGATCTTCACCCTTGTTCCGATGTTCGTGGAGCAGTTTCTGTTTTACGGCTTATTCTCCAACTACATTCTCCACAATCTCGTAGAGGGCGTCATCAAGATCGTCCTGCTTCTCGGGTATCTGTACGCCATCGGCCTGACTCCCCCGGTCAAGCGCCTGTTCATGTACCACGGCGCCGAGCACAAGGTCATCAGCGCCTATGAAGGCGGCTCCGACATGAGCGTCGCCGACGTTCAGAAGTACAGCCGGCTGCATTACCGCTGCGGCAGCAGTTTCATCGTATTTACCGTCATCATCGGGGTTATTATCTACTCGTTCTTCGACTATCACTCGTGGCAAGAGCGGATGATGCAGCGCATCATCTTGATTCCGGTGGTCATCGGCGTTTCCTATGAGGTGTTGAAGTTCACGAATTCCGTCCGCGCCCTCCCGATCCTCCGCTATCTTGGATATCCCGGGCTGTGGCTGCAGAAGCTGACAACGAAGGAACCGGACGACTCCATGGTGGAGGTATCCCTGGCATCCTTCAACCGCATGATGGAGCTGGACCGGGAGCTCGCCGCCGAGCAGAGCGTTCAACCGAGCTACGCGAGCTGATCCGTCGGCCCTAGACCGAACCGCTTGTTCCCCATCTCTTTATAAGGAGGTTTTCCCATGTCCCGCAGACGGCTAATGCTGACCCCTTCCGATTACGTGATCTATGGACTTGCGATTTTGGGCGCGCTGCTGTATCTGGTCCGCAATCTTTTCAGCCTGATCCCCTACCTGATTCCTGTCGTGATCATCGGCGGCCTGTTCGCCTACAACCGCTACCTGGGAACCCGCAGCCGCGGCTATCGGCCCTCCTCCGCTCCCCGCGACACAGGGGCAAGCAAGCACACGGATGCCAAAAAGAAGAGCAAAACAGTGCCGTTCCGCGTCATCCGCGGGTCGAAGGATTCGGACGACGAGCATCGCTATCACTGAGGCGAAGCGGGCTCAATCAGCATCAAGGGACCTCTCCTGACCGGAGCAGGTCCCTTTCCTTTTGCGCTCGCATGGCTAAACCTGCTTGACTCTCTGGGCATACAACTTCGTGTAGCGTTCAACAGTGAAATTGCGAAAGAACTTGTCGCCCACCTGCACGCCCGCTGCGAACAACTCTAAGCTCTTCTCGGGGCTAATCTGGAATTCCGTCGTATGCACGTTCGCCGACGGGATCTTGATCGTCCGGAAGCCTTGCGATTCGTCGATGTAACGCTCGTCGTGCGCATCCATCATCGTGCTGAACAAAGCCTTGAACATGGTGATCGGCCCGACGATCCGGTTCGGCGCCGGCGGCTCCGCGCGGCCGACCAATTGAAAGCCGAGCGTCGGCACGGGATCGTTCGGGTCCTTCGTGTCCTTGTCGAACAGCCAAAGCGGAAAATTACTGAGAACCCCTCCGTCCACCACATAGACGAACTGATCGCGAAAGGGCTCCGGCTTCTCTCCGTTTCGGTACCGTTTGCGCAGAATCACCGGATCGAAGAAGAAAGGGATGCTGATGCTCATGCGGATCGCCCGGGAGATTAGGAATCGCTCCGGCTCGATGCCGTATTTTACAATGTCGTCGGGAAGCACCAGGAGCCGGCCGGTGCTGATGTCCGATGCGATGATCTGCAGCTTGCCCTTCGGCAGATCGCCGAAATGGCGGATGCCTCGCGCCGCCAGCAGGCCCTCCGCCCACGACTCCACCCTATCCCCGGAATAGAGACCTTTCTTCAGATACAGCCGGACGGCCGGTCCGAGCCAGCGCACCCGGTGCAGTCCCGTATGCTTCAGAAAGGTGGAGAAGGGCGCCTGCTGGATGACGTCCTTCAACTCTTCTCCCGTATATCCCGCCGCGAGGAGAGAGGCGATGATCGAGCCCGAGGATGTCCCGGCGAGCCGCCCGAATGTGATCCCATGCTTTTCCGCCGCGCACACCGCGCCGGCCAAGCCGATCGCCTTGACCCCCCCGCCCTGAAAAACCGCATTGACCTCCATTATCTTCACTCCTCCCGGTCCATGGGCCGCAAAAACCGTTCACTTGCATCCTATGACCCGGGAGAATGTCCGCATGCATCAAAAAAAGACGGGAATCTCCCGTCTTTTTCGGAAACGTATGGCAGCTTTCCGGCTACTCTCCGGCGCGTTCTGCGGATTCCGGCTCCCCGTGCAGCTGCTGTATGAGTTCCTCCAGCCGGTCCGGATTGGAGGTGAAGTAATCGATCAGATTCTCGATGCAAGTGATGGAGTCCCAGCTTAAGTGATGCTCGATGCCTTCCACATCGGGGTAAACATTTTCTTCCTTCACTCCGATGACCGTGAGAAAGCTCTCCAGAAGCTTGTGACGGTCCATCAGTCGCTTGCCCATCTTCTTGCCCTTGGAGGTCAGGATCAGCCCCCGGTATTTCTCGTAGACCAGGTAATCGTCCTTGTCCAGCTTCTGAATCATTTTGGTGACGGATGAAGGATGGACATCAAGGCCTTCGGCGATATCCGATACCCGCGCATACCCCTTCTCATCGATGAGTTTGTAAATGCGTTCCAGGTAATCCTCCATGCTCGGTGTGGCGACCATGCGTGCTCCTCCTTTAAATCATCCCTTCTTCATCATAAAAGAATACGGCGGCGAGCGCAACAAGTGCGTTTTCTAGGCAACAGGGCGAGTAGGTCGATGTCGCGCCGGCTGCCGCCGATGCATAGAGGCCAACCGAGTCCCTTAGTGCTGTTCGACCTCCTGCGCTAAACGCGGAGATTTCTTTTCACCAGGAACGTAAGCAGCAGGAACGCGATCAGGAGCAGCACGACCGTGGCGCCCGGAGCCAGGTTGAACCATGCGGCCAGAACGAGGCCGAAGACAACGGCAAGCTCCGAGAAGAGGACGGCGAGGATCACGGAATGCTTGAAGCTCTTGGCCAGGCGCAGGCTCGCCGCGACCGGAATGGTCACGAGCGAGGATACGAGCAGCGCTCCGACGATCTTGATCGCCGCGCTGATGACCAGCGCCGTGAGCATCGTCACCGCCACATTGTAGAAGCGGATCGGCAACCCGCTCACGGCGGCGGCCTCCTCGTCGAAGAACAGCAGGAACATTTCCTTGAAATTGCAGGAGACGAACAGCACGGTCACGGCCGTTACAATCCCTACCAGGAGAAGATCGAGGCGGTCGAGCGTATAGATGTTGCCGAACAAGTAGCCGGAGACGCTGATATTGAAGCCTCTGCCGAGGGAAAAGAACAGCGTGGCGAGGGCGATCCCCGCCGACATGATGATCGCGATGGACAGCTCGGCGTAGGTCTTGTATTCCTTGCGCAATTTCTCGATGGCGAAGGAGGCCGCCAGGGCGAAGACGAGCCCCATGCCGAGCGGATACACCCCGACGAGCATGCCGAGGGCGACGCCGGCAATCGAGACGTGGGACAACGTATCTCCGATCATGGAAAGCCTGCGCAACACCAGGAAGATGCCGATGAGAGGCGCCGTCACGCCGATGAGAACTCCGCCGACGAGGGCCCTCTGGAAAAAGGGGTCGAGAAAAATATCCATTATTCATCTCCTCCGTGCGACAATTCCGCCACTTCGCAATCTTCCGGCGCGTGCGAGTGCTTGACGTAAAATTTTAGTCTGCCCGCGGTCTGCGCCGGTTCGCTGCCGAGGAAGGAGGCCAGCATCTCCCGGTCATGGGTGACGATGAGGAAGGTCAGATGATGATGCTGGTGGAGATGCGTGAGCAGCCGGACAAAGGAATCCTGCGTCTCCACGTCGACTCCTACCGTCGGCTCGTCGAGGATGAGGAGCTCCGGGCTTCCCACCAGCGCCCGGGCGAGGAACGCCCGTTGCTGCTGACCGCCCGACAGCTGACCGATCTTGCGGCCGGCCAGCGCCGAGATATCGAGCGCCTCCAGGGCGGCGGAGCACTTGCGCTTCTCCGCGGCGCCCACCCGCTTGAAGATGGTGCTCCGGTTGTACAGGCCGGAGGTCACCACCTCGCTGACCGTAGCCGGAAACAGCGGGTTGAAGTTCGATTTTTGCGGGACATAGCCCACGCGCTGCCAGTCGCGGAAAGCGGCGAGCGGCGTGCCGAACAGCTTGATCTGTCCCGATTCCGGCTTGAGCAGGCCGACGAGCATCTTGAGCAGGGTGGTCTTCCCCGCCCCGTTCGACCCGGCGAGGCCGACGAAATCCCGTTCTCTGGCGACGAAATTCAACCGCTCGATCACCTTCATCCCCTCATAGGAGAAACAGACATCCTCCAGCGAGATGATGGGATCATGGCACAGAACCCGCTCGGCCTGGTTCAGAAACGATGTATCCATGGGTTTGCTCCTTTTCCTATTTCAGCGCTTGCGCCAGATGATCGAGATTCCGTTCCATGAGCGAAAAATAATCCTCCCCCGCCTTTTCCTGCTCCGGCGTGCGGCCTTCGATGGGGCTGAGAACGTCCGTTTTCACTCCCGTTTCCCGGGCCAAGGTCTTCGCCAGCTTATCCGACACGAGCTCCTCGAAGAAAATGACCTGAACCCGGTTTTCCTCGACAAAATCCTTGATCGCTCTCATCTGCCTGGCCGTCGGCTCCGCGTCGGGAGTGAGTCCCATGATCGCCTTCTGCGTCAAGCCATATTCACGGCAAAGATAGCCGAAGGCGGCGTGCTGAACGACGATATCCTTCTTCGGAAGCGGCTCCAGCGTCTCCCGGTACCGGCGGTCCAGCCCGTCCAGCCGGGCCGCGAGCGCCGCGTAATTCGCCTCATAGTCCGCCTTGTTGGCGGGATCAGCGGCGATCATGGCGTCCTTGATCTTGGTCGCCATCCGCTTGGCCAACACCGGGCTCAGCCAGGTGTGCGGGTCAAGCCCCTCCTCGGCGTGGCCGAGACGGCCCATAAGCGCTCCCTGTCCGCTCTCCTCTTCCACTTCCGCGTGGCGGACGGCGATTCCGCTGCTCACTTCCAGCGATTTGACGGCTGCGTCGGACGGCAGGCTCCGCAGAAAATCGTCCACCCAGGCCTCCAGGCCGCCCCCCTGGTAGAGCAAGAGCTGGGAGCGCGACATGGCGCTGATGTCCCGCAAGCTCGGCGACCAGTCATGCGGCTCTACGCCGGCCGGCACAATGGAAATGACATGAACGTGATCTCCACCGATCTTGGCGGCGAAATCGGCGAGGGGGTAGATGGTGGCTGATATATTCAGCTTATCCTTGACGATCCGGGGAGCGCTGGTTCCGCAGCCCGATGCGATCGAGAGAATCAATAGGCTCAGAAAGACGGCGGCTGCCCTCTTCCGGTGGAACCAACCGGCTTTCATGGCGTTCCCCTTTCAGTTAACCGTAATCCTAACGATTTACATGTTGAATTATAAGAGGACAATGGGGAGGCTGTCAATGGTACGCCGGGCCGGCGGTCCGCCGACAGCAAAAAACCGGACAGGCTCTCGGCCTGTCCGGTGATGCACCTTGCGATCACCTTGCGAGCGATCCACATTGCGATCCACATTGCGATCCACATTGCGATCCACATTGCGATCCACATTGCGATCCACCTTGCGATCCACCTTGCGATCACCTTGCGATCCGACTTGCGATCCACCTCGAGATCCGACCGGCGATCCGACCGGCGATCCGTGCCCATCGGGCGTGAAGCGCTTATTTGACGATCGCGCCGTTCGGCATATCGTCCGGAACCGTCGCCAGCGTCAGCTTGTCGCCGACGGAGGCGGCTAGGATCATGCCGCGGGACAGCTCGCCGCGCAGCTTCACCGGCTTCAGGTTGACTACGCAGATGACCTTGCGGCCGACCAGTTCCTCCGGCTGGTAATGCTTGGCGATGCCGGAGACGACCTGCCGCTGCTCGTAGCCCAGGTCAAGCTGCAGCTTGAGCAGCTTGTCGGCCTTCGGAATCGGCTCCGCGGCCAGCACCTGCGCCACGCGCAGCTCCACCTTGGCGAAATCGTCGATGCCGATTTCTTCCTTGGCCTCGCCCGCTTCCGGCGCGGCCGGCTTCGCAGCGGCAGCGGCTTCGGCTTCGGCAGAGGCCCCCGCTTTCTCCTCCGCCGGAGCGGCGGCAAGCGCCGCGGTGCCGCCGCCCATCGCGGCGGCGATGAAGGCGACCTCCTGCTCGGCGTCGAGCCGCGGGAAGATCGGCTCGCCCTTCTTCACGCGCAGGCCCGCCGGCAGGCCGCCGAAGCTCTCGACGCTGTCCCAGGAAGTCGCCGGACCGTGCGTTCCTTCCTCAAGCCCGAGCTGCTCCCAGATCTTCGCAGGCGTCGTCGTCAGGAACGGCTGCAGGAGCACCGAGACGATACGCAGCGATTCGGCCAACGCATACATGACAGAGCCGAGCGCCGCCTTCTTGCCCTCATCCTTGGCGAGCACCCAAGGCTGGGTTTCATCGATGTATTTGTTGGTGCGGCTGACCAGCGTCCAGATCGCGGTGAGCGCCACCGAGAATTCCATCTTCTCCAGCGCCGCTTCCGCCTTCTTCACGGCGGACTCGGCAACAGCCAAGAGATCCGCATCGAACAGCGTTGCGTTCGGAACGAAGGCCGGCACCACCCCGGCGAAATACTTGTCGATCATCGCCACCGTGCGGTTCAACAGGTTGCCGAGGTCGTTCGCGAGGTCGTAGTTGATCCGTTCGACGAAGCTCTCTGGCGTGAAGGTGCCGTCCGAGCCGAAGGGAACCTCGCGGAGCAAGTAATAGCGGAGAGCGTCCAGGCCATAGCGGTCGATCAATGTGACCGGGTCGACGACATTGCCCTTCGATTTGGACATCTTGCCGTCCTTCATCAGCAGCCAGCCGTGGCCGAACACCTTGGCCGGCAGCGGCAGACCGAGCGCCATCAGCATGATCGGCCAGTAGATCGTATGGAAGCGGACGATCTCCTTGCCGACCAGGTGAACGTCGGCAGGCCAATACTTGTAATACTTCTGCGGATCGTCGGAGCCGTAGCCGAGCGCGGTAATGTAGTTCGACAGGGCGTCGATCCAGACGTAGATGACGTGGTTCTCGTCGCCCGGCACCGGAATGCCCCATTTGAACGAGCTGCGCGAGACGGCGAGATCCTCCAGCCCCGGCTTGATGAAATTGTTGATCATCTCGTTCTTGCGCGCTTCCGGCTGGATGAAGTCCGGATTTTCTTCGTAATACTGCAGCAGCCGGTCGGCGTACTTGCTCATCCGGAAGAAATAGCACTCTTCCTTGACCAATTCGACGGGATGGCCGCTTTCCGGGCTTTTGCCGCCAACGACTTCTCCCTTCTCGTTTCGGGCAACATCCACCAGTTGCGATTCCGTGTAGTAGGTTTCGTCGGGAATGCTGTACCAGCCTTCATACTCGCCCTTGTAGATATCTCCCTGCTTGAGGAATTTGGCGAAAATGGCCTGCACCGACTCCTTGTGCCGCTCCTCGGTCGTGCGGATAAAATCGTCGTAAGAGACGTCCAGCTTGTCCCACAGCGACTTGATTCCGGCGACGATGCCGTCGACGAACTCCTGGGGCTGCACGCCCTTCTGACGCGCTTTCTCTTCGATCTTCTGCCCGTGCTCGTCCGTTCCCGTCAGGAACATCACGTCGAACCCGCGCAGCCGCTTGTAGCGCGCCATGGCATCCCCGGCTACCGTCGTATAGGCGTGCCCGATATGCAGCTTGTCGCTCGGATAATAGATCGGGGTGGTGAGATAAAAGGTTTTCGCATGCTCGCTCACTTCAGATTCCTCCTTCTTGTATGGCCAAACAATTGAACAAAAAAAGCCTCCGTCCTCTTGGGACGAAAGCTGATGCTCACGTGATACCACCCAGGTTCCCCCACCCCTCGCGGAAGTGAGGCTCCGCCGGTCCTGATGACCGCCCCTTAACGCGGGATACGCCCTTCCCTCACGGTACGGACCACGCGGTCCTCCGCTCGAAAACGAATTCTCCGGGACCATCTTCGGGGCTGTCCTGTGCCGGTTCACAGCTCTACTCCGGCTCTCTGAAACAGTCGCAAACCCTTACTTATCCCTTCATGGAATGCCTCTATTCGATTTTTCGTCGATTGTCCCATTTTCGCTTGCCCCGCCGATTGCTCCGGTTTCTGAACAGGATCGCTTGGCATCATTCTTGCCATATCTTGCATCCCATCATACCCATTCGCCGCCGATGATGTCAAGGACACGGGATAAACGCTTATCGGCAACCTATCGGCATCCTTATGACGCCGGGCGTTTACCGGTGAAATTTCAGAAGGGACAGGGAACCTCCAAGGGAAAGATCGGCTATAGCAAAAACGTTCCCCGTCTCGTCCCTCTATAGTGGACAATTCATGCTTGTCTGTCTTTCGTAAGGGGACATTCCTCTAGTAGAGCGATGAACCCCAGCTCCCCGAAGAATCGCCTATCCAGTATCTTTTGCCTCAGAACGCCCCATATCTTGTGCTTAATTTGCAGGGGGCTCCTTCACCCGCTCTAACCGGCCGTGTCCACCTTCTAAAAGACATTTCAGTCGTAAAAGTCCACGCCACGCGCACACACATAGGTATTCCACGCGCTGCTACCCGCAAAAAATCGATATGCGACAAACGCGCCATGATGGCAGCCGGAAACGACAGCTTCTGCGCGTTACGAGGCAGGCCAGGTCAGGTCGATGCTTGTCAGGATGGGGCTCGCTCGCCCTGCTTCATCGGCACAAAAGCGTTAGCGGTTCGGCCTAGAAACCGATTGTTCGGCTCGGCCACCGTATTATCATTACGGACGGTCTCGTCGCAGCCGCCTTCATCGCCGGATTCGCCGGCTGGCGCTTCCTCCTCCTGCTCTTTGGAGCTGCGCCAAAGTAACGTATCTCGATTTTCTCGCCGACTGTCCGATTTGTTTACGTTCTTCTTGTGTTCTTCCGGCATGTTAGTTCAGCGCAGCTTCATTCTGCTGGCTTGGCGGCGCACGGACGCTCATGCACTGCACTTGACCGTGACGCCCGGCAAGGGAGATCGCGGCTCGCGCTAGGGCATCCCAAATAGCGATCTGGGATAGCACTATTTTCCGGATAGCCGCCTTCTCTCGCAAAAGAATGATATCCCATATCGCTAAATGGGTCTACCAAGGTGGGAAAGGACCCATTTTCGAGGGATAACGATATGTGAAGGCACTATTTCCCTCCCATCCCCCCTTCGCGCCGGAATAGCGATGTTCTATATCATTAAAATTTTCCGCAGCGACCGTCATCCCGTTCGTTCTGCCGATTCCTGTACAGGAAGGCGCCGCAAGGATAGGCGCGCGCCGTCGCATCTCGCGCGGGGAACTGCGCGCCTATCGGCGTCCTTTTGACGTCGGGCGATCTTTCAGGACGCGTTGGACGCTCTTTCAGGACGCGTTGGACGCTCTTTCAAGACGCGTCGGGCGCTCTTTCAAGACGCGTCGGGCGCTCTTTTAGGACGCGCCTGGCTTCTGTTTCCGCGGGTTGGGCGGGACCGGGTCGATGCCGCCCGGATGAAACGGGTGGCAGCGGCAAATCCGCTTGGTCGCCAGCCACATTCCCTTCGCCGCTCCGTATTCGTCAATGGCGTCCAGCGCATACTGCGAGCAAGTCGGGTAATAGCGGCAGGTCGGCGGCTTGAGCGGAGACAGGTATTTCCGGTAAAAGCGCACCGGGGCTTGGGCCGTCCGGACGGCGGCCGATCTCGAACGCTCGTTCATAGCATGTCCACCTGATTTCGCTTTTTAGAAGTCGTGTGTCCCTTCCAGTATAACGGGAAAGACCGGACCAGCGCAAAAGTCTGCTTCGGTAAGATTTTTATGCGAAGCCGCGATCGGCATAGATCACGTTACCGCAAAAAAACCGCTTGCGCGGCTGGAAGATTGTGAGAAATCTTACCCTTTAGGAGAACAGATAATCGATGTCGGTAAGGAGTTCCTCTGCCAACGGAAACAGCAGATTCTGCTCCATCGCGAGGTAATCCCGCAGGATCAGCGCGGCTTGCTGCAGATGGGATACGAGCTCCTGGGCGAGCTCCCGGCTGAGCATCGCTCCGGCTTCGTCCGCTTCCCTCTGGAAGGATTGCACATAGCCTGTGGCTAATTGATAATTTTTATCGAGTCCCCAGAAAGAGGGGTTCATAGACGGTGCCAAATCCGCACCCGCATATGCGCCAACCAGCGGGAACAGCTCGCTGCGGCCGCGTTTCAGATGGGCTTCCAGCTTTGCCATGAAGGCGGATGTTTCCTCCCGCAGGAAAGAGATCGTACGGAACAGGGAAGACTCGCCGATTCCCGCTGCCGCGTCAGCAGCCGCTTGCGACCATTCCGACAATTCACTCGACAATTCCGTATGTTCGGCTTCCATTCGTTCCAGCACGGAAGACAGCTCGGTAGGCCGAGCGGACTCCAACACCGGCATTAGCTTTGTTTCCATTCCGGGTCCCTCATTTCCTTGCCTTTCAGCATGATCGCTTTGCCTTGAACCCAGTGTAGCACGAGAGCCGAAGGCATACTAATGATTTTTATCACTTCATTATATTTTTTTATCATCTTTCTTCTTGGCAGGGAAGATTCAAATTTGTGTACATATAGTGAAATAATTCACATTTTTGATTTGCCGTAGTGAGTTTAGTCACACAAATGATTTGGAATGTGGTATAATAATGGTAATTTGAAGGGAGGAGTCCTGTGATGGCCAAACAAGTTCAGTCGGAAGTAACATCCAACCGCAATACCGAGGTCTTTTCCCCAGAAAACTTCAAATTGATCGAAGAGATCATGTATGAAACCAAATTGCCTGCAGGGACCCATCTGTATTGGGAGGGGGACCCCGCCGACAAGTTCTACTATATCAATCAAGGCAGTGTTCAGATCACCAAATCCAACGATGAAGGCAAGCAATTCATCCTGTACATGCACCAGACGGGAGACCTGTTCGGGCAGCTCGACGGCTTGCACGGCTCCGCTCATACCATGAATGCGGAGATCACCGAGGACAGCGTCATCTGCTCCATTCTCTGCAAGGATCTGGAGGTTCTCATGTGGCAGCACGGCGGGCTTGCCGTCGAATTCATGAAATGGATGGGCATGATGCACCGCATGACGCAGGCTAAGCTGCGCGATCTAATGATGTTCGGCAAGCCCGGCGCCCTCTGCTCCATGCTGATTCGGCTATCCAACACATACGGGACCGCCCGCGGCAGTGACATCATCATCACCAAGAAGCTGACCAACAGCGAGCTGGCCGACATGATCGGCGCGACTCGCGAGAGCGTGAACCGGATGCTCGGCGATCTGAAAAAGGACGGAATCATCGACCAGGAGAGCAGCCACATCATTATCAAAGATCTGGAGGGACTCCGAACCATCTGCCAATGCGAGAACTGCCCTTCGAACATATGCCGAATCTAAGCAAAAGCCGATGCCCGCTACTTGAAGCGGCATCGGTTTTTTTGTAATTGGGATATGATTCTCTAGCGAAAAAATTGCCTTGCCGCGCCATCACCCGTTCCAGCCTAATCAGTGATTGCGGCGAACGACAGGCAGGACGGCCAAGATGTCCCTGTTGCGGAACAGCTCCGGCTCCCGGCGCGCGAAGCAATAGGCGAAGACGCATTGGTCGCCGGCGGTCAAGATGTCGATCTTTCGCTGGACGGTCCGATCGTCCCGATCCAGATAGATGATCTCAATGGGCGAGCCGACAAATTGCTGCAGTCCTTGTTCCATCCGTCATCGCTCCCTTCCGGATGTTCCTGCATCTTGTCCATCTATCAATCAGTATATCATATCATGCAGCCCGAAAGAAGGGATATTTCTCTAAATATTCACAATTTTCGTTGGGCGATTGATTCTTTCGTTCCCGTATCCGACTGCTATCCCATGCGATTTCTGTTGTAATTCCATCGATAAGCCTATACAATTTAAGGATAATAGGAATTATTGCCTATTCGCGGGAGGTTCGCTGTCAAGCTATGGAAATCGATGTCATTCGTCAGATTTATTCCACTTTCTTTCATCGAGCAACCAATGGAACAGCTGTCCTCAATCGCCAGGCCGTTTTTTTGCAAGCGAATGAAGCCTTAAGCCGCTTGAGCGGGGTCCCCCTGCTCGAACTGATCGGAGCACCCCTCTACTCCTTCGCGCTTGCCAACGATCAGCATAAAGAACGTGAATTTTTTCGCTTGTTTCTCGCTTCCGGCGCTCGGGAACAGACCTATGAGACCAGATGGTTGCTTCGCAGCGGCGCCTTGCTGCCGGTTCAAGTCACGTTAACCCGCGTCGCTACCGGGGATGGCGCTTCCTCCTGGTTCGTCGCTGTTTTTAAGGAGAAGCGTGAACGCCAAAAAACCGGAGAACCCGAAAGCTCCCAGAAAGACCGGGCAGCCGCCGCAGAGCGGGCCGCCATGGCCGGTTATTGGGAATGGACGAAAGCAGCTTTTCCCCGCCTCTATGTTTCAACCGGAATCTATGCCGTCTTGGGAATGGATTCCACGGAAGATAAGCTTACCGAAGAGAAACTGCTTTCTCTGATTCATCAGGAGGACATGGAGAAATTCATCAGCAGCCGTCAGGGAAATTCCTTCTCGGCGAATTTTCGTATATGGCGTCCGGATGATACCATCCGCTATCTCCAGGTCGAGGGAACGTTCGTGGAGGACGGCAAGGGCAATCCCCCGCACTGGACCGGGAATTTCCGCGATGTTACGGAACTGAAGCTGATCGAGAACAAGCTTCAGCAGCAGCAGATGCTTACCAATCTGATTCATAATACCTTCAACGACATCATCTGCCTGATCCGCCCCGATTGCACCCTCTCCTTCCTGTCCCCTTCATTCTACTCTCTCTCCGGGTATTCCGAGGAGAAGCTGAAGGCGATGCCAATGGAGGAGATGATCCCGCCCGAGGATATCCGAATGATCCGCAATCATATGGCAAACTCGGCTGCAGCCAGGCCGGTGTCGTTCCGCTGCCGGACTCGCGAGGGAGCGGTTCTTTGGCTGGAAGCCGTCATCACTCCCATGCCGGAGGAGCTCGAACAGCCGGGCAGCTTCCTCATCGTGGCGAGGGACCAGACGGAGAAGATGAACATCCATAAGCAAGCCGTCAATTCCGACAAGCTTACCGCAGCAGGCGGGCTCGCCGCCGGAATCGCCCATGAAATCCGCAATCCCCTGACCGCCATCAAGGGCTTTATTCAGCTGATGAAGAGCGGAACGGTCAAGGAGGAGTTTCACGATATCATCCTGTCGGAGCTGGCCCGAATCGATACGATCATCCGGGAGCTCCTGATCCTGTCCAAGCCGCATGAGATCGCATACACGCAAACCGAGCTGTATTCCATGCTCGACCATGTGATCACCCTGATCAACACCCAGGCGATCCTCCACGGGGTGGAGATCGAACAATTTTACAGGACCGATTCGGTCATGCTTCACTGCGACGAGAACCAAATCAAGCAGGTGCTCATCAATCTGTTGAAAAACGCTATCGAAGCGATGCCGGACGGCGGGCGGATCACGATTGAAACTCATTATGCCGGCGCGGATTCCGTACAGATCCTGATCAAGGACCGGGGAGTCGGAATCTCCCAAGATGATCTGGAGAAGATCGGCCGGATGTTCTATACCACCAAGGAGACCGGCACGGGCCTCGGCATGATGATCAGCCACGAAATCATCCGCACTCATGGCGGAAGGATGTCCCTCCGCAGCACCCGGGGAATCGGCACAACGGTTGAGATCATACTTCCTCTGACCAAGGAACTGCTCTGAACTGGCATGCTAAATGATTCCGCGGATCTCCTCCAGGGAAGCGATGCCTTCCTCTTCCATGAAGGCGCGCAGCCCCTGCGTGAGCTCTGCTCCCGCGCGGAGATTGACGAAATTATAGGTCCCTACTTGAACAGCGTGCGCTCCCGCCATAATGAACTCGACCGCATCTTCGGCGGATGAGATTCCGCCCATGCCGATGACCGGGATGCTCACCGCTTTCGCTGCTTGATGGACCAATCGCAAGGCGATCGGCTTGATCGCGGGGCCGGACAACCCGGCGTATCCGTTGGCGAAGACGCTTTTGCGCTCGCGGACATCAATCTTCATCGCCGTAAAGGTATTGACGAGGGAAACCGCATCCGCTCCCTCTTCCTCGCACATGGCAGCCATCTCCGCGATATCCTTCGCTCCGGGCGACAGCTTCACGGCAAGCGGTAGCTTTGTCGCTCGGCGAACCTCCCGCACCACCTTCCGCGCTTCTCCGGTATCGATCCCGAAGGCGATGCCGCCCTCCTTCACATTGGGGCAGGAAATGTTGAGCTCGATCATATCCGCTCCCCGCCGGTTGTCCCGCACGCGGGCCAGCCGATCGGCTTCGATCAGCTCCGCTCCCGCGCGGTATTCCTCCACCGTCCCGCCGCCCAAGTTGATCAGAACCGCCGTATCCCAAGCGGTCATCCGGTCCAACTCCCCGGCGAGGAAAGCTTCCACCCCCGGATTCTCCAGACCCACGCTGTTCATCATTCCGGCCGCCGTCTCATAGACGCGCGTTCCTTTGTTGCCTGCCTTGGGATGGAGGGTCAGGCCCTTGCCGGAGATGCCTCCGAGCAGATTCAGATCATAGAACCGCGAATATTCCTTGCCGAATCCGAATGTTCCGGACGCCATGATGAACGGATTCTTGAACCGGACTCCGGCGATCTCAGTGGATGTTGAAATCGTCATTCAGCTCGACCTCCTCAGCGCGAAATACCGGACCGTCGGCGCAAACCTTGCGATTGCCGTGCTTGGTTGCGCAACTGCAGACGAGGCAGGCTCCGACGCCGCAAGCCATGCGCTTTTCCAGGGAGACATACAAGGGAATGCCTGTCCCTTCGAGCTTGACGGCCAAGGCCCGCATCATCGGCAGCGGCCCGCAGGTGAAGACGGCGTCGTAACCGGCCGGATCGAAATCATCGACGACATAGCCGCCAACGTTCACTTTGACCGACTGCGCAACCTCCGTGAACCGGTCGACCCCGAAGGCTTCGGTGCTGAAGCCCAGATAGACATCCGCGGAAGCGAGCTGCTTCGCCGCATAGTACAGCGGCGCCGTTCCCATTCCGCCGCCCACGAGGGCAACCCGGCCGGAGATCTGCGGGAAGCCGTTGCCGAGGGGCCCCTCCAGCCCGACGTCATCCCCCGGCTTCAGGCGAGACAACCGCTCCGTCCCGTAGCCGGCAATCCGGTACAGGAAGAAGATGCGATCCGCTGCTTTGTCATGGATGCTGATCGGACGGGACAGCAGCGGATAGTCGTCCCATCCCCGCAGCATGTAGAATTGCCCCATTTTTCCGGCGAAATGCCCTTCCGCCTCCAGAATATACACATCCGGAGCAATCCGGATATTGCTTCTCACCAAAGCCATGGCATTCCCTCCTCTTCTCTCTCCACACATCCTTCCCAGAGTACCGGAACACCCGGGTTGCTGCTGTAATCCACATCACACTTTTTTTGATTGCTTTCCCGGCCTGAGCGAAAAAAAGCCGCCTCCGAAAGAGGGAAGCTGGCGATGGTTCGGCGGGATCGCGGGTTCTGCAGGTTCTGCGGGTCAGCGCGTTCTCCGCGAGCGCAGCCACAAGGGAATGCGGAACGTCAGATTGATCAGCAGTACGACGATAACGAGAACGGCGGCCGACTTGTCGGCGATGTCCCGGGCATCCGGCACCAATGCTTCCGACTGGACATACCAGAGGTGCACCGCTAGCGTCTCCCCGGGAGACAGGAGATTGAAATCCCATATCTGGCCGGAGGTGCTGAGTCCCGAGGTGAGAATGATCACAGCCGACTCTCCGAACGCGCGGCCGGCCGTAAGCGATACGCCGGTTATAATTCCGTTCAGTGCGGCAGGCAGAACCACCCGCCAAATGCACTGGAATTTCGTCGATCCGAGCGCGTAAGCCGCATCCCGGTAATCCTGGGGCACGGCCCGCACTGCTTCTTCCGTCACCCGGGTCAGGACGGGCAGATTGAGAAAGGCCAGAGTTAAGGCTCCTCCCAGGATAGTCAGTCCAATGTGAAAGCCTTCCACGAAAATGGCGATGCCGAGCAGCCCGAAGACGATCGAGGGAACCGAAGCGAGCCCCTCCACGCAGACCCGGATAAATTCCGTCAGCTTGCCTCGAGGCGCGTACTCCGCCAGATAGACGCCGGCGCCAATGCCGATGGGGATGGAGACGACAAGCGACAGGAACAGGATATAGAAGGAATTGAACAGCACCGGCCCGATGCCGCCGCCGGTATCCAGCTCTTCCGGGACCTTGGTCAGGAAGGAAAAGTCGATGCGGAACAGGCCGTTCTTGAGGATGGCAACCAGCAGCCAGAGGATGAGCAGCATGAGCAGCGAGCCGAGCAGCCAAAAGCCGGCGGTTGCCAGGCGGTTCAATGCGCGGACGGTGCGGTTGTGGCGTTTGGAGTTCATCACGGGGGGCGAATAGACGTTATTCATGCCGCAGACTCTCCTTTCGAACGGATGGCGCGCAGCAGGACAATCAACGCCAATGCCAGCAGAAGAAGCAGGAAGGCCATCATGTACAAGGCGCGGTTCCAGGTTGAATCGAATTCGACATTGGAGATCTGCATGACGATGTTGCTGGTGAGCACGGCCGTCGGCGTTACCAGGTCACGCGGCAATTGGGCGGTATTGCCGATGACCATGACGACGGCCATCGTCTCGCCGATGGCGCGGGCCATCCCCAGAATCACCGCCGACAGAATGCCTCTCGCCGCCGAGGGAACGATGATTTTCGCGATCGCCTGCAGGCGGGTCGATCCGAGGGCGTAAGCGGCTTCCCGGTAAGAGAGCGGAACCGCGGTCAAGGCGTCGTCGCTGACCCGGCTCACGGTCGGCAGAATCATCAGCGACAGCACGAGCGAGGCGGCGAGCAGACCGTCTCCCAGGTTCTCGCCCGAAGCATGGCGGATGATCGGCAGCAGCACCGTAAGGCCCAAGTAGCCATATACGACCGACGGAATTCCGACCAGGATGTCGAGCATCGTCCGGTAGATCCGCTTCAGCCAGTTCGGCGCGATCTCGGACAGGAATACTGCGATCGCCACGGAGACGGGGACCGCGATCACGAGGGTCAGCGCCGTCAAGAGCAAAGTCCCGATGATCAGCGCACCCGCGCCGAAATGCTCTTCCTCGGGAGTCCAATCCAGCGAGAAAAAGAATTCCGCCGGCGAAAGCGTTGCAAACACCGAGAGGCCGGTCTTGCCCACGAGAACCAGGACCATCGCAAGCACAAAGCATAGAGAAAAGACGCTCAGCTTGACATATCGGCCGAACCAGATATTTTTCTTAAGGGCGCGTTTTTTGCGTTTGGCATAACGGGAATTGTCCGGCTGCAGCCCCGCCCGGGCGGGCGGGATAACTGCCGCCTCGTTCACATTTCTCATGACGTACGACCTCCAAGGAAAGCGGCCGACCTGCTCGCTGCCAGGTCGGCCTGCAATGGGTTCACAGTTGGGCAGTGCTGCCCGAAATCATTATTTCATCGCCGAGATCGGGATGAATTTTAATTTTTTCAGAGAGCCTTCCTGGAACGCCTTGCTCTGGACGTAGTCGATGAAAGCTTTCGTCGCTCCGGTCGGTTGGCCTTTGGTCATGTAATACCCGTATGCCCATACTTTATAAGAACCTTTGATGACATTGTCCGCTGTCGGTGCCACATCATTGATCTTGACGGCCTTCACGTCGCTGTTTACATAGGCGAGGTCGATATAGCCGATCGCCCCGGGGGTAGTGGCAACGTTGGTCTTCATGTCGCCGCTTGAGCTGACTTCCTTGTAATTCTTGTCCTTCTTCACGGTTTCCTTGCCGCCCAGCGCTTTCATCTGGAAATTGACGCGGGTACCGGAGCCGAAGGCACGGTTGATGACGACGATGGCCGCGTCCTGGCCTCCCACCTGTTTCCAGTTGGTGATCGTGCCGGTAAAGATCCCTTGCAGCTGCTCGGTGGTCAGGTTGCTGACATTCACGTTCTTGTTGACGATAGCCGCGAACGGAATGACCGCGACCTTATGGGGCACCTGGCCCTTGAAGGCTTTGAAGCCGGGAACGTCGATGCTGGCATCCCAGTCGCAAGCGCCGATATCGGCAATTCCTTTGCTGACGGATTGCGGTCCGGTAACGGACCCTTTGCCCGATGCATAGATGGATACCTTCGGATTCAGCTTCTCGAATTCCTTCTTGGCCTGCAGTGTCAGCGGCAGGAGCGCGGTGGAGCCGTTGATGGTCACGCTGCCTTTGAGCGCCGATTTGGCTTCAACCGAAACGGCGGCCGTAGTGGCAACCAGTGCCATGGAGAGAGCGAGGACGGATACTTTCTTGAACCAATTCATCAGATTCACCTCATGGTATAGGAGTTGTTTCGCGGTATGGAAATTGTTCGCGCAATTAGCGGGTTAACGGATTAAGGGATTAACGGGTCAAGCCGGTGAGCCCGGCAGAGGTGATCAGGACTACCTTGCCTTCATTCAGTCCAACCGTCTGACCGTCCGCCGAAGCGTGTGCATCGGTTACTTCCGCCGTCAGCGCGGCGACGGTCTTCGCGCTGCCGTCGGGCTGCACGAGCAGGAGCTCGGTCTGACCGCTCTTGTTCACGCCCGTCACCAGGAGTTCCCCTGCGGGCGTTACGGATGTTTCTTCCGCATCCAGCTGAGGCAGAGCCTGAACGGCCTTGTCGGGAGCGGATGCCAGCTGCAGCGAGCCGAGCGGATTCTGCGCGTCGGGATCGGTGCTGATATAGGCGGCGCTGCCGTCCTTCAGCAGCTGCGGGTAGAGCTTGTTGGTTTTGCCGGCGGCGAGCACGACCGGCTTGACGTCCTTGCTGTCCAGGGCGAACTGGACGAGCTGGGTGCCGGCGCCGCTGTAATCGATGGTGAGAGACTCCTCGGTGCTGTTGCTGTCGTTCTTGGCGACGCCCGTCACGTTGACGATGTACAGCAGCTTTTTGCCGTCCGCGGAAACCCGCAGATCGGACTTGAAGTTGACCTTGTCTTCGAGCAGCTTGGTGATGGCTCCGCTGTCGAGCTTCAAGCTGGCCAGCTTGTCCTGGTTGTCTCCCTGGATAAAATAGATCGTGCCGCCGTCGGCGGACCAGACCAGATCGGTTTTGACGGAGGTATCCGTCGTGACGGTGCGGATTAAGCCGGTTTGCAGGTTGATGACTTTGACTTCTCCGGTGGCAGCCGTGAAAATTCCGGATTTGCCGTCGGGAGAAATCGTCAGACCGGCGACATCTTCGCTTGAGGTGAGCAGCGTCCCCTTCTTGGTCTGAGCGTCGATCACGTAGAGCGACTTGTCGTCATCGCGGGCCGCCAAAATCCGGTTGCCGCTGATCCAGCGGGCGGAGGAGAAGCTGCCGTCCAGAAGCTGGAAGCTGTGAACGACAGCGTTTCCGCCTTGGCCTTCCACGCTGCCGCCGAGCGCTTCGACGAGCGAGTTCAATTCGGCGTAGACGGTTCCGCCGGCTTCAAAGGGCGCAGCGGCAAACTGCCTCGTTTCCCCATTCACCGTATACGCCGGGGAACCGACCTTGAGCTGAACCGTGACCTCCGTATTCAGCGTGATGCTTCCGGCGGCGTATTCCGGCATGATGCCGAAGCTTCGGGCCAGATCGCGCACCGAGACGAGGCTGACTCCCTTCACTTGAAGCGTGCGCAATGCCGCCTCTTGCCCGTCGACCACAAGCTTCACTTCGCTTACAGGCGGTTTTGCCGCGGCCATTGCCGGAACCGCCAGACCGGATAGGCTGACCCCGCCCACAGCCAGTACTAACACTGCCTTTTGCCAATTTGGTTTCATCGTTTCACCCGTTCCTCATTCAAGGTTATGTAGCTTGCATCTTCATTCTCGCATCCGATTGTCAATGGATGATTTTGGATTTGTAAAGCGATCGTTGACGGGGTTTGAAGTTATTGTTAAAAAAGTGTCCAGCCAGGCGGGATAGCCTAGCATGCCCGCCCAAACTGCGCTGAACGAACATGCCGGAAGAACACGAGAAAAATGCAACCAACCGGGCAGTCAGCGAGAAAATCGGGAGATGTTATTTAGGCGCAGCTCCATCGCGAGAAAATTGAGGACGTTTTTGAGAGGCAGCTCCGAAGCAAAAAAAAGCTTCCCGCGGGCGGCCGAGGCCGTGCGGGAAGCGAAGGACTGCGGGACCGGCGCGGGTCCCGTTTTCAATTGATCATCTCGCCTGCGGTCAGGCACTTTTCCACCAGCGCCATGCGGATGTACAAGCCGTTCTGAGCCTGGCGGAAATAGGCGGCGCGGGGATCGTCGTCCACCTCGACGGCAATTTCGCCGGCCCGCGGCAGCGGGTGGAGGATGATGGCGTCCTTGCGCATCCGGCTGAGGATATCGCGGTTGATGATGTACCGGCCTTCGGCCTTGCGGTATTCTTCGACGGACGGGAAGCGTTCCTTTTGAATGCGCGTCTGGTACAGCACGTCCGCCGACCGGAGCGCTTCGGCGAAATCCTCGGTCTCGGTGAAAGCGACCCCTTTTTCCTCGAGGAAATGCTTCACGTAGGAGGGGATGCGGACATTCTCCGGCGAGACATAGAGCAGCTTGATGCCCGGGTAATTAGCGAGCATGTAGCTCAGCGAATGCACTGTCCGGCCGTAGGTGAGATCGCCGATCATCGCGATGGTGAGATGCTCGATCCTGCCGCATTCCTTGCGGATGGAGTACAGGTCGAGCAGAGCCTGCGTCGGATGCTCGCCGGCCCCATCGCCGGCGTTGATGATCGGCACATCGGCCACCTTGGCCGCGCGCTCGGCGGCGCCGATGTCCGTATGCCGCAGCACGATGATGTCGCTGTAGCCGGATACGATCCGGATCGTATCCTCCAGGGTTTCTCCCTTGATGGTGGAGGAGAACTGGGCAGCGTTCTCGGTGCCGATCACCTTGCCGCCGAGACGGCTCATCGCGGATTCGAAGGACAGCCGCGTCCGG